>Ga0169931_10001215_pt1 | contig 42601 bp, 44 predicted proteins | sample Kivu_15m_20L_FD_129675 | JGI IMG/M metagenome (GOLD analysis project Ga0169931, IMG submission 129675) | Freshwater microbial communities from Lake Kivu, Western Province, Rwanda to study Microbial Dark Matter (Phase II) - Kivu_15m_20L... | ecosystem: Environmental > Aquatic > Freshwater > Lake... | reverse complement strand
GTCACGGACAGGGTTTCAACTTGCATGGGTCAGGTCTCCGGTAGGGGGTCAGGTGCGATGCCACACGGCGGTCGCATCCCGCCCCCCCCTGCGGGGGGACAGGTGCGCTGTCGGGTCAGGCGGAGGTCGTGGTCCGGCCACGCTTGGTGCGCAGGCGGATCACGGCATTGGTGTAGGCGCTGTGGATCTCTTCTCGGAGGCGGTCGGCTTCGGTGTGATCGATGCCGTCGAAGTCGGTCCACAGGAGGCTCCACAGCGTGATGGCCTCGGCGCGATTGCACAACAGGGCTTCCATCGTGATTCGGCGGGGGCGGTGCGTCCCGGTGTTGTGCAGGAAGTCGAGCGCCGTTTGCAGGCGGTGGCCGATGGTGAGGGCGGCGAGTCGATTGGTGTGGTTGGGCTGGGTCTTGTAGGTAATCATGGGTCAGGTCTCCAGTAGGGGGTCAGGCGGTGCGCTTGGCGAACACGTGATAGGTCGCCACCTCGCGGTAGTTCGCGAGCGGGGGCTGCTCAAACAGGCGGGCCGAGTGGGCCGCGTTGGCGGCGTCACGGACGGCGCGGAGGATCACACAAATCTCGTCGGCGGCGTCGCCTTCGGTGGTGGCGCGGAGCGAGCGGGTGCCAACGTGCGAGTCGGTGGCGTCGTACAGTTCGATGAAGTAGGTCATGGGTCAGGTCTCCGGGTCAGGTGCGATGCGGGTCACAATGAACCGCGTAGGCCGTCCCGGTCGGGGCGGCGAACGCGCTGCACGGTGCGCGGCCCGCTGTCACCCGCGTTCGGCGGGCTGGGCGGGCGGTCTTCACTTGTCAAAGAACCTAGCGACAACATGATGACACATGATGGACAGGCTGTCAAGAGGTGAGGACGGATTATTCGGAAAATTTGTCAGAAAGTCGGAAAGGGCTATCGAAACAGGGGTTACGAGCGACAAGCGCGGGCGAACGTGGCAGAATGGGGGGACGATGAGCGACGAGGACGATTGGCTGGCGGAATTCGTGCCGCAATTCACAAAGTCGGCGGAGCGGAAAGTGGCGTGGCTGCGGGCTTGGGCGAGCGGCGCAGGCTGGCGCGGCGCATGCGCGGCGGCGGGCGTGGCGGAATCGACGCCCGGCGGCTGGGAGCGGGCGGACCCGGTGTTTGCGCAGGCGCGGGCGACCGCCGAGCGTGTGGTGGCCGAGCGGCACGAGGAGACGCTGGACGGGCTCGCGTCCGGCGCGGTGCCCGGCTCGCAGGTGCAGTTGAACGCGATCGCCCTGCGGCTGCGCGGGCTGAAGCCCGGGCGGTACAGGGACGGGGTGCAGAAGGTCGAGTTGTCCGGCGGGCTGCGCGTCGAGGACGGCAACGCCAGCCGGGCGCTGGAGATGCTGGAGAAGTTTACTGCGGCTGCGCGACTTCGCGCCGAGGCGGAAAGTCCGCCAGCCCTGCCGGAGCCCGGCGATGGCTGACGATGGACGCGGGCGACCGCAGGGCGCATCGCGGGCGTGGCTGGCCAAGCGCAAGGCGGCACGGCAAGCGGGCGGCGAGGTGTGGGCCGCGTGGCAGGCGGCGCACCCCGGCGGGGTGCCGACACAGGCCGAGCGGTACGCGGCGACGAGGGCCGCGCTGGCCAACCGCCGCAAGTGGGCGAAGGCGCGGTACGCCAAGCGCAAGGCCGAGGCCGGGCCCAAGCCGGACGGGCGCACGCTGCGGGGCGCGAGGGGGGCGGGGGCGGGGGTGCCGGGTGGGGGGGCGGGGGTGCCTGCGTCCGGATCCCCCGGGCCTGCCGCGCCGCCGGAGTCCCCCTCCCCTCTGCGTCACGGTGCCCCCTATTCCCCCAGTACGGATCCCCTATGCCTCCCTTCTTGGCCGCCTGCGTTGGCTGATGTGTTGCGTCTGCGGGAGTTTGTGGTGACGGGTGCGTCGCCCAGTGAGCGGGCGGATTTGCACGCCTTGTTCAAGTCGGATCCTGCGGCGTGGCTTGCACTTACGGCGTGGACGTACCGGGTGAAGGAGGTTGGGTTGGACGGGCGTGAGAAGCCTGTGGCGATCCCTGACGTTCCGTTCATTCCGTGGCCTGTGCAGATTGGGACGATCCGTCGGTTGCACACGTGCGTGACGGAGGGTCGTGACGTGGTGGTTCGCAAGAGCCGAGACATGGGTGCGTCATGGGTGGTGTTGGGGTTAGCGGTATGGGGGTGGCTGTTCCATGGGTGGCAGAGTTTGTTGGTCAGCCGTGTGGAGGACAATGTGGACAGGTCTGGCGACCCGGATAGTCTGTTCTGGAAGGTGGATTATTTGTTGTCGAGCCAGCCCGGCTGGTTGTTGCCGTGCGCGGTTCCGGACTTGCGCAAGGGTGGCCAGTACCGTCAGCACATGGTGTTGCGTCATCCGGTGACTGGGGCGACGATTGCGGGTCAGGCGAGTGGTGCGCACATTGGCCGTGGTGGCCGCCGGACGTTTGTGTTGTTCGACGAGTTTGCTGCGCTTGAGGACGACGAGGCTGCGTGGCGTTCGGCGTCGGACACAACGTCTTGTCGGATCGCGGTTTCCACGCCGATTGGGTATGGGACGAGGTACGACAGGTTGGTGGGGGAGGCGCGTGGGACGGGCAACCCGGAGTTAGTGGAGATGTTGTACTACCAGCATCCGGAGAAGGCGCACGGGGCGGAGACTCGGGTAGACTTTGACGGCAGCATAAGTGGTGTTGTTGGAAGCACTTACGTCTGGACGCCATGGCTTGCGGACCAGTTGCGCAAGCGTGACAAGGTGGATTTGGCGCAGAACGTGTTTGCGGAGGCGATGGGTGCTGGTGCGGCGTTCTTCCCCAGTGTGACGGTGACGAGTCATCGGCGGGAGTTTGGTCGGGAGCCTCGCCGTGCCAACTGGGTTCGCGGTCGGTGGGTGGACAGTCCGACGGGTCGTTGGCGGTTGTGGTGTGAGGACGAGGTGGTGGTGGGGTCATACGCGGTGGGGATTGACCCGGCGTATGGGACGGGGAACCACGCGAGCGCGGTAGCGGTGTTGGACGTGAACGAGCGTCGGTTGGTGGCGATGTTGGTGGACGCGACCATTACGCCAGCGGATTTGGCGGCGGAGGTATCGGAGGTATGTCGGGGGTTCTTCCGCGAGGCGGTGGTGGCGTGGGAGGTGAACGGTCCCGGCCAGAGTTTGCAGCGGGACTTTGAGGCCCAGCGGTTCCATCGGGTATGGAAGCCTCGCAAGGAGGGCAAGAGCACGCACGGAATTGTGGACAGGGTGGGTTGGGTGTCGAGCGAGCAGAGCAAGCGGTTGCTGTTGGGCAACCTGTCGCGTGCGGTGCAGCAGGGGGAGATGATCATTTCCTGCACGGGGACGCTGGACGAGATGCTGGCGTACGTGCTGGACAGCAATGGCCGGGTGATTCCCGGTCGGTTGCGCGACGAGAGCACGGGTGCGCGGGAGAATCACGGTGACCGGGTGATTGCGCTTGCATTAGCGTGGATGGCGAAGGATGATGCCCCTGTTCCATCCACTGTGGAGCAGGGTTACGCTTCCGGTACGGCAGGCGACATCTTCAAGCACCATGAGGTCTTCAGATGATTGCGAACGCGGACAAGGTCAAGGCATGGGCGGACGAGAACACGGAGCGGCTCGTGCTTGCGGACGGGCTGGACGATGCGATCATCGGCATCACCCGCGACATGAAGTCTGGGTCGTACCGCGTGGTCTACGACACTCACCGGGTGATGCAGGTGCTGATCAACGATCACGGCATGACGTACGACGATGCTGTGGAGCATTTGGAGCACAACGTGGTCTCGGCGTACGTGGGTGAAGGGACGCCCGTGTGGTCGTTTCTTCCGGTGGTCGAGGAGGAGGAAGAGTAATGGCAAAGAAGCGTGGCCCGAATCTGTCGGTGGGTCGTGGCGAGAAGATGCCTGTGTCCAAGGGCGCGGGTCTGACTGCCAAGGGCCGGGCCAAGTACAACCGGGCGACCGGGTCGAACCTTCAGGCTCCGACCAAGGACAAGGACAACCCGCGCCACAAGTCGTTCTGCGCGAGGTCGAGTTCATGGAAGGGCGAGCGCGGCAAGGCGGCACGTGCACGGTGGGGGTGCTGACGTGGCCAAGAACTCGCTGGTGGGCAACATCAACAAGCGTCGCAAACTCGGGATTTCGCGCCCCAAGTCTGCAACTACTGTCAGCGCGAAGAGTTACGCCGCAATGAAGCGCGGCTGGAAGAAAGGCAAGTGATGCCGAAGGTTAACAACAAGAAGTTCCCGTACACCGCCAAGGGCAAGATGGAAGCGTCGATGGCGGAGCGGTTCGCCAAGAAGCCCGGCGCGATGAAGTCCAAGGCACGGGGCAAGAAGCGATGAACGCCCGTTTCATCCGTGTCCGGAACACGTTCTATCACGTGGACGCGATCGACGAGATCCGCGACATGGGTGGCCGGGTGTTGGTGGTCATCAACGGCGGCGTCAAGATCGATCTTGACGCGGTGGAGGGGGAGAAGGTTCTGAAGCAGATGTCGGCAGCAACGCCGGAGCCTGCCCCCTCCACCGGATCCTCGACGGCGACTCTTGGTCGGATCATGGCGCTGGAAACCCGGGTTGCGCAGTTGGCCGACAACATGGCCCGGAGCAAGCCCAAGAAGGTGACAAATGCTTGACTTCTCCAATCTGTGGGCGATTCGCGACGAGATCGACCGCGCCGAGGACTTCCGCAACCAGCACATGACGGTGCCCACTGAACTGCGCGAGTGGTTTACTGGGCGTGCGTACCGCGACCAGTGGGGCGAAGAGCAGCCCGAGAACGCGGTGCATGCATACATCAGCATGGTGTTGCCGCGCATCATTCACGACAACCCGAAGGTTCGGGTTCGCAGTGCCCGTCCGGATACGCAGCGCACAGCGTGTGTGGCGATGCAGGCGGCGATGAATCGGTGGTCCCGCATGACCAAGGCCCGCGCCACGCTGGAGCGGATCGCCGTGGACATGTTGTTGGGGTGGGGCGTTGGCTTGGTGGTCAACGAGCCCAAGTGCGGGATGCGCAAGTGGGATGCGGATGGCCCATACCTTCCTCGCATCTACCGCATCGATCCCGGTCGGTTCTTCGTCGATCCGGCGGCCCAGCACATCGAAGAGTGCAGGTACATGGGGCACGTGTACATCACGGACAAGGACACGCTGCTGCGCCGGGCGGAGACTGACGAGACGTGGAACCGCGAGGTGATCGAATCGTTGGCGACGAACAACGGGGTGGACGAACTCCGGCAGGACCGGGACGTGCCCGAGCGTCGCGAACTGGCGGTCTATGAGATTTGGGTGCCCGAACTGGACCCGCTCGCCGCCGAGATGCTGGACGAGATGGCCGACGAGTCCATGTTCAACGGGACGATTTACACGCTGGCCAAGTACCAGAGCGGGTCGTCCGGCGAGATTTCGCGACAGATGGTGCGTCGGCCCATGCCGTACTACGGCCCGGCGTCCGGCCCGTACGTGGTGTTCGGGGCGTTCACGGTCCCGAACGACCCGTATCCCCTGTCTCCGATCGTGGCCTGCCGCGACCAGATCCGGTACTGCAATGACATGGCCATCACCCAGCAGGAGAACCAGAAGCGGTACAAGCGCATGCTGGTGGGCGATGCCAAGAACCCGAAGTTCTTGCAGGACGTGGTCAACTCCCCGGATCTGTACGTCTTTGCCGAGGCGGGACTGGACGCCCGCAGCCTTCAGCCCGTCGAGGTGGGTGGCAGCACGAACCAGCACATCCAGTCCGTCGAGACGGCCAAGGAACGGCTGGATCGCGCTCTGGGCATGTCGGATGCCATGCGAGGAAACATCGCCGGGTCGGCCAGCGCCACGGAGGTGGCGGTGGCGGAGTCCGCCAGCACGATGCGAATCGCGCACCTTAAGCGCAACTTTCAGGAAGCCTGCGACACGCTGTTCCGTGGGGTGGCGTGGTATCTCTGGCACGACGATCGGATCACGTTCGCCGTTGGCGGCGACGACACCAAGAACATCGGCGTGTCGGACCCGGTGTTCGTGGGCGGCCTGAAGGTCGGGCAGTGGGAAGACTTGCAGGTGGACATCGATGTGTACAGCATGGAGCGGATCAGCGAAATGCTCGCCCAGCGCCGTGCGGTCGAGACCATGCAGGTCATCACCACGGCAGCGCAGGTCATGCCGATGACGCCGTTCATCAAGTGGAAGGAGGTCTTTTCGTTCCTTGGTGACGCCCAGAACGTCCCCCAGATGCAAGACTTCGTGGACGACAACGCATTGCAGCAGATGCGACAGGCTGTCGCAGCCCCCGCGACCGAAGGGGGGGGTATTGGCGAACAGGCTCCGGCACCTTCTGCTACTGGTGAGCCACAGGCAATTCCCCCTGCCGCGCAGGCTGCACTGACCTCTGTCCGTTCCCGCATGTGATGCCGATCTACCGATTTCAATCCCCGGACGGAAACATCCACGAATTGGCCATGCCGATGTCGGAGGTGCCGTCGATTGGAACCGAGATCGACCATCCGGAACTTGGGTCGCTGACGCGCATCGTCAGCGACTCGCAGATCAGCACGAATTTCACCACGTGGGGCTACCCGTACGTCAGCCATTCGCTGCCGCGCAACCTGCCCGGATGCGCAACGGATTCCCGTGGACGACCGATCATCACCAGCCGCAATCACGAACGCAACGTCGCGTCCGAGCACGGCTATCAACGAGGAGACTGACATGGACAGCACTGCTGAACCCATGGAGCAGGCCGACGCGGTGCCCAGCGGGGCACCGGAGCAGGTCACGAACGCACCCGAATTGCCCGTCGAGCCGCAGGTCGGCCAACCGATGGACGATGACGACGCGGTCTTGGCCCGATTGCTCGACGAACTGGATGCCGTGGAGGAGGAACCTGCTCCCGTTTCGACGGAGACCGTTCCGCAGCCCGAGGCAACCAGTCCGCCATTTGACCGTGAAGAGGCCGCCAAAGTCCTGAAGAGGGATGGCGTGCCCGACGAGATCATCGGTTCTGCGTCCGACGCCGTGCTGGCAGATTGGGTCAGCAAGGCGGCGAAGCGCCAGAAGGACGTTGACTCGTACGGCAGTCGAATGAAGCAACTGGAATCGGAACTGGCCAAGACGAAAGCGCCAGCGAATCCGCAGGAGCCCGCAACCACGGCAACGCCTGCGCAACCCGCTGATCCGTTCGCGTCGATGGCCGCCACCTACGGCGAAGAACTCGTCGCTCCGGTGCGGGCCGCATTCCAGATGCAGCAGCAGCAGATGCAGGAGCGGATGCTGCTGGCTGAAGCACGGGCATCGGATGCCGCGCTGCGGGTCCAGTTCGGGAGCAAGGCTCCCTCATGGGACGCGGTGTTGGCCAAGATGTCCGAACTCGGCAACTCCAAGCCCGGTGGATACGCCACGGTTGATGACCTCACCCGCAGCGCCTATCAGGCTCTTGTTGGGTCCACCAAGCCTGCCGTCAACGTCAAGGCTGCACAGCCGACCGCGCCGCGTGCGTCGTCTCCGCCCGTGCAGCCTCCGGCGCTTGACGAGGATGACGTGGCCCTTGAACGCATCATGTCGGGCAACTCCCCGCGACGAGCCCGCTAACCACAGGAATCAGTCATGCCTTCTATTACCCAGTTCAACGACTTCATGCAGACAACGGGTCCGTCGTACCTGAAGTCCGCCGAAGCCGTCATCAACGAAGCAGTCAAGAACAACTACGTGCTGTCCCGCCTCCTCAAGGAGAAGGCCGGGGAAACCGTCATTCAGGGCGGCAACAGCATCAAGGACGTGATCGTCTTTGATGACGCCAGCACTTACCAGAAGTACCAGCCGAACGACACGTTCACGTGGACGAACCCGCAGGTCACCGACACGCTGACCGCGCCGTGGCGCTTCAGCATGGACTACATGTCGTGGACCGATCAGGAAGTCGAACTCAACGAGGGCGACGCCAAAGTGGTCTACAAGCGCCTCAAGCGCATCAAGGAGATGCGCATGTGGACTTCCATGCTCAACGGCATGGAGAACGACCTGTGGGCGTCGTACTTCGCGCAGTCGAGCCAGATGGAGACTGGCGGCAAGGAGCCGTACAGCCTGCCCGCCTTCATCACCGAGACGGTCAACAGCGACGTGTCGCTGGGTGAGCGTGGCGGCATCCCCGCTGGCTGGGGCGGCAGCACCATCCTCGGCATCAATCCGGCCACGGATCCGCGCTGGGCCAACCAGATTTCGTTCTATTCGCGCAACCTCGCGGACAATGCGGCGTCAGAAACCAAAGCGGCGTCGACCTACAATAGCCATAACGCGAACAGCGTTGGTCGTCAGGTGCACAGCATGTTCGGGGCGTTCGACGACATGTACCTGAAGGTGCAGTTCAAGGCTCCGCTGACGCAGCGTCAGTACTTTGAGGAGACGAACTTCCAGCGCCAGATGATTCTGTGCTCCCGCGAGGGCATCAATCAGTACAAGCGTGCGCTGCGTGAAGCCAACGATGTGCTGGTCTCCAAGCAGGATTCGTCGTACGTCAACCCGACGTTCTCCGGTATCCCGCTGGAGTACTGCGCGGATCTGGACACTGCGGCGATCTTCCCCGCAGCCGCCAGCGCGGTAACAAGCGACAACGTGGCGGGCCGAAACGGCCAGACGGTCGCTGGCACGGGCACGGAATTCGGTGCCAACACCATCGACAAGGGTGCCCGCTACTGGTTCGTCAACGCCAACTACGTGACTCCCATCATGCACAGCACCCGGTACATGAAGAAGCACGACATCATGCGGCACCCGAACCAGCCGTTCTCGTGGGTGCAGCCCGTGGATTGCTGGTGGAACCTGTTCTGCAACAGCCGCCAGCGTCACGGCATCGTGGCTCCGCTCCGCACTTCCTAATCAGCAACGCTGGTGGCCGGGTTCGCCCGGCCACCAGCCATCACAAAGGATCTCTCATGTCTGTTCTTCTTGCAGCCCTTTCGCAGGGCACTCTCGGAATTCACCCCCGGTCCATCATCGTTCGCGTCCGCAACAGCGGAGCGGATGCCATCGTGGCCACGGATCTCGTTCGGTTTGATTTCGCGCAGACTTCCGCCGAGCCCGGACAGGGCGATGCGGCTGCAACTGAGGCGTCAACGTCCAAGTTTGCCAATGTCGCCCGTGCGCCCGCAAACGCTCCGGCAGGAACTCTCGGTGGACTGTACGGTGTCGCCATGAGCCCGATTGGCGTTGGCAGGACCGGAGACGTTCTGGTGTGCGGCGTCGCGACCGTGAAGTGCGCAAGCGGCACGTACACGCAGGGCCAAACGGTGTATCTCGGCACGACTGGCGGCACGTCCGGCGTGGTGCAGGGGGCGGGTGGAGTGGTCAGTGCCCGAATTGGAACGGTGCTGCACACGACAGCCGGTAGCGCGACGACCGTGCAGATTCTTCTCGACGGCACCACCGTCAAGCCGTAACAGCGAACGAGGTGACCACCATGCAATTTGCTTCTAACAGCGGCCCGTATGGAATCCAGCCCGCGTCGATGCAGACGCGGTGCGTGAACAAGTCCGGAACCACGCTCAAGGTTGGTGACGTGGTGGTTACCTCATTCCTTCACACCAGCGTGGTGACAGACCCGTCGCAGTCCAATGATCCTGCATACGTGTTCAACACGGTGCGGCTAGCGGACGGCGACGAAGCCAACAACCACGGCTATCTCGGCGTGGTGACCCGGCTGCAAGCCGAAGGCGGTGGCCCAGACAAGGTGGTCAATGTCCAGTTTGGTGGCATTGCCAATGCGTTTGTGACCATCGTTTCCGGCGGAACCGTCCCGGCGGGCACGCCGCTCGTCCCGACGGATTCCGGCGGCAAGTTCACTAACAGCGGAAACGACTCCTCGGCGTCGATGATCGGCGCGGTCCTCCTTGAGGAGGCCACGTCGGCAACCACGGCGGCCCGGGTGTTCATTCCGTTGCAGTACTGGATGGCAGTCACGATTTGATCTTGCGCTTGCAGCGGGGAAACCCGCTGCAAGACATTCATGCTCACCTACGGCAATCTCCGGAATCATGTGTTGCTGGCGCTCGGCGGACGACCGTCCACGTCGCCGGGGCAAACCGTTGCCCAGCGGCAGGCGGAAATCGTCAATCAGGCCGGAGAGCACCTGTTCACGCACCCGTGGATGTTCCGGCAGCAGACAGCGTTTTTGCCCACCGTGGCCGGGCAACCCTATGCACCGTTGCCTGCGGATTTCGGGGAAGTGACCGCGCTGTGGAAGAACGATCAGGCGGTCTGGCTGTGCAGCCAAGAGGAAGTCGAGAACGCCCGCGTCACGTCGTTTCCCGACCTGACCGTGCGGGCCTACGTTCGGACCATCGTCCCGACGACGCTGAACCCCGTGACGGAATACCGGGTGGAACTGTACCCCACCCCCAGTTCCACGGCATCCAACGTCTACAAGATGATGTATCGAACGGCTTGGCAGTCGGTGACTGCATCGACGCCAGACGACACCGTCATTTCCATTCCGCCGTGGCTGGAAACGGTGTTGGTGCTGTATGTGCGTGCCATCGCGGAAAGTTACGAGGATGGCCAGCAGGCCCAGCGCCTTGCCGAAATTGAGTTGGGCCCGGTGTTCGGAGCCGCGAAGAGCAAGGATGGCATGTTGCAGGGGCATTACGGACAACTCCCTGCATCCAACTGGAGATCGACTCGCTGGCGAAACGGCGGATACGTTCTCTTGAACCCCGTACAAAACCCCTGAATTCACCATGTACAACGGTTTCTCCCAGACGCTTTCGACTCCGCGCACGCTGCCTGCTCGGCAACTGCTGGCCAGCCTCACAAACCTGACGGTGCCCGCATCGGCCAATGTGGTGGAGCGCGTTCCTACGGCCACCAAGCCCGTCACTGTGCCGACGGGCAACTCGGCAGGCATTGTCGTCGAGCCCGGGCTGAACTACCTCAAGATTGCCCCCATCATCAACAGCAGTGGTGCCACGTACTTCCTCGGCGTCATCGGCTGGGCGTATGTGGAGAGTCAAGACCTGTGGGTTCCAACGCCCCTGTCGTATGGCAGCGTGACGGCGGCAACGACAGGACAGGTCACGGTAAATGGCCAAACGATGTACGGAGCCCTGACGCTTTCCACCCCAACGTCCGGGGACCGCAAGAATTTCGCGGGCCAGCAGTTCACGACGCGCTGGGGCGCAGTCGTGGTGGACTGTCTTGGCGCAGAACTCGTCGAGGTGGTGATCCACCAATCCAGTGGCGGGCAGGTGGCCAACGCCTTTGTTGCAGGGTTCTAATGTTGCCTCGCAACCGAACACTTCCGTTGTGGCGCGTCGAGCAGCGCGGCGACCGGGATCGCGCTATTCCCATGGTGACCAAGCCACCGCTGGCCACCAACAAGGCGGTGGCAAACATTTCGGGAACCTCGGGAGGGATTCTCTTTGGTGTGATGACTACCACGGGGTTCGCAAAGGTTGATTGGTGGGACGGCACGTCAAGTGGAGTTCTTGGAAATGGCGATCCCGAAAACTTTCTTACGTCGAGCAAAACCCTCACGGCGGCGGCTGGCAAGACTGCGACGTTGTATTCGGTCAATGGTCTTGGTGGCGACAGCGGGTCGGTCCTTGTAGTGCAGAACTTCTCTCCGAACCTCGCTTCTATCGACCTGTCAGAAGCAGCGAACATCACCACTCTTGGTGTCGCAGCGGGAAATTGGACGGCGACAGACTGGGGTTCGCTTACGAAGTTGCAGTTACTGACTCTGACATCTGACGCGATTCTGTCCACGATGCCGAGATTTGAAAACTGCCCGCTTACGAGCGTGAACATTGCAGCGCAGAACGTGACGGAAGTGGACTTTGGGTATCAACCCAACCTAGACCAAGTCTTTATGTTGTCAACCTCATTGAAGAGCCTCAACGTACAAGGGTGCATTGCGTTGAATTCCTTCTACTTGTACAATACGCAAGTACAATCGCTGAACTTGCGCAACTTGTCGATGTTGAACACCGTGGTGTGCATCAACAATGCGTCTATGACGCATCTGGACATTACTGGTTCGTCTGCTGAGCGGATCAATGCCCAAAGCAACGGCTTGACGAGCGTTGCGGCCAAGGGGTGTTCGCCATCAGCAGGCAAATACAAGAAGAAAATAGTCGCTGGCCTAAACGTGGCGGACAACAACATGTCTGCCTCGGCGTTGAATTCCATGTTTGATGACTTGGATCCTGCGGATCCAATCGGCGGGCAGACACCGATCATCATCGTCTACAACAATCCCGGATCTGCGACGTGTGATCCCACCATTGCCACAAGCAAGGGCTATGTGGTGATCACATGAAGTATTTCGACGCCATCCACTATTCGATTGCGCTCAACCCCAAAGTGGGAAGCAGCAGCATTTCAATCGCGGTGCTGGAGACGTTTCATCCGGACCTGTACGGAAAGATCGTCAATGGGTGGTATCCCGAAGGAGTCACCATGGAGACGATGCAGTGGCATGGGTTGTGCCCCGGCTCCCGAAAGCCGACGCACCCGGTGGTTTTGCTGGTCCGCGAGCCCGTAGATCGGTTTTTGTCCGGCGTGGCCTACATGGAATTGGATTTGGCAGAGGCGGTGGAATCGTTGGTCAACGGCACCGACATCCAGATTCGACGCCGGGCGATGCCCATCCAGCGCAACATCCACTTCCGGCCTCAAGGCGATTTCGGTTGGGGTGACACGCACCTGTTCCGATTCCCTGATCACATCGATCAGTTCGTGGCTTTCGTTGGCCTGAATGGATTTCCAGTGCGGAACACGACGCCGCACCCCAAGCCAACGCCGTCGGCGCAACAGTTGGAATTGATCCGACAGGCATACGCGGCAGACATTGATCTGTATGACGATGTGACCGTGCCCGGGGTCGTCCGGGCGTTTCCCATGCGACCGATTCCGGATGTTCCGGGAATGCCATCTTTGGAGGATGACGAATGATTTCGCCCATGTCTGGCCCGCTTGGTCTTCAGCCGCACGGCATGCGGCTTCGGGTGTTTAACCGCAGCGGAGCGCCGTTGTCGGTCGGCTCGGTGGTGCACACGTCGTTTACGCACTCGGGCGCGGTGCTAGACCCCGAGCAGTCCGGCAGCCCGCTGTACGTGTTCAATTGCGTCCGCCAAGCAGACGGCAAGGTGGCCAAGACCAATGGGTACATCGGAGTGGTCACGTCGCTGCTGGGTCGTAGTGGTGCGCCCGGCGGAGAAGTGGAAGTTCAGTTTGGTGGCCTTGTCAAGGCCAAGGTGACCTCGCTGGCGGGACATGACTTGCTCCCGGGCACGCGGCTGCGGGCGTCGGACACGGAGGAAGCGTTCGCAGACGACGCTTCGGACCTAGGGGACTTCACCCCGGCGGCCATTCTGATGCAGCGCAAGGACGTGCTAACCAATGATCTGGTGGACGTGTTCGTGCCGGACCAGTACTGGACGTTGGAAACGTTCGACAACTCGACCTTGCAGATGAATTTCTTGTCGGGGCAGTTGCCGTCCGGCCTGACGTTCACTCGCGGCAGCACGAACGCCACGTATCTGGCGCGTCCATACGCGCAGAATCTCAACCCCACCAGTAATGTCGATCCAACTATATATGGTAACGGCACCGTTGTTCCCAACAGCGGCATCGCCCCAGATGGTTCCAATACCGCAAAAACGATTCGACGAACGAGCCCTTCCGAGTCGGCGTATTTCGTACGCGATGTCACCTTCAACCGAAGTGTGATTTGGACGACATCCATCTACATCAAGAACATCGATACCCCGGCATTTCGGCTGGATATCCGTCGGCAAGAGAATCCCGTTTGGACTTATGTCGTCCTAGTGGTCAATTTGTCCACGTACCAAGCGACCATCACAGAACAACCACAAACCAACACCAACTGGACGATGCGGTGTCTTGACCACGGAGTCGTTGCCGTTGGCAATGGGTGGTATCGGGTCTGGTTGACCGTAGAAAATATCCGGAAACCGGGCACCAGTAGCGCGGCTCCAGTAAGGTCAATTGGTTTGCAAACGCCACTTTCGGGGCAGTCCTCGGCTACGACACTGAACAAGACCATGATGGTGTGGGGCTTCCAATGCAACGAAGGCTACCTTTGCGATTACATCGAAACCTCTGGAACCGCTCTGACCTACGGGCAGATGCAGACAATTGGCAACGCGAATGAGCCGCGGTTTGAGATTGACCCCGTAACTCGCGAACCGCTCGGAATGTTGATGGAGGACGGGACCACGAACATGCTGTTGCGGTCTCAAGAATTTGCCACGTCCCCGTGGACCGCATCGTTTGTCGATGTAACGAATGACGGCACGTTTTCTTCCGATCCCATGGGCACGGGAAATGCCTTCACGTTGGCAACCAACACCCCAACGCCGGGAACGCGGTACATCGAACAGTCCGTCGCCGTAGTGTCTAGTGGCCGATACACGATTTCCGTGTATCTCAAAAAGGATTTGGACTCCACCCAGCATTTTGGTGCGATGGGATGGATCAACCCCGGTGGGACAGACGGGTTCTACGTCAGCGTCAATCTCAACACTGGGGAGGCGCAATTGGTCACTACGGGGAACCCAACGGGAATCAGCACGGGGTCCGTCGAAACACGCAACGTCGGCAACGGCTGGTGGAGAGTGTCGGCGTCATTCCTTGCGATGAGCGCCGGGAACGGATCGTTTAGGTTGTTGCCATCCAACAGCCTTACGCAACACGCCACGACGCAAGGAAATGCCGCTCGGTTCTTTGGTGCCCAGATGGAGTCTATCAATAGCACAGCGCGTCCATCGTCGTACATTGCCACGGGAGCAGGACCCGCGAGCCGGAATCAGGACGTGTGCGTGATGACTGGTGCGGCGTTCTCGTCGTGGTTCAACCCGACCGAGGGGACGTTCTTGTTTGAGGGTGGTCGAACAGGTGGGATGTCCCGGTACTTGTCTGCCAATGACAATAGCCAAAACTATCGCCTGTTGCTGTACAGCGATTTGATTGACAGCGTCGGGGCAGTAGTAACAGACGGAACGCCCCAAGCATCGTGGAACGTCACGCGCAATCTGCCCTTTCCGACTCGCACAAATGTGATGCTGGCCTACAAGTTGAACGATATTGGGTTTGCGTACAACGGAACCGCGCAACCAACGGATACGTCGGCCACCATTCCCACGGTGAATCGACTGCATGTGGGTTGCGACCCACTCCGATCGGCGCAGACCAACGTCCGTCGCGTCAAGTACTGGCCGTATCGGCTGCCGAACGCAGTTCTCGCAAACCTGACCTAAAGACACCACATGACGTTGGAACGAGGAAACGTTGTTCGACTGTCGGCTCGCGATTGGATTGCGATCACGGGCTTGTTGTTGACGATCACTGCGGGAGTGCTTGCGGCGTTCATCCACCACGATCGATTGCTGATGCGGTTGGTAACCCAGCAAGAAACCCTTTCGGAAAGGCTGGCCCAGATTGAGGCCAAGATTGAGCGTTCTCGCAACTAGCCTCCTTGGGGGCTGCTCGGCCAGCAAGCGCATCGCTGCGGGTGCGACGGATATCCAATTGCAGGCCCGCGATTTGGTTGAGTATGGCCAGCAGATCGGGGATCCAGTGGTTGTGTCCGGTGCCGAGCGAATCTACGTGCTCGCGCAGAACATCCATAGGCAGTTGCCGTCGGTGCAGGACCGGGTTCCGGCGTGGCTGATCACCGTTGGATGGGTGGCGTTGGCCGTCATGGCGCTCGCTGTGGTGGTCATCCTGTGGCAAACGGGAATTGGGCAGGGCATCCGGGTGGCGGTGGGGTGGTTGCCCCGCCGAAAGGTGCAGGATGCGCGGCTCGCCGCAGACATGCTGGAGCCATCTCACAAGGAGACTGCGCGGGAATACATTGCAGCCCGACGCGCAGCAGATCCTGAATTCAATTCCGCCTTTGAGAAGGCGTGGGCTGCGCGAAAGGATGAGGCACATGCTGGCTAATCTGTCTTCGTTTCTCGGGAACGTGTTCTTCGCGCTGCTCATGGGAGTCGTTGGCCTTGGCGCAGGCTGGATCCTGCACAAGAAGTACGGCAACAAGATTTGAGTGAAAGGAGTTTGTGATGTCTATCAAGTTGCAGATTCGTCGTGGAACGGCAACTCAATGGACTACGGCGGATCCTGCGTTGCTTGCTGGCGAGATCGGCTATGAGACCGACACGGGCAACGTGAAGATCGGGACGGGGGTGGCATGGGCTGCCTTGCCATACCTGTCCTCGTCCGTTCCGGCGCTTTCGTCCGCGCAGACCACCCTTGACCACGTGGATTACCGACGTGCGGGTCGGTTCACCATTACTGCGTCTGTGACGACTGCAATCCCATCGGCATGGGTCACGGGCTCGGACGCGCCCGGCGTGCTGGTGGTAACGGTGTCCGGAGCCAACGTGGTGCAGACGCTGATCTCGACCAAGACACAGAAGGCGTTCCAGCGAGCGTATGACGGTTCGACGTGGAGCACGTGGGTTGCTGGAACGTTGTATGCGAATTCGGTCGGCAGCACCGAAATTGCCAACGATGCGGTGATTACAGCAAAGATCCCCAACGACGCGGTGACGTTTGCAAAGATGCAGAACAGCGCCGCCGCTGGGTTGTCAGTTGTTGGCCGATCGACGAATAGCGCGGGAGACTTTGGAGAGATTACGGCAGCGAACGATGCAGAAGTGTTGCGGAGAAGCGGATCGTCGATTGCATTCGCTACTGTCGCCACGAACAGCATTGCCAACGATGCAGTGACGTATGCCAAGATTCAGAATGTGTCTGCTACGGATCGACTGCTAGGACGCAGCACTGCGGGTGCTGGCGACATTGAGGAAATCACTTGCACCGCAGCGGGTCGTGCATTGCTTGATGATGCGAACGCAGCAGCGCAGAGAACAACGCTGGATGTGCAGTCCAAGACCGACTTTCAGACCCCGGGGTCTATAGGGTCATTGGCGCTCGTGTTGGTGGATTCCGCAAACGCAGGCTTCATAATTCAAATTGGGTCATCGATTACCAATCCGACAACGGTTGGCACGGCGGGAGCAAAACTGTATAGGGCAAGCACAACTAGTCCCGTAGCGTACTCAACCCAAGCCATTGGTGGAAGTTCTCCAGTACTGTTTGGCGGTGCCGGGGCCGTGTGGACAACCTTGTCGTGGTCAATATCCAACCACAACCCCGGTGAACACACGCACGCCCTGTTGATGGTGCGGACGGCATAATGCCATATGCCCCTGTGACAATTCCGTTTCGTGGCGTTCACGTAGACAGCGGATACTCCGCGTTGCCTCCCGGCTTTGCTGCGGACGCAATCAACGTGATCCCCTACGATGCGTACAAGGGGAAACTGCGTCTGGGCCAGCGCCGGGCGCTGTTGGGTGCGTTGGAATTCAACGATGTAAGTCCGGCGGTGACGCGAGAAGTGCAGGTGATTCTGCGTGCGGACGCATACGTGGGCGGCATTCTGTTGCAGCGATGCGTTGTCGTGGCGGGCGGGGAGGTGTTCATCATTGACCCGGGCAGCACGACGCCAACCCAGTTGGCGTACAACGCTGGCATTGTCAAAAAGATCAAGTCCACGGGTCACGTTGGAGCCGCTGTCTTTGGCGAGTACGTGTATTTCGCAGATGGTGCTTGCTACCGAAAGATCAAGATCACCGACGCAACTCCACAAGTTGTGGTGTGGGCTGGGCCGGAAGCACCTGTGCGCGGCCCAAACCCGAATGGATCAGCAGGAAACGAGCAAGGTTTTCGTGCCAGTTTGTTGGTGCGATTCGGGGCACGCCTTGCGTTGTCTGGTTTGGAATCAAGCCCGAACAACTGGTTCTTGTGCAAGATCAGTGATCCAGAGGATTGGATTCCGAACACCAGCACCGAAGACGCGCTGGCCGCGAACAGCAGCACCAAATTCGGCTTGGTGGGCGAGCCGATTATTGCGCTGGTTCCGATTGCCGAAAGCGGATTGTTGGTGGCTGGCCGCCACACGATGACGTATCTGACGGCAGACCCCGTGTTTGAAGACACGGCCCGCATGATTGAATTGTCCCGATCGGTCGGGATCGTCAGCCAACGAGCGTGGTGCGCCAGCGACGCGCAGACCATTTACCTCATGTCGCAGGACGGGCTCTACCGGGTGCAGCCCAACGAGCAACTGGTGACACAGAGTGGTCGCATCACAGGCGGTCGCCTTGACACGTTCTTCCAGCAACAGAAATTCGATGCCCTGAACTGTGTTCTGGGGTATGACGCGGAAGGGCAGAACGTGCACTGCGTGATGTCGCGCACGGACCTGCCTGCTAGCAGCGTGCATTTGCTGTACAGCCAAGCAACGGATGCGTTCTGGCCGTACAAGACTGGGTGGCCGTCGTTCCATTCCCCGACGTGTTGCGGAGACTTTCCGTTCGGAGACGCCCGGGCACCGATTCTGGCGTTTGGATCTGCTGATGGATTCGTCGGGTGGTTTGACCGCGACTTGACCAGTGGCGTCGATGGCCAAGCGGCGACGGGGTACAAGACGGCGGGGTTCAACGTCACCAACGATCAGGCAGCGGACTACAAGATCGTCAGTCGCCTTACCATCGGTCCTGTCCTTGAACGCACGCTCGGTCAGGTGATGATGCGGGACGTTCGCATTGAACTGACGATGGATGAGCCACAGGAGGAAACAGCCTTTGCGGGACGCTTGTCTGGACCGTTCGCATCTTTGTTGTCCGGCCAAACTGCCGAAGAAGCGATTGGCGAGAACATCGTGGCCGTTTCAACGGTGTTTGACCCAGATTACCCGTTGGTGGTCTTGGATGGCGGCGACCACACGTCGTTTACTGCCTCGACCACGTACGACTGCGGTGGACCGCCGGGGTCGTTCACTTTTGGCATCTGCCTGTTGTTTCCTACGGAGGTTGCGCCCCGGACGTACACCACGGCGGACACCCTAATTTCCGATCCGATCGCTCGGTCCTACACCTACCAGTCCAATCGGATTCGCAGCCCATCTCCGACGGCTCCGGGCACGTGGTTGATTGAACATGTGGAGCCCCCGGGCCCGCATCCCATCATTGCCACCCGCGACACGTCGTTGCCGGACACCTCGCTTGACACGCCCGGCGGAACGTACCTGTATGACGCTTTGCCGCCCGGGCTTACTCTACCAACATCGATACTCCCCCCACGAATCAAAGTGAGCAGCGCGACCTACAACAACACCAACAGCATTTCGCTTGGCGGGTTGCTGCCCGGCAGGAATGATGCGTTGCGCTGCCGCGTTCGCGACCAAGCGATTTACGTGCGCCTTGAAAGCCTTGGGGTTCCGTGGGCGCTGGAGCGCATGTCGGTGCTGGTGGATCAAATGGGCCACACCAAGAATGTAAAGGGCACGTACTAATGGGACTCTTCAGCAATTTGTTCGGTGGGCGATCGTCGTATAAGGGTGCTATCCAGCGCATGGAGCAGGGCTACAAGGAAGCCCGCACGTACGCGGACGAGCAGTACGGCAAGATCATCGACCAGTTCTTGCAGGAGCGCACCAACAACGCGGAGGTGTACTCGCAGGCGTACAACTCGGCGGTCAATCAATACGCCAGCGTGATGGCGCAGTCGCGGGAGGCGTTTAAGGAATCCTCCCGGGAGGCGTACCAGACACTGGCGTCGGGCCGGGATGCGAGTCTTCAGTTGTTGCGGCAGCAGACGGAACGGGCTGTTGGCCGAACGACGGCGCGGTCGGCGTTCATGGGATTGTCGAACACGACGTTCGGGCAGCAGCAGATTGAAGCGGTGTCGATGCAGGGAGCATTGCAGGCGGCTGCGCTGAACGAGCAATACGCCCAGACGCTGGCGTCCGCGCAGCAGGCACAGGCTAATGCCTTGGCGCAGATGGAGCAGCAAGCGGCGCAAAGCATGTTTGCGGCGGGGTTGGGGTCGGCGCAGTACCAGAGCCAGCAATACCAGCAGTACACGACGGCGGCGCAAGGTGCTCGCGCCGGACAATTGCAGGCTGGGCTGCAATTGCGCACGCGGCCTGTCGAGACCCGGTATCAGGCCGAAATCAATCAGGCGTTGCTGGACATGCAGTCGGGTTCCGCTTTCGGCGGCGCGTTGCTTGGATCTGCCATCGGTGCTCTTGGCGAAGGGCTAGGCAGTGCCTTCGGCGGACCTATGGGCGGGCAGATTGGGCGGCAGGCTGGCGAGCAAATTTCAGCGCCATTCGTGGCGGGAGCATGACATGAGTGGATTTGCCGGACTGATGGCAATGATCGGCCCGATGGCGCAGGGAATGGCTGGGAGTTCGTTTCAGCCCGGAACCAAAGCGCAGCAGCAAGCCACCCAAGCCATTCAAGACAAGTACTCGCAGGCGCAAGGACGGCAGCAGCAAAGCCAGCAAGCGTCGGGATGGGATCAGTTCCTGACGGGCGCGGGCCAGTTTGGTGCCAACATGCTGCGTGGGTTTGCCACAGGTCTTGCTGCGTACAACCCGGACAACCCGTACAGTTCCTTGGCTGGGGGAATTTTGGGTGCGTCCCGTGGATTGCAGGCCAAGATGGACGAGCCAATTCAGGCTCGCCAGCGGCAGTTTGAGCGTGAGCAGGCTGCCGCTGACGAAGCCATGGCGGCCACTACGAAGGAAACCATTTACCGCTCGCAGGCGGATCGCGCCACGGCTATGCCGGATCTGGCGGGAATTGTCGCAGGCGTGTCGGCTCCGACGGTGGCGGTGCCCAAGGCTCCGCAGGAACCATTTGGAATTCAGATCGGCTACGGCCAAACCGCAGCCGCTCGCACTCTTGGATTGGTGAAGTAATGAGCGCGTTTCCCAACCCGAAGCCGACCAATTTCGCTGATCAGCCGCCGTTGACGTTGCGTCCCAACGAAGGCTTCGCGGCGACGCCGCAGCAGCCGGACATGCCGGACCCGTTGCTGGACGCGGATCAGTTGATGCGTGCATCGCTGGATCCCTATGGATCTCGCCAGATTGCGCCGTTTGGGTCGTACGCCGCTGTTGAGCAGGCGCTGGAGAATGGGTACTACACGGGGCTGGAGGCTCTGGATTTCGGCACGATGCCGGATGGCAGCCCTGCCGCGCTGTTCACGGACAAGGCGGGACAGCGGCAGGCCATTCGGTTGTCCGAACAGCAGTGGCTGGCGGCGATTCAGCAGCGATCGCAAGCCCGCATTGCAATGGCCACGCAGATGCGCCGCCAACGGGACGCCGAGCGGTTGCGCCCGGCCATCATGCAGATGACGCAAGAACTGGAACCCAACATGCCGGGGTTCAGCCAGTTTGCCAGCGTCGAGATGGAGAAGGATCCGCAGCAGGCATATGTCACCGTGCAGGGCGCCTATGCCAAGATGCAGGCCAAGGATGAAGCGGCACTGCGAGAGTTGCAGAAGCGGATTCAAACGACGAATCTGGAGGTAGCCCGTACGCAAGCGGACGGATTCGTCAACTACAAGAGTGACGAGTACACCAGTCAGTTGGAAGGTGTCATGGTGGACGGCACCATCCCGGATTTCTACAAGGCCCAGATGGAGCAGCACTTGCGAATCAAGTTGCTGAACCTCCAGCAGTTCGGCGTGTACGCGCCGCCGGACGGGTCCGTGGTGACTGCGGCGGCATTTCCGTCGTACTACCTGACGACGGGGAACTCCGCTGCATTGACCAGCATGGCCGATACGGTCATCTCGGACATGGGGCTGGATGCGGTGTCAGCGATTCCCGCATCCTTGCGGGTGGCAACGCTGGCGTCCCGGGCAGAGGATTTCACCCGTCGGATTGGATGGGGACGGGCGTGGTCGCCCGCCGACCGGGACATTGCGATGCAGTACATCGCGCAGCGGTTGCAGGGTGGACAGCCGACACAGGAAATGTCCATGCGCTACATGAATGCTCCGGAGATCATGGATGCTCCGGCGTCCGATCCTCGCCGCCAGATGGTGCTGGGTCGAATGGCGCAGGGAGAGCGTCGTCAGGAGGCGGCAACGCAAGAGGCGGAAATGCAGCAGGCCAAGTTGGCGTCGGAGCGGGCGCGTGCGACCGGGGCACTGGCGGGTGCTCGGCGCAGCGAGGCATCGGCTGCCCAGACCGAGGCGGTCACTGGCATCATCACGGAACAGGATCAGCAAGATTACGCAGCCCTGCGCGAGGAGGTGTTGGCGCTGGGATATGAGATGCCCGATACTGGTAACCCTGTCGAAGACATCACCGAGGCGGCAACGCAATTGGCTCGCGACACCTCTCGTGAGGGTCGCGCCCGGTACGCAAAGTTTGTCGCCTTGCTCGTCAAGTATCGACGGTAAGGACTGCACATGTCGAGTTTTCAGAGCGCCATCGACAAGATTATGCAATCGTCGGTGGATGGGACCGATCCCCGTGCTGCTGTGCAGCCGGACCAGCCCCGGTCGTTTCAAGACGCCATTGGGTCAATCGTTGACCAGCAGATGACGGCATCGCCGGGCGCGACGCCCGGCATGGCGGCTGGCGAGCAGGACGTGCTTGCCGAGGCGGCCAAGGAATTTGAAGACGAGTTGTTGATTCCGGAGTTGCCGTGGATCAACCAGAGCCCGTTGGCGATTCAGCCCCGGGAAATTGAGCGCGGGTTTCGCCAGAGCATGGCGCTGACTGCGCAGGCCGTCGCGACGCCGGGGATGCGGGCCCAGTTCATCCGGTCGTTGATGCGCCCAGTGGAATTCATTGCCGACCTGTTCTCCGAGGCGAGCCCGGAGGATCAGGAGATCGCCAACCAGTTGGTGGCCAACCGCCTTTCCATGATGTTTGAGCCGGAGGGGTCCGGCTTGTCCGTGGATGACTTGCGGTCGGAGTTGATCGCCATGCGTGGCGCATCGGAAGGGCTGGCGAAGGGGCAGCAGGAAGGCGTCATGGGCGACGTTGGTCGCGCCGTAGGCCAGAACTTGCCGCAGATGGTGGGGGTTGCGGGTGCGCTGGTCACGGGCAACGTGCCGACGGCAGCGGCGATCGCGTCTACCGCCACGATTCCGTTCATGGGCTACTCCTCCGGGTTTCTGGAGGACATGCAGGAGACGGACGAGCAACGGGCGTTGGACGCGCTGGAAGGTCGGCCCCTCACCGAATACTCGTTGGCGAAGTCGCGGTCGCGGGCCGAGGCGCAAGCCGTCATTGAGACGGGGGTTGAACTCGGTGGAGCAGCCATTGGGGCCAAGGCGGTGGCCCGACTTGCCGGGTACGGGGTCAAGACCAAGATGGGCCAAGCGGCGTTGAAGCCGCTGATTGAACGTGGTGCGCCTTTGGCGACCCGGGCGTTGCAGAGCAAGGCTGGACAACGCGGTCTGGACACCTTCGCCCGCATTGCCGGGCGAACCGCATCCTTCCGAAACGGATGGTTTGGCAAGGCTAGCGGAATTGTGCTGGCCTCTGGTGCAGAGGAGGGAGCGGAAGAGTTTGTCACGGCGGCACTTATGTCTCCGTGGACTGCGGCACCCCTATCGGAAGATTTGGCCGAGGGGTTGTATGGAGCGTTCATCGGGTCGGTCGCGGGCGGAGTCATGGGTGGCAGTAGTGTGCTGGCGGTCGGCGGCAACCGGGCCATTACCAACCGCCGTGAGGCCACGCGGCCCGAGACAGACCATGAGCGCGTCCTGCGATTCGCGCACAGCGAGGCGCTCAAGCGCCGGACCAACTGGCAACAGGACTTGACGGACACGCAAGCGGCCACCGTGGCGGCGGCACTGGACAGCGTCAATGGCATGACGCAGGAACAGCGCGGCACGTTCCTGATGGATCTGGCCCAGCGGCAGGCCGAAACCCAAGCGCAGGCGGAACGGCTGCTTGGAGAGCGGCAACAGTTGGATGTCGCCCTGATGGGTGCGATGTCCATCGACCCAAATTCTGATGAGGTTACCAGAATTCGTAACCGTATCTCCCAGATTGACAATGAGTTGCGTCTGGCGGTGACCGATCGACTCATTGCATCAGCCACGCACAATGCGGTGGCAGAGAAGATCAGCGACATGCCTGCGGTCATAGAGCAGGCGTCGCCGGATCAAGTGCTGGCGGATGTGGCCACCCGTGCGGGCCGGACGCTGGAGCGGACGGAGGCTCCCCGGAGAGGCAAGAACGTCCAGAAGCAGGTGGAAGCCCTCGGCAGGCAGGTGGTGTGGTTCCGGCCCACGGACGGCAAGTTCAATCCGGGGTTCCATTCCATGCGGTCGCGTGGTGTGGTCTATTTGAATGCGGACGCTCGCCCTGACGCGCTGTTGGCGTCGGCGTTGGAAGAGGTGTTCCACGACATTCAGATGTTTGAACCCCAGTTGGCGGAGGTCTTTGCCGAGAAGGCAGGGCTCGCGCCGATTTACGCTGCCGGGGCGGAATATGCGCTGCGCGGGCAGCCCGAGTCTGCGGCCAAGGCCCGGCTGGATGAGGCAGCGTTGGCGCAGGTGGAAGACGTAGTTGGGCAGGTAGACAATCTCCGGCAACCCGGATTGTCGGCGGCGCAGGCTCGCGCCGGAGCCGCTCGGCTTGAGCAGGAAGGCGCAGCCAATGCGTTTGCTGCCGCCGCAGCCGCTGCCAAGGGCGGGTCCATCCTTGCTCCGCTCATGGAGTTTGCCGCCAAGCGTGGCTTCCTTGGCCGCGAGGTGCTCGCTGCCATGTCGGTGTTCGACGCAGTCCAACGCGCAGCGGCCATCGAAAACGTGGCAGGCGTCAAGGCCATGGACGCCACGCTGTCGCCGTTGGCGCGGACGTTGCTGTGGGCCAGCGACATGGATGTGAACTTTGCTCGTGAGCAACAGCAGGCGAGCAAGTTTGTTGCACAGCAGGTGAAGCAGCGGGCGGAGCAGGTCAAGGCCACCGAGGAAGAAAAGCGAGCGGCAGCGGCGCGGACACGCAAGGTCGGAAAATTAGAGAAGGTTGTGCAACTTTCGCGGTTGCGGTCGGCGCTGGTCGGCACGACCAAGATGCGGGAGGCGGAACGGCTGGCGATGTCTCGCCGCTTCCTGTCGGCGGCGGCGGCTATGACCACGCTGTCGTTCCGCACCCTCACGCCCGTGGAATACTTGGCGGGCCACCGCCGAAACAAGGCGACGCAGACGCTCACCCAGTACACGCTCGACCAGATCGCCAACCCGCGCATCGAAGACTCCGACGGCCAGCGGATTCGCGTGTCGTTTGAGCCGTTCGGAATTCCCGGACTTGACGTTGCGTACATGATCAAGCGGGTGGAGTACGTCGATGAATCCGGCAACCCTACCGGACAGCGTTATGACGAGGCGGTGGGGTTGTACAGCAACGAGGGCGACATCACCGACGTGATTGCCCCGGTCATGCTGCATGCAATTTCACAATATCCAGAAGTGCCGATGCGGTGCGATTGCTACGATGTGCGTCGGCCCGGGCAGGCACTTCGCAACGGCAAGTTGCCCACGGCCTACCGCCAGTTCGGATTCGTCGAGGACGAATCCCAGATGCCGGAGGGGTACAGCGCATGGAACCCCGCGTACCTGACACCGCCAGACGGGATGACTCTGGACGAGTACATCTCAACGCTGGAGAAGTATTGGAAGGCCGAAGGCTGGGTTCCGGAGACTGACTCAAGTGGACGCATCACCAACTACCCCGGCGTCTGGTTCGCCAAACTCAACCTCGACACTGCCGAACGCAAGCGACTTCGTAACGCGGGCCTTGCAGGCTTCACCGCTAACCCCCGCCGACTGGAAAGCGTTGCCGCAGGACGAAGCGGAGGCGATGCTGTCTCTAGTGTGGCAGTCTCGGCAGACGGAAGACCCAGCCAAAGTGTGGCAGAACCTCGACCGAGCGACGGTGCTGGCAACAATCAAGGGAATAGCGCAAGTCCGCAACCAGATCCTGACATCTTCATCGGCAGTTCTCGACGCATCTCGCTCGTAAAACTGACGCTGGCACTGAAGTCGGAACTGGACGCCATGTCGCCCGAACAGAAGGGGCGACTGTTGTCGGCGTCGCAATGGCTTCCCACGGCAGTGACGGTCGCGCCGGAGAAGTTGGCGCAAGAGAAGGCTGCCGCGACCGACGCCATTGCCTCTGCCATGAAGGCTGTCACGGCAGCCGAGAAGATGGTCGAGAAAATTGAGGACCGGATTTCCAAGACCCGGGCCCGGCTGAAGAAGACCAAGGATCCGCAGAATCTGCTGCGAGCAGCGCGGCTGGGCCGTGCCATGGAGTTGGCGTCCTTGGCGTCGCAGGCGGATCATCTGTCGGCAGAGCAGCGTGCTCTGGTGGCGCTCGCATCGGAAGCGCAACAGGCCAAGAGTCGCAAGCAGGATCTGTCTGAATTTGCCGTGGCGGCATCCGCCGTCGGTGCCGACCCCAACCAGTACAAGCCACGCATCGCCGTCGTGTCCGCCCGCCTGCGCGAGATCGACAAGCAATTGCGCGAATGGATGACCGATGATCCGGAGATGCAGTTGCTGCTGGATGCCAAGCAGGCCGTGAAGGATGCAGAGCAGGCATTGGCCGATACCAAACTCCAGACGTTCGGAGACATTCTGGCGGATCGCGGCATCCTGTCGTATCGACTGGCGGGGCAGCGCAAGTACACCGTTGGCGAATTGCAGGGGCTGCTGGATTCGTTCAGTCAATCCATCGTCGGATGGCTCACCGAGTACGACGCGAAGAACACGATGCCCGATGGCATCCAGCAGATCATGGTTCGTGCGATTGCGGACGACCTGAAGTACGCGGCGACTAAGGTCGGCAGTTCGTCGGCACTGGAGTGGTACGGGCGGGTCGTGGATCAAATGTGGTCCGAGTCAGCGCGGAAGTACAAGGCGCTGGCAGATCCGCAATCCGATGACCGCCGGGTGTTCGCGATGTTCCTCGCGATTACTTCGCAGGGTGAGAAGGTTTCCCAGAACGCCATCCTCACGCGAGTGCTGTACGAGGCATGGGTCAAGAACGGTCGTGGTGCGGTTGTCATTCCCGCGTCGTTCGATGCGCGGCATGCGTCCGCGATGATCAAGAATTTGGAGAAGTTGAATCTGCTGCATCAGCACTTCGGAAGTTGGGCCGAAGTGGAGCAGTTCATGTTGCAGAAGGCCAAGACGGCCACGCACAATGCGGCGTTGCGCGAGCAAGCGATGCAGGTGGATGGCGCTGCCACGACCATGGCAGAGGCGATCGGCCAGATCGACGACGCCAAGGACGACGACGTGTACATGTCGTCGGTGCTTGGCCCCAAGATTGGTTCGTTCTACAACAACCTGCACAAGAAGTTTGACACGCTTACTGCGGATGTGTGGTTTACCCGGACGTTCGTGCGAATCCTTGGCGGGTTGCGCCGACCGGACGAGGTGGGTGTGCGCAGTGCAATTCAGGACATTGCGACCGAACTGGCGCGGGCCCGTGCGATTGTCGAGCAGGGCGAAACGGCTCCCGGCTACGCCGACGCGCAGAACATTCTGTCGATCGTGCCGAGCAACGCGCTTGCGGATCCCGAAGCACTGGAACGTGCGGCGTATGAGTTCGACAAGCAGTTCGTCAAGGATCCCGCCAATCGTCTGGCCAACGGAAAGTTGCGTCCGAAGACCACGGCGGAGGCGGCGCTGGTTCGGTACGCCAAGGCCGCCAAGGCCAACGCTGCTGCGCCTGAATCGATGTACGCCCGGTCGTTGATGCGATCCGTGATGACCAAGGCGATTGCGTTGGTCAAGCAGGAAACCGGGCTGTCGTACGAAATGGCGGACGCGCAGGCCGCACTGTGGTATGTCGAGAAGGAGTTGTACGCTCGGTTCGGCGCGGGCCCGGATCCTGCTGGGCAGGACTACCAGAAGGCCATGCGCGATGCGATGAACGTCAATTTGGATTCAGAGACGGGCGCACGCATGATTGCGGAGGCGGTTACGTCGAGCGTCAGCGGCGACGTGGTGACCGAGGCGGCGGAGGCTGGGGTACTTGCCGACAACGACACGGAGTCGATGGCCCGGGACGAGGCGATTGAGCGTGAACAGGCTGCGACCGTCGAGGCCATTCGCGGTCTCGGACGGTGGGCCCGTGCGACTGGCGCGGATCTTTCGTTCAACAGGCCAATCGACCCGGAGATTTTTGCCAAGGTTGCACGCGGTGAATTGCAGTTTATTGGTGGCGCACCCGACGACCCGCAAGTGCTGTTCCACAACAGCAACGACAAGCCGTTTGAGCCATACAAAGTTCGTGGGCAGGCAGAGACGTATTACCGAGCGTTGTCGTTGTCGAACAAGTGGACGAATCTTGGCCAGTTTGGCAATTATCAGTATTCGTTCTATGTCGTGGCGGAACGACCGCTGACGATCAAGTGCGCAGGACAAGCGTGGGACCGCATCATCCTGCCCGAGGACACTCCCATAGACGTTGCGATCGCGCTGCAAGGCGGGTTGGACACGGTAGACGAGGTGGCGATTGCCGAAGAATTGCAGGTGGACGGAATTCTGGCTTCGACTGATGCAATTAGTCGCGCTGCAATTCGCGCTGGATATGACGTGGTCGTGTTTGAGAATGTGTCGGAATACGATTTTGATCACGACGAGATTGTCGTCAGCAGCCGCAAGAACCTCATTAGCCCCGCGACAGGCCAGACGCTGCACGACATGGACATGTCGTTGTGGCAAGAAACCCCCGGAGTAGTTCCCCCTGCTTCCATCCTTGGCTTCGTCGAGAATCTTGGAGGAAGCACGGGCGCACGCAAGATGCGGGATCCGAACGGCGGAACATGGGTGCTGAAGCGTGGGGCAAGTCCTGCGCATGCCATCAATGAGTTCCAGCATCTGCGCACCTTGCGTGCGCTTGGCGTCAACGTGCCTCTGGCGGACATGGATGTTGTCCCAGAGGAGCCAACGTCCACACTTGTGCTTCCAACCTTGGTGACCAAGTTTGCGGACGGATACATCACGCTTGGCCAATACGTGGATCGAACGTCCCGCACTTCCTTGTTTGAAGTGACACCTGTGTACCAGCAGATCCAACGGGATTTTGTTGCGCATGTCCTTGCCCGGAACTGGGACATGATCGGGCTCGCCATGGACAACGCGCTCGTAAACCCTGACACTGACGAGTTGATGTGGGTGGATCTCGGGGGCGCTGGAAGGTTTCGGGCGCAAGGCCAGCCCAAACCATATGACCCGGTGGCTGACGAGCAAGCCTATTTCCTGTCCGACATTCGGACAATGTGGCAGCACAATTCGCGGGTCATCGACAGGCCAGATCCGCGTGAAGTCGCGATCACGCTGTTGCGATATGTCCGGACACTTCAGCAACTGGTAAACGAAGAGAATCGCACAGTTCCGGAACCAGTGCGCCGCAATTTGGGTGAGACCATGGAGGCGCTGGCTGGTTATAAGCGATCCGAGTTTGGTTCGATTGCTGTGCTACTGGATATGGCCACTGTCAGTGACGCAGACACAGAGCGATTGGTGCAGTTTGTTGCTGCCAACCTCGATCGGGCAATTGATGGATTTCCAATTCCAACGTCCATTAGCATCAACCTAGCCTTCTTGCAACAGAGGTCGCCACAAGCAATACTGGACTTGATTCCCGTCACGCCGCTGCATTGGGCTACCGACCCCGATGTGTACGAGCAGGCACGACAGGCTTTGGCAAAAGCCGTTGAGAACAAAACTCCAACGTATCGTACCTTGGTTGGGTTGTATCCCGGAAGACTTAACCATGCAGATGGATCGGTCTTCTCGGGAGCAATGACCCGCCTCGACGAACTTCTGGAGCGTGAGCCAGAAATTGCTCCCATGCTCCCGGCCACAACAAGCGTGCCTCCGACTAGTGGGCCAGCGACTTCCTTCGCCCGCGACTTGCGCCCGGTCTCCGCATTTGACGAAGAGGTTCGGAACATCCCGGGTGGCCCGGCAGAGATGCTTCGTGCCGCCGTTTCGGTTCCGAAAGATGTCCGCCTCGAACTTGCCGATTGGGATGGCGAGGTAATGATCGGCAACATCGAGGTTCCGCAGGGAACCCGTGGTCAAGGTGTTGGATCGCAGGTAATGCAGTCTCTGGTCGATGCCGCCGACCAGCAGAACGTGCCGCTGTTCCTTGCACCTGCCGGGCAGCCGGGCTCTGATGTTGCCAACAGGCTAGTCGAGTTCTATGGCCGTTTCGGATTCGTTCAGGGCAGCAGGTTTGGAGAGGTCGGCGAACTCGACGTATCGGAGACGATGTCTCGCGCTCCACGCGAATCGCTCGGCGCTAGCAGGCCAGAGATTGCCTTTGCCCGCGACCCTGACGCGGACGCCGAGGAGATTGCCTCGCTTCAAGCGCAGGTGGACGATCTCAAGCGCCAGATGCGCGACGTGCAGAACGTCACGGCAGCGCAGCGGGCCAACGCCGCCCGCGACGTTCGCTTGTTGGAGCGCCGCATTGCGGCAAGTTCGCTCTTGGCGGAGCAGCGCACAGGGCAATTGGCCCGGCTGAAGGCCCGGCTTCAGCGGAACATTGAACTTCGCGCGTCTGACAAGGCGCAGGCCGAGGAGATTGTCGAGCGCATGACGGATCGGGTAGAGGAAGCGAAGGCTCGGGTCGCCCGCCTGAAGGATGATTTGCGAACCCAGCGCACCTCCACCAAGGCCGCGTTGGAGGCGTTGGCGGAGGCCGAGGACAAGACCGATCGGGTGGCAAACTGGGCATACGCCATCGGTCGCAACGAGGGTCTCGTCGCCGGGCAGGTTGCTGGCATGCAGGCCGAGCGTCGCGCCAACCGTCCGTACCGCGAGCGGCTGGAGGTGGTGGAGTTGCGTTTGCAGCAGGCCACCAAGGAATTGCAGGCGGCCCGCCAGCGCATCAAGACGGATGCGAGAGCCTCCAAGCGAGCCATCGATTTCGCGCACCAGATGGGTCTGCGGTCTGGTCTTGTGCAGGGAATGATGGAGGGGAGAAGGCAGATTCTGCGCAAGATGCAGAGGCGCGAGGACACGTTGCAGCGGCAGTTGCAATCGCTGCGTGACCTGATGGATATGAAGGTCATGCGCATCCGCGAGATGGATGCGGCGGTGCGAAGGATCGCCACGGATGCGGCGCAGATGCTCCCCGCTCGCCTGCGTGGTCCGCTTGCCGTGCGGATTGCGAAGGCAAAGACGATCGGCCAAGCAAACCGCGTGGCGGTCGAGGCTACCAAACTGGCGATCAACGAGGAGGTGCGGCGGCAGTTGCAACTGATTTCCGCGTTGCGGAAGAAGATGAACCAGCGCGGGATGCGGTATGCCGTTCGGCAACAGATAGACGACTTGCTGCGAGAAGCCGATGCGTTGCTGCGCAACTCCAATCGACGACGGATCTACGCCAAGGTTGAGGGGATGAAGGACGGCAGCGGACGGACGTTTGCCGTCGGTGTCGTCAACGCGGTGCGCATCTACGCGCAGGTCGTGGACGCGGCCAACCGTGCGGAGCAGGCGCTGCTGCTGTACGAGGCAGACAGGCAGTCTTACAAGTCTGCGCAGGCTGCTCGCGTTGCCCGGTACAACAACCTCAAGGAGCGCATTCTGCTGGCGATGCAGGGGCGGCGCAGGCTGGCCATGCGAGATCGGGCAGACCAGCCACCGATCCAGTCCTTGGCCAAGCGTATCAGCCTTGCCAATTCGGACATCTACACCTTGATGCTGGAGGTCGAGGGAACCATGGACGGGGTCATCAACGAGATGTTGGTGGCTGCACAGGATGCCAAGGGACTGGCGGCGTTGGAGCATGCGCGGATAATGTCTGCGCTGTCGGCTCCGTTGCTCGGTGCTGGGTACGGAGGCATTGAGGATTACGCGCTGCGCAACGGGCTGTACGGAACGCAGATTGCGGAACTCGTCGAGGTCACCCTTGGCGGAAGTGTGCACCGAATTCCGGTCGGCGTTGCCATGTCGATCGCGGCAATGGATGACGAGACGCTGGAGTTGTTCGTCCCTCCGGCGGATCCCGACGCGGCGCGTCAGGGGTTGCAGTTTGCCGGAGCGGAGACCACGCTCACGATCTACCCCACCGACGGGGAGATCCGTGCGTTGCGGTCGGCGCTCACGCCCGGCCAGACCAATCTCATTCAGGCGATGAAGGATGTGTTGGAAACGCAGATCCGCGATCGCGTGATGGAAGCGGTGTTCCTCGTGGAGGGGGACCAGCCGCCAGTGGTCCCGAACTACTGGCCTCGCGTCCGCAACACCGAGGAGTTCCAAGGCGAGAACAAGTCCGTGCTGTCGGCGCATGGGTCGCTGGTCCGCAGCGCACTGACGAGCGTTGGATTCGCAAACGCCCGCGAGGGTGGACGCATGCCGTTGATCTATCGCGATGCACTTCAGACGTGGCAGCGGCACGTGCAGGTGTCGCTCGACATGATTCACATGGCGCAGCCGTACCGGGATGCATCGACGGTGCTCACGGATCCGCGAGTGGTCGAAGCCATCGACGTGCAGATGGGCAAGGACACCGCGCAGGCGCTGCTGTCGATGTTCTCCAACGGGGTTGGGGCCACGGCTCGCAGTTCGACCAATGCGATCGACAGGCTCACCAACAACGTGACGGGTGCGGTGCTGTCGCTGTCTCCGCGCACGGCGGCAAAGGTGCTGGTCGGCGGGACGATCCGGTTGGCCAGCGAGTTGCCCGGCGAATACTGGGCAGCGGGCGTCGCGTCCGCCACGCTGGCGTTGCAGTCTCCGAGCGGGTGGGCTGCACGGGTGGCGGAGATTCATTCGTTCAGCGGGTACTTTACGCGCCGCCACCAGATGCAGATGCGCGGCATCATCAGCGGAACGATGTCTGCCGGGGACCGCGTCACGGTGATGACGGCGGCACGTGCATTCGCGAGATCCATTGCTGCCGCCGGACATTCGGCGGCGGCGAAGAACATCACCGACGCATTGAATGCGCTTGGCGACGCGACCGACAATGCCAACATGACCCTGATGGCGTTGGTGGACATGCTGCGCGTGATGGATGAGACCATCATGCTGGTGGCCGTGCAGGGGCGATTGAGGCAGGTGCGGGACGAAGGCATGTCGGGCGAACCTGCGTTGCGCGAGGCCATCAATCGTGCGGAAAGGGATTTCCGCATGACGCAGAACGCAAGCGACGAGTTCGACGAGACGGCGTTCGCCGCCGTCAACCGCACCCGTGGTTCCGGCGCGACGTGGCGACTGGTGTTCCCGTTCAGCAGCGACCCGTTGAAGGCACGCAACCAGATTCGACGGGCGTGGCTGACGGGGCAGCGCCGAATCGGAACGACCGTGGCGATTACGGGGAACACAACGAGCGGCGCAATCATCGGCGCGGCCAGCACCGCCACCGTTCTGTACCTCGCGAAGACCATCGCGGCGCTGCTCGGTGGAGCCGACGAGCCCGATGAAGAAGAGGACAAGGCGTTCAAGGAGGCGGTGAAGAACATCCCGACGCAGGTCGGCGCGGAACTCATCGGCTCCACGTTCGGCTACGTCGGTCTCGCCATGTCATCCACGATCCAGTCAGCGGTCAATCGGCGTGCGATGGGGCAGGCGTTGGCGGCTCGACCGATTGAGCAGGCGTCGCGGGCCATGCAGGACGACAACGCTGCGGCGCTGAACGCAACCAAGGCAACGCTGGCGCTGCTCCAGTTGCGTGGCGTGCCGCTGTACCAGTTGTATCGATTCGTCGAAACCCAAATTCCGGAAGCCAAGCCAAGCCCGGAACAGAAGGTGCGCGATCAGGTGGAACGGTTGCGAGATCGGTTTGCGCCGGACAGGATTCGCGAACGAATTCTCAACGACGCAAAGCGAAAGGCGCAGGGTCAGTTCCGAATTCCCTAGTTCGCGCCGAGGCTTCGCCTCGTCGCTCGCTACGGGACGCACACGGGGTTTATTTTTCAAGGGGTCAGGCAGGGGGCTGCGCCCCCCGCACCCCCGCACAGCCCCGAGCGCCGCCGGATCTGGGCTCCAGTTCGACGGGTGAGTGCAGGAACACCATGACCCCGGCAAGAGGTCACGGAAGTCAGCCCGACCGGAGCCGTGCGAGGTTTCCCGTTGCCCACATGTTGCACCATTTCGCTGGGTGGTAGCCAGCCGCCTCACTGTGGGATGAGCGCGTCGTGTCAGGGCGACGGCGCGGGCTAGGGTCATGTCCCGCGTCTTGAACCACTTTGCCCTTACCGTGCCGGGCAATTCTTGCAGAAGCATTGACCCGCAGGCCAGTGTGCGCTATGCTCCGAGCGCGTTTGGTTGTTCCGCAGCCAGCATGGTAGCGTCCCGGTCGCCTCCATGTCAAACGCAGGGTCAGGGGGACGGGCGCGGTCAGGTGCCCGTCCCCACCCCCATCTAGCCCCCGGAAGCACGCCCCTGTTGCCGCAAGGCCGGGGGCGTGTTCTTTGCTACCGCAATCAACAAATGTCGCACCATGTGTGCAGCCGTTGGTTGCGCTGTGTCGATATTGTGGGTATGCTGCTGACCTGCAGGCAATTCCGCCTGCGAAACCGGAGACCTGACATGAAGATCGTGATGAACATGCCGGAGGCTGAATACCACAGCCTCAACCGCATGAGCGCGAGTGCGCTCAAGACCCTTGACCGTGCGACACCACTGCATTTGCTGGCCGAGCGCGAGAACCAGTCGGACTCGCCTGCATTCCGCGTTGGACGAGCCTTGCACAGCCTGCTGCTGACCCCAGCCAAGTACGAACTGGACTTCGTTACCGCGCCGGACATCGACCGCCGGACTAAGGTCGGTAAGGAAGAATGGGAGAAGTTTCTTACGCTTGCTGATGGCCGCACCGTCCTGACCAAGGACGAATCGAACCTCGTCGAGGAGATGCGTGGCGGCGTGATGTCGAGCGCGACTGCACGGCAGTTGCTGACTGCGTGCAATGGATGCACGGAGATGACGCTGGTCGGAGAGTGGGATGGTGTCCCCTGCAAGGCTCGCATTGACGGCTGGATTGAGGAGCACGGCACGATCATTGATATCAAGACGCACGGCGGTCTGGCCAGTCCACAGGAATTCGCACGGGCTGCGCACAACTTCGGGTACTGGACGCAGTTCGCGTTCTATCGCGAGATGCTGCGCCGGGCCGGGAAGGAAGTGTCGAGCGTCATCCTCATCGTTGTCGAGAAGAACCCGCCGCACGCCTGCCTGTGCGCTGCGCTCAACCCTGACCACCTCGACCTCGCTACCGCCCGCCTGCCTGACCTGATCGACCTGTACCGCAAGTACATGGATGAGCCCGGCAAGGGCTGGCCTGACACCGTGACGGAAATTCGGATGCCTGCGTGGGCAACGACTGACCTGCTCGCCCCCATCGGAGACTGACCATGAACCGGACAGAGAACATTGGAGAACTGGCCGCAGCCTTGGCCAAGGCCAACCTTGAGATCCGCAACGCGGAACTCGACCGCGTCAACCCGCACTTCAAGAACCGCTACGCGACGCTCGGAAGCATCCTCAACGCAATTCGTGTCCCGCTCGCGAAGCACGGGATCGCGCCCGTGCAGACCGTCAGCATGGCCAACGGCATGGTGACCGTCACGACCTCGCTCATGCACGCATCGGGACAATCCGTCGAGGACATCGCGATGTTCCCGCTGCCGAACAACGCCACCGTCCAGCAGATGGGATCGTGCATCACGTACCTGCGCCGCTACGCGCTGGCCGCGATCGTCGGCATCGTCGGTGACGAGGACGACGACGGGGAGGGTGACCGAAACACGCGCTCCGCGCCTGCCCGCGCGCCGTTCCGTCCGGCGGAAGCACGGGGCGGCGACGCGCCTGCACCCAAGCCCGCCGCCCGGCCAGCCAAGGCAGCACCAGCGGAATCCGCTGCGCCTCTCGGAGATTGGGTGGCGATCACGGTGAAGTACGCCGACGAGGGCGTCGCTGGGAAGAATCAGACGCCCTATGTGAAGTTGAAGGACTCGGACGGCAGGAACTACTTTGTGTGGGACGAGCAGTTGCACGGCGTCGCAAAGGCTGCGCAGGGGCAGACCGTGTGGGTCGTGCTGGAGGCGTCGAAGAAGGCCGACGCGCCGCCCCGCGTGACGCAGATTCGCATGAAGCCGCCGGAGGCGGTGGCTGCGGGGGAGGACATGTTCGATGAGCAGGACTAATTTCGCCTCTGACGGGTTGCCTCCCCGGCGCACGCCGAAGCAGGACACCCGTTGGGACACGCAGGACGCGGCATGGTCGGCGGTGCAGCCGCGCCTATCAACCATCAACCACAAGGTGCTGGAGGCGATCAGGCTGTGCCCGAGCACGTGCGACGAACTGGAGCAGGCGCTGGGCCTGACGCATCAAACATGCAGCGCATCGGTGAACAACCTGATGAACAAGGGATTGATCGTCGCCAGCGGCTACCGCCCAACGCGCTCCGGCAGGTCCGCCCGGGTATGGAAGTGCGCGGACTCCGAGTTCCTGTTTCCGGTGGGGGCGGCATGACTGACACCGACATTGTTGCGCGGCTACGAGCCGTGCTTCACAACGATCGCAGCGTAGAACTGATGAACCGCGAAGCCGCTGATGAGATCGAACGGCTGCGAAAGGAATGTGATCGGCTCGCGATGCGAAACACGATAGTGGTACTGGATTCCGAGCGACTGAAGGCGGAGAACGTGCAACTGCGCACTCGCGTGGAGACCGCAATCCACAAGGCGCTTTATATGGGAGAAGGGTGATGAAACGCAAGACACCAGTGATTCCGGAACCCGATGACGATCCGATCGCGCAGCAACGCTTACGCAGGCTGGCGGAAGAACGGGAGTACAGGGCGCACGCAGCCGCCGCTGCCCTTGATGAATGCCTGTCACTGCTGATGCTGGCGCTGGTGCAGGCGGCAGCAACACCGCGTGGAATGCAGGCCCGCCGTGCGAAGCGGCTGTTGCAGAAGTTCCGCACCCTGCGGGCGAACGCACTCGACGGCATCAGCCCATGCAGCCAACGCAAAGTCGTGGAGAACCTAGATGAAACACTGGCACATACAGATCGACTGGTTCGATAGCACGAACCCTGTACTCTCTGCGGCCTCGACGGTTGACGTATCGAAGGGAGACACTGCGGCCACGGGAGTGATGGTCGTGGCCAGTTGCCTAACAATGGTGTACGAGAACGCCGATTGGCTGATCAAAAAGGACCGGATCCTGTACAACCGACGCCGCACCATCGTCACGCTGCACGCAGGGGACCGATGCCGAGCACTAACGATCGATCAAACCCAGCACGTGACCGAAGACGAAGCGGCGGAGTGGGCCGAGGCAGTAATGACATGGCTGTTGGCAGACGAGACGACGGAACTGCTCAACGCCTGATCATTCGGTTGCCGCTGCCGCTGATGCCAAGTGCCAACTCTCGCACCCATTGGCGGGTGCGGCACAAGGCTTCGCGATGCGACCGCAATGTTGCGGCCACGCTCGCGGCGGCAGAGATGCGAAAGTGCGCATCGTGGCAACCGTTCCAGCAGGCGACCGTGTTCGTGGAGTGGCACGGGCGCGGTCGCCTGCCGGATGTAGACAACATCGGAGGACGAACCAAGGCATACATCGACGGCCTCACCGACGCGAACGTGTGGCGAGATGATGCGTGCGTCCAGTCCATCCAATTCACCACGCACCGAATCAGTAAGGGCCAGCAGCCCTACATCCTGCTGAAGGTTCACGATGTGCACGTGCAAGCATGAACAGTACTCATCCAGTTACGCCTATCAACTCGGTTGCCGATGCGACCGATGCCGGGAATGGAATCGGCTGAAGCAGCGGAGGGTTGTCGCCGCAGCCAAGGGCTACGCCCGGAGGGGCCGGGGCTGTGCTCATCCACGGCTCACGCCATGCACCGCATACCAGTACGGGTGCCGCTGCCAGCGATGCGTCGCGGCCAACTCGCAGCGGCACCGTCTGCGGCGGGCGGCGATGAAATGAATAACCCCCCGCCCTGCGAACAGGACGGGGGGTATCACGGGAGCAGCATCAGCGGGCGGGCTGGGCTGCGAGCACAGTATAGGGCTCGCCTGCGACCCACAGCGTGTAGGTCTTGGGCGCAGCCGGAGGCTGCACCAGCACGACGGGCGGCTGCACCACGGCGGGCTGCACGACGAACGGAGCCGACGGCATCCGGACGGGCGGCAGCACGGGGTTCCATGGCGGGCTGATGCCGGGGTAACGAGCCCAGCCCGAACCAACCCACGATCCGCCGCCGATGTCGATGGCGACGCCACCGTTCCACATCTGCATACCCCTGCCGAAGTTCAGCAGCACATCGCCTGCGGAACAGGTGGCGGACAGGGAAAGAACGATGAGGCTAACGAGTTTCATGGGCATTCTCCTTGGCATGCACCGCCATGGCGGTGACGAGCGCGTGATGCACGGCGGCGTGCAGGCTGACGTTGACGCCGGGCGGGACGGTGACGGCCATCATCGATCGGTACTGCAACAGCATGTCGAACGTCGGCTGCGGCAGGGGCACCGTTTTGCGGTCTTTGAATGTGCTGTACGGGTTGCTCATCGGTAGGAAACCTTCGTGTCTCGGTGAACGTCGAGGAATTCACGTTCCGCCTGCGAATACGCATCCGCTGCGGTGGCCCATCCGGCCTCGTCATCCGGGTCGGCCTGTGCCAATGTGTCTGCTGCAAGCAGGAATTCCGTGACGGTCGGGCCGTCCATCCTGCGTGCGAGGTGCAGCGCGGTAATCGACGGGTCGATCCGCATCCAGTAGCCGACGGTGCGGAGGTGGCGGGTCACTTGGTCACCTCATTAGTGTGAATCCAGTAACCGTAGACGCAGCGCGTACCGTTCCGGGTTGGGTCTTGAGTGTCCTGCACAGTTCCATCAATCACGGCGGTCATGTGTCGGCTGACATTCACGACAAGCCGCCCGGCAGGAAGTTCGCCGTCCCGCAAGTGAACCTTGCACCCGCTGCCGATCTTCATGGTCGGAACCCACCGGAACCCAAGGGATCTCATGTAGGTCTTGAACCATTCTCGCTGAACGAACACCCCGGTGCGCGAGTTGCTGCGCTTGCGTCCCTTGCGCGGGCGCTCCGACTGCGCAAGGTGGTTGAGCGCAGCGTAGACCTCCGCGTAGGGGCGTTGCGCGGCGATGGCAACGGCCCGGCAAACGCAGTCGCCTGTTTGCCCGGCGAAGCCCGCCGCAGCGCGACCGCCATCGTTGAAGATGCAGTTCACTTGGCCACCCCCTTCCCGGCGCAGGCCACGTTCTCGACGGTGATGCTGGCGCTGATGGTGTGGTCGGTGTCGGTGGTCAGGCGGATGAGTGTGCAGTCGTACATGTCAGTCTCCGGTAGGGGTCAGGTGCTAGCCAACGTGGCGAGCCCAAGCCCCCCGGCGGTGGCCGGGGGGCGAGGGCAGGTCAGGTCAGGCGAGGGTGGCGACGGCCTTCCACACCTCCGCCGTGTCATCGGCCACCGTGCCGCCCCAGTTGGCGAAACGGCGGACGCTGGCGTCCTTGGCGCGGACGCTGTACTCCGAACGCACGTGCTGGACCCAGTTGGTGGCGGCGTTGGCCGCGACCCACGCCGTCGCGCCGAACTGCTGCGACTCGCGGTCGAACACCTGCGCCATGTGCGCGAGGCCCGCGATGGCCTGCTCCCGGCTGCGCTCTTCCCAACCGTTCTTGGGCTTGGTGGGGATCTCGCCGTCGAGGCGCTGGATCACCTCGACCCACAGGTCTTGCACCTGTGTGCGGGTCATCGGGCGGGCGGCGAGCGCCGAGGCGAACTCGCGGCCCTTCGCGATGGAGGCGAACCACGTGTTGATCGTGGACTTCAGGCTGTCCACACGCTCGTTGATGCCGCTGGTGTGGCGGAACGAGATCACATCGCGGGCCTGCCCCATCGCAGCGCGGTAGGTGTTGGCGCACACGACGCGGACGTTGGTGCCGAACGCCTTGAGGGACTCGCCCCCGTCGTGCCCGTTGGTGAGCATGAGGTAGGGGTTCGTTACATCGCCCTTCGCCCCGATCTCAATGCTGGGTGCCTGAATCAGGAACCACACGCGCTTGCCGCCACGGATCGATCCGGCGGATTCGATGCGCACCCCTTGCTCCGACGAGGCGTCGCGCAGGGCGTAGGCCAGTTCGGCCAGCGTCTGATTCTGCACCGGGGTGTAGTCCGGGCCGACCACGCCGAGGACGCTGTGATCGTCGGAGCGGACGAGCACCTTGGCGGTGTCGGTCGAGACGCGGTACTCCGCCTGCTCGCCGGGGTTGAAGATCCCCGTCAGGTTGGCGGACTCCTCGACGGTCCATTCCAGCCGGGCGAGGCGGAGGGCGGCGAAGGGGTTGGGGGCGGACTCCACGACGGTGCCGAGCCCGTGCCAAGCGGCGTTGCGGGCGAGGACGAGGCCGTCATTCTGCTTCAGTTCGTGTGCCATGGTCAGGTATCTCCGGTCAGGGGTGTCAGGTGCCCGGGTCACGCGACCCGAGCGATCATCAGTATATCGACTATCGACAGACAGGCAACCAACAATCCAGTAAGTTTGCGAGATTGTCGTAAGTGGCGGCGGGCGCGTGACTTGCGACAGGGTGTTCGGAAGTTCGGGCAGGGGCAGTAGAATTCGGGAGCGGCGATGTGGGTCATCGCGTAGTCCCACACGGGCCGGGGCAGAAGGGTGCGAACCACGCCCCCCGGCAGGCCAACCGTTGGTGCAAGGAGCATTCCGCCGAAGGCGAGAGGGGGGGCGTAAGCGCCCCCCCTGCTCGCCGCTCACGGGTGCTGGGCGTCGATCCATCCCGGCGTGACTTGGCCGTGCGTCTCAATGGTCGTGCGGTCGAGGGGATCGTCGAGACGGACGCGCTCAATGACCGTGCCGACGATGACAGTACCATCGCCCTCCTCTTCACCGACGTACCGCCGGGCGTCGGCACGGGCGTCTTTCAACGTGTCGTGAAACGTCGAATTGTGCGAGTCGCCATGCTCGTCGAGGAGCAGCACGACGTACTCCACACGCTTCTGACGGGGAGCGGGAGCGCGGTAGTCCCCGATCGCCACCAGCATGAGCGCATCGATGTGGCACAGGGTCAGCGTGAACTGGCCCGTCGTGATGGCTCCGGCGAGGTGCAGGACGGTCAGCGGGCCCACCGCCCGCTCGCGCTCCCGCATCGCCTGCTCGCGGCGAGCGGCGTCCTTGCGCGGCTGGTCGGCAAGGCCAGCCAGCGCGGTCAAGGATTCGGTCAACAGGTCGTGCGCCACGCCTGCGGTGCGGTCGTTCTCCGGGCGCGGGATCGGACGGTAGTGCTTCACGGTCTTCATGGTCAGGTATCTCCGGTAAGGGGTGCGGTCAGGCGACAATCGGGGATTCGCGGACGGCCAGTTCGGCCACGGAATAGGGCTGGGCATCAAGCGCAGCCCGCAGCAGGGTGTCCAGTTCGTTGAGGGCGTTCGCGTCCTGCTGCGCGTGGTCGCGGTCGCGCTGGCGTAGGTCGCGGTCTGTTGCGGCCCGCTCGGCGTCCTCGACGGCACGAAGCAGGGCGGGCAGGACGGGCGTCAGAAGACGGGCGGGGATGTTCACGATCATGGTCAGGTCTCCGGTAAGGGGTTAGGTGCTGGTCACGGTGACCAGCCCAAGCCTCCGGCGCGGGCCGGAGGCGAGGGCAGGGCAGCGTCAGGACGGCATCCCGTACTCGTCGCCCGTGATGGGGCAGCAGTCGGCTGCGGGCAGGGAGTCGCGCTCAAAGCAGGTCGCGCAGAGGGTGCCGGACTCGCCCGCGTTCGCGCTGGCGCAGTCGCGGGACAGGCATTCCACGAAGTGCGCCGTCTGTGTAGTCAGGCCGACCGCGCAATGGTCGCAGCAGACGCGCTCCGGTTGGGCGGGCGTCAACGGCCCCGCTGCGCAGGGGCCGAACACCGTGCGCAGGCGATCGTCGTGCTGGTGCTGGCGACCGCGCAGCAGGCCGTACAGCATGGCGAAGCACTCGCGGCTCGTCAGGCAGTCGGCCACCGTCCTCGCCATGGTCGCGCCCTCTGGGGTCATGGTGATCACCCACAGGCGTCCCGTGCGCCGGGCATCGTACACGCATCCTTTCGTGGCCCGGTCGTTGTTGAGGGCGTCGAGGCGGAAGGCAATGTTGGCGGTCGTGATTCGCATGAGTGTGTAGTCGTACATGTCAGTCTCCGGTAGGGGTCAGGTGCTAGGCCACACGGCTGTCGCATCCGGCACCCCGGTTGGGGTGCGCGGTGCGCGGTCGGGTCAGGCGGTTGCAGACGAGGTATCGATGCCGTCCCACAAGGCGAGCAGGATGCGGCGGGTCTGGACCGGGAACGCGCCCTCCACCGCGTCCTGCTGGAGGTGCCCCAGCACCATGCGGATGGCGTCCCGCTCGGCATCCGCGCCGTGGGTGGACAGCAGGTCGTACGCCCGCCCGGACAGGCTGAACACATCGGTTGGCCAACCGAGATGGTCGCATGCGGAGTGCGTTTGCAGCGCCTCGGTCGCGTGTTCGGTGCGGAACGACAGGCGGTAGGTCACCCTTGGCGCGGACGCTGTACTCCGATGTGTGAGGTCGATGACGCGCTCCACCGTCAGCAGGAAGCGGATGCGTCCCTGCGACAGATTGGTGCGGATGGGGAGGGTGACGGTCAGGCGGGTCACGGACAGGGTTTCAACTTGCATGGGTCAGGTCTCCGGTAGGGGGTCAGGTGCGATGCCACACGGCGGTCGCATCCCGCCCCCCCCTGCGGGGGGACAGGTGCGCTGTCGGGTCAGGCGG
>Ga0169931_10001214_pt1 | contig 42615 bp, 34 predicted proteins | sample Kivu_15m_20L_FD_129675 | JGI IMG/M metagenome (GOLD analysis project Ga0169931, IMG submission 129675) | Freshwater microbial communities from Lake Kivu, Western Province, Rwanda to study Microbial Dark Matter (Phase II) - Kivu_15m_20L... | ecosystem: Environmental > Aquatic > Freshwater > Lake... | reverse complement strand
TCCAGGATACTGTGAATCCAGCATCCTTCTGCACTGTCCGTGCTGCGCGTGGCAGGCGCGTTTCACCCCTCACCCCCGACCCCTCTCCCCGGTCCGGGGCGAGGGGGGATTGAGGGGTCAAAGAACACTGCCAATCCCCTCGTCAACACTTCCAGGACACTGTGAATCCAGCATCCTTCTGCACTGTCCGTGCTGCGCGTGGCAGGCGCGTTTCACCCCTCACCCCCGACCCCTCTCCCCGATCCGGGGAGAGGGGAGCCAGATGCTGTTTCCGCCAGAAAGTCAAGGCCATTGGGCTGCCGCCGCCTGCCGGTTGACAACGCGCGGCCGGATCGAGTCACAAAAACTCAGTGTGGGGTGGGGCCGATGTCAATCGGCTGGTCATCTTTGCAGCGGTTCTCTGGGTTTTCGCTGCCGCGGGTGACACGTCAGGGCCACCGACGAAATCTCATGGGCTCAAGTTGCAAGGCAAGGGAATTGAGAATAGACTCAGGGAGAGAAGTCGGTTTCCAGCGCGACTGTGGTGTAGTGGTAGCACAGTAGCTTCCCAAGCTCCTGGTGAGGGTTCGATTCCCTTCAGTCGCTGTTCAAGGTGGGTTGTGGGTACTGAGGCTGATGGGACTGGACTTACGGGCTGGCGATGCCAACTTGTGTTCGGCCGATGCCGATGCCGTCCGAACCGCGTGAGTACCTGATGCTGTATTGTTTACGTGGGCACGTGCTCTGATCGGGGGATTGACAGCCACTGCACTCCTTACAGTGCACGTGTGTTTTCACAGCGATTGCGGTCAATACCAATGGCATCAGGTTCTGTGATGGTGGTTGATCTATCTTGAGGGTGGTGGTTCGGGGCCGGATTGGGGTTGTCGGGCGACGTTGAGGGTTCTTTGGCTGCCGTAGCCGGCCTCCGCCCAGCCTCTCAGGACGCTGCGTTCTTCTGAGCGTCCCTGGGCACCGATGGCGTCAGCGGTGAGTCTCAGTAGTCTCAGGGTTTCCGGGGCGTCGGGGCCGTACTGTTGTTCGCTGATTCTCCATGCGGAGCTGAGAGCTGCTTCTGCTTCGGAGAATCGCTGTTCATCTGCCAGTTCCAGTCCTCTTCTGGTGACGGGCTGGAGATCGACTGTGCCGTCGCCTCGCGGTTGTCGTCTGAGTACAGCGAGGGCCTGCTGCAGCATGGCATCTGAGTCGTCGGTGCGTCCGGCGATTGCGGCAACGAGAGCGAGAGCACGACGCTGCAGCGCGGGTTCCACGTGTTCTGCTCCGAAGTACTTGAGGTCGATTCGCAGCACCTGCTGATAGGTTTTTTCTGCGCTGGCGTAGCTGGCCTGGGCTCTTTGTATTCTTGCCTGCTGACTGAGGCAGGCGGCGACGAGGGGGTGATCATCTCCATAGATGCCTTTTCGGATTTTCAGAGCGCGGGAGACGAAAGCATCGGCGTCTTCGTAGCGTCCGAGTGCACAGCAGCAGCTGGCGAGATTATTAAGGACTGCGGCGGATTCGGCGTGATCGGGTCCGAGGGCGCGGCCGGTGATTTCGAAGGCTTCTTCGTAGAGGCTTTGGGCATCTTCATAGTTGCCCTGAGCTCGACTGAGCAATGCGAGGTTATTGAGGGAGGAGGCGACATCCGGGTGTCCGGGTCCGAGGAGTTCTGCGCGGAGATCCCGGGAGTGAATGTAGAGTTGTTCGGCGGTATCGTAGTCGGCGGCAGCGGCGCAGGCGGATGCAAGATCGTGGATGGCATCGGCAGTGAGTTTTGTGGAGGGGCCTTCGGTGTTTTCGGCGATTCGCACGGCTTGTTGGAGGATGTCAATGGCTTCGGGGTGTCTTCCCTGATGAAGGCGAACGAGTCCGAGTCCTCTGAGGCTGTGCACGGTGGCGGCGTCCTGTGTGCCGCTGCGATTGCCGGCTTTGATGGCGGCGAGGAAGAGGGCTTCGGCGGTTTCGTAGCGACCGGCCTCGATGGCCCGGAAGCCTCTGTCGCCAGCGGATTTTCTGAAGGCATCCTGTGCGGCAAGCGGTGTGATTGACGCGATTGTGATAACGAGCAGAGTCATCAAAGAAGGAACGGCCGCACTGGAATACCTGTGCATTTTGGATTTCCCCGTGAAACACCCCAGGAATCGGCGATCCGTCACCAGACGCGGAGGCGTGAGTCCTCCGCGTTCGGCAAATAATGCCATGTGAAGAGAGATATCGGCATTTTTGGCTGGACGACGACAGCCCTCAACGGGCATTTTCACTGTGAACGTTCAGCCGTGGATTGAATGTCGCCGGGGAGACGACCGGAAAGGCGGCGAGCCGCGATCCGTTTTACTGCCGGGGAAGCAGAATTTTTGGGTTACAGAAGTTTTGCGAGCATGGATGTCATTCGCATGGCATCGAGGGGATTGACTTCCTTGTCTTCCACTTTGCCGGCGAGCGAGATGAAGGCTCTTTCGACGGCAGTGATTTTGTCGAGTGCGAACAGTGCGAGGGAATCTTTTCCTGCGAAACGTTCTTCGGTTCCGCTGGGGCCTTTGACAACGAAGGCACCCGGGGATTGTGAGACCAGCGAGTATTCAAGAACGACGGCGCTGTTTTCTTTCCAGTCCACACGATAAATGATGTCTCCCACCTTCACGCGGGGAATCACAATACGGCCGGCCATGTTCGTCCTCCTGAGCAACCATGAAAAGACAGACAGATTACTGCGGGGGGTATTTTGAGAAAAATGGCGGCAGATTGCCAGAGCAACCCCTGGGAAGAATTTTAAATCTCCTGTGGTCACGGGGCACCGTATCCCTGTAGATGGTACAGGCGTCAATCACGGAGTTTTCCATCGGGAGTGGCAGCAATTGCCGTTGTCTGGCGGGTATGTGGGCAGGATACCGGGTTGATCGTCCACTTTTCCCGGGCTTCGGCTTGACCATCAGCCCGTGGTTTGAGAAAACCCGGCGGTGCGCGGCCGGGAAATGGTGCCGGCATTGAAAATTCCTCCCCTGTGGAAATCGGGGGATCAGACTGGCGAAGGAGTGCCATCAACGTGAATCGACTTTCCCTTGCTTTCGCGGCTGTGCTTGCCGCAGGCTTACAATTCTCGGCCATTGCCCAGGATGCCGCCCGCCCTGCCACTGCTGCTCGCCCTGCCGCAGCACCCGCTCAGCAGCGAGCACCCAGCCGTGTTGGTTTGATCGACATGGCCAAGGTTTTCGAGGGCTACTCCCGTTTCAAGGTGATGCGTGAGGAGTTGTCGGCGGAAATCGAAAAGAGCGACGCGGAAGCTCGCGTCATGGTCGACAAGATGCAGGCGATGCAGAAGGAAGTTCAGGAGAACGGGTTTCAGCCAGGCAGTCCTGAGTACGAAGCAGCCGAAAAGAGAATTCTGGACGCCCGTGGTGAATTCGAGGCTTTCCGGGCTGCCACGCAGCGGAAATTGGCTCGCCGCGAGTCCGAGATGTTCAAGACGATTTACGCTGACACCACCAGCATGATTAAGAAGTATGCAGAGTTCGCGGACTACACGGTCGTGATTCGCTTCGACAGCAAGGATATTGAAGACGACACACCACCGGCCGAAGCTGTGCAGCGAATGAACAAGCAGGTTGTGTACCACCGAGGTGAGAACGACATTACCGAGGTTGTGCTGCAGTCACTGAACAAGCAGTACGAGTCATCGCAGAGTGGTACGCCGGTGCGGACCACCAGCGGCACGGCTGCTCCACGGAAGTAGTTGCAGAGACTATGCGGCAGTTGTTCGCGTCGGGTGAGCCCGTGGTTTCACGGGCTTGCCGGGATCGCGAGACTCAGTCAGAAAAACTCGTCCGGGGGCAGGGATGGAAGGCTGGAAATCAGAATGCGGGCTGCAGCAGACGCTGGCGCGCCCGGCGGTGATCTCGGGGCGTGGGCTGTTTCATGGCGTGGAAGCGCGGGTTCGGATGCTGCCTGCACCTGAGAATTCCGGAATCGTGTTTCGCCGGGTTGATTTAGCAGATCGGCCGGAGATTCCGGCTCGAACTGAATTTGTGATACCGGGATCGCGCAGAACCATTCTTTCGGCGGGGGGATCGACGGTCGAGACGGTTGAGCACCTGCTTGCTGCACTGGCGGGACTCCATGTTGATAATTGTCTGATCGAGATTCGCGGGCCTGAAGTGCCTGCGGTTGATGGTTCCTGTCTGCCGTTTTGTGAGGCGATTCTTGAGGCGGGGCTGAATCAGCAGACTGCGGTTCGCCGCGTCACCTGCATCGGTCGCTGTCAGCGAATTTCTGATCCGGCGGCCGAGCAATGGCTGGAGGCAATTCCGACGCTGACGGGTGACCTTGTGGTGAGCTACCAGCTGGACTATGGAGACGACTCTCCGCTGGGAAGGCAGTCGCTTGCACTTTCAATCACTCCTGAAACATTCCTGCATGAGATCGCGGCGGCGAGAACGTTTGTGATGTCGGCCGAGGTGGATGCGCTTCAGGCTCAGGGATACGGACGGCACCTCACAGGTCGGGATCTGGTGGTTTTCGCAGCTGACGGGACGGTGGTTGATAATCGTCTTCGCTGGCCTGATGAGCCGGTGCGGCACAAGATTCTTGACTGCATTGGCGACCTGTCGCTTTCCGGAGCTGCTGTGTTTGGTCGGATCGTAGCCCGACGCAGTGGACATAAACTCAATCATGTGATGGCTCAGATTCTGTCGACAACTCATACAAGCAGTCCTGTACCCGCCCGTGCGGCCTGATTCCTTTGTCGCTCTGTTCAGGATAACAGCATGGAAACACAGATTTCTTCTCTGTCCCAGATCGACCCGGCGGCGCGAATTGGCAATGGTGTCGTCATTGGCCCGTTTTGTCTGGTGGGCCCTGATGTAGAGATCGGGGATAATTGTGTGCTGATGAGTCACGTTGTGATCACCGGCCGCACTCGAATTGGCAGCGGGAACCGTTTCTGGGCCAACTGTGTGATTGGCGGCGAACCCCAGGACGTCAGCTGGAAGGATTCGCAGACTGAGATTCACATCGGCGACAACAACATTTTTCGTGAAGGTGTGACGGTGAACCGTGGTGCTGAGAAGGAAGACGGCATCACGCGAATTGGCAATCACAATATGTTTATGGCGAAGAGCCATGTGGCCCACAACTGTCGCGTCTTCAACAACGTGATTCTTGTGAATGGAGTATTGCTGGGCGGTCACGTGCATGTACACGACAACGCGATCGTCTCCGGGAATTCTGTTGTTCATCATTTTTCCACGCTGGGGCGGCTGAGCTTTGTCAGTGGAGGGTGTCGAGTTCCGCACGACATACCACCGTTCATGCTGGCGGCCGGCAGTGATGATCCGTCGGTTCGCACGATCAATGTGGTGGGAATGCGGCGTGCCGGAATTTCGAACAGCACGATTGATGTGATCAAGGAAGCATTTCGACTGCTCTACCGCCGCAATCGGCCTGTTAAAGAGGTGCGTGAGTTTTTCCTTGAGACACTTGAAGGCGTGCTGCCGATCGAGCTGACTCAGTTGCTCGCGTTCCTTGATAATCAGCAGGCCGGAAAGCTTGGGCGAGCCCGGGAAGCCATTCGTAACCGTCCGGCTGCGGAAGTAAAATCCCAGCCGTCAGAGGATGTCAAGGCAGCATGAAACGCGTTCGTCTTGGTGTGATTGGGGTTGGAGCGCTTGGACAGCATCATGCCCGTATTGTGGCTGGGCTTCCGGACGTGGAACTGGCGGCCGTTGTGGATTCGCGGGAAGCTCAGGGGCGTATGGTTGCTGAGAAGCACAGCACCCGCTGGTTTGCTTCGCCTGGCGAGCTGCACGGTCTGGTTGACGGGGTGATCGTTGCCGTTCCGACCACTGCTCATCAGGCAGTTGCTCGATCGTTTCTTGAACAGGGCACCGCTGTGCTTGTTGAGAAGCCTCTGGCAGATTCGCTCGATGCGGCTGTTTCGCTGAGGAACATCGCCCGCTTTCGACGCAGCCTGTTGCAGGTTGGGCATGTGGAACGATTTAATCCGGCATTTGAGTTGTTGCGGGAGAAGATTGGTCGTCCGCTTCACATTCGCTGCCAGAGATACAGTCCCTACACGTTTCGATCGACGGATATTGGTGTCGTGCATGATCTGATGATCCATGACATCGATCTGGTGCTGGCACTGACGGGTGGTTCCGTGGAGCGCGTGGAGTCTTTTGGTGCGGTGGCCATTGGTCCGCATGAGGATTTGGCCAATGCGCGATTGCAGCTGAGTGGCGGTGTGCTGGTGGATCTGGCAGTCAGTCGCATCAATCCGGTTGTTGAACGCAGCATTCAGGTGTGGAGCACCAGCGGGTATGCTTCTGCTGATCTGCAGACGCGGAAGGTAACATGCTGGAAACCCTGCGTGGCGCTGGCGACGAATCCGGGTATGGTTCATGATATCGTTTCTGTGACACCCAACCCGCTGTCACTCAAGGAAGAAGTTTTCAGCAAGTGGATCCAGCGAGAAGAATTTCAGGCGTCGTCCGCTGATGCCTTGACGGCCGAGCTGCAGAATTTTGTGGATTGCATTCGGACGGGTGAGCAGCCTCGCGTGAGCGGGGACGCGGCTGTGGCAGCCATGGATGTTGCAGATCGGGTACTGGAAGGAATGTCCGGCTGGTCATGGCAGTCAGCGGGACCACTGCGTGATGTTCGTCGGGCCGCTTAATCGAGTGGCAGCACATCCACGCTGACAGCGAGACGATGCCCTGCTCCGCCGACAAAAACCCCGGTGACCGGTGGCACATCGCTGTAATCTCTGCCCCATGCGAGCAGGATGTGGTCGGCAAGACACATCTGGTTGTTTGTGGGGTCCAGTTCCAGCCATTGACCTTCTCCGACGTAGACCGAGAGCCACGCGTGTGAAGCGTCAGCACCAACGAGTCTGGGACGACCTGGAGGAGGTATTGTCCTCAGATAACCGCTGATGTATCGGGCTGGCAGTCCCAGTGATCGGAGCATGGCGATCTGCAGGTGTGCGAAGTCCTGGCAGACACCTCTTCTGAGTTCAAAAGCTTGCTGGACGGGAGTGTTGACGGTGGTTGCCTGCGGGTCGTAGGTGAAATCGCGGTGCAGTCGGGATGTGAGATCGAGAAGTCCGGTGAGCAGCGAGCACTCAGCGGGAAAGCTTTGTGCGGCCCACTGGTGAATTTCATGGTTCCATTGCACCCGCGGGGATGGCCAGGCAAATTCGAGTGCTTCAGCGAGCCACGGGTCTCGATTTGGGGGCTGTGTCAACAGTTGTTCGACTGTGGTTTTGGCTGCCGCGGCTGTGGCCAGCGTGTTATCGGCACGCACTGATACGGCAGTGACGGCGACGACCTCCAGTCGCTGATAGCCTTCGCTGAAAGAGAACATGTGCACCGGGTTGCCAAAGGCGTCCACACGTCGAGTTCTTACCGATGGTTCCGGCGAGATCTGCAGGGAAAAAGATTCCACCTGCTGCCGCTCGCACTCGCGAAACTCAAGCCACGCCTGATTGTGCCCTACTGAGACGGGGTCTGAGCCGGAGTAGGTTGTCCGGTGAGTGACTTTGTATCGCATCAGGTTCCCTCCCTGCCGGGCATGGCGTGCACGGCGTTGCCGGAGTGCACGAGATAGCGGCTGGTGAGTGTATCAGACAACCTGAGCACAGCGTCTTCGACGGTCCTGAGCGTCAGCAGGACATTTTTGAGTGAACTGCTGGACAGATCTTCTGCGGTGAGCATGCGAACGGCGTGTGCGGCTTCCATGACGAGCCGCATATCGGCAGAACGCAGCGGTTGCGAGGTGATCCCTGGCAGTCGATCGACGTGCTGAACGAGTCGTTCCACCTGAAAGGCGAGTGATCGTGGATTGGTTTCGTCTGTGATTGCCAGATCGAGGACGGCATTGCGCTGCAGATTTTCGCGATATCGAAATCGATAGGTCATGCGGACATCGAGGACTTCGATGAGAGTTTTGAGGATGGGTGAGCCGTTCGATTTGCGGAGATCGGCAGTGATGAGCAGTCGAGCAGTTGCTGCGGCTCGTTCGATACTGCGGCCGAGTTCCAGGAAGCGCCAGGATGGACCGCGATTCATGCCGTCGGCAATTAATCCGCTGATGGAGGCACAGTCTCCGATGAGAGCAGCCGAGGCGGAGACGACATCCGCAAGATCTCTCCAGTCTCGAGCAGGCGTTGTCCAGAAGGAGTCGGCGGTGGCGTTGACGCGTTGCCATGTATCTGGGCTGATCCAGTCCCTGACGAGCGAGGCGAGGCGGGTCAGGTCACGGACACTGCGAGCGAGTCCACCGTATTCGGATGGATCGAAGACTGCCGCCGGGAATGCCTCTGCCAGCTCTGGCAGTTGCGAGGTCATTCCATCCACCGCGAAGCCAGGTTCCAGCTGTCCCTGTTCACAGAGTGCTCGCGTCAGGAAGCGAATCTCTGCAGCCTCCGCTCCGCCTTCACCTGCGAGTCGCTCTGCGAGCGCCCGGACGAGTCGTGCCAGAAAGTCGCAGCGATCGAGTGCTCGGCCAAGCCAGAACAGGTTGTCTGCGACGCGGCTGGGAAACAGGGCGGTTGTCCTGCGCAGTTCGGCTGGCTGATCCTGTGGTGAGAGCAGCGTGACGGCTTCAACACGTCCTTCAGCGAGCACCCAGAGGTCTTTGCTGCTGTCGCCACCGGCGACGGAGAGCTGCATGGGGCCGGCATCCGGAGCGATGCGGATGAGGCCACCTGGCATGAGGTGCCAGTGCTGTTCGTCTTCGACGAGAAACGCCCTCAGGGCCACGTGTCCGCAGCGAATTCCGGATTCGGTCCAGACCGGGATTCCGGAGCGGGCAATTTTTTCCTGAGCGACCCAGGCCCAGGGTTCGCGCTGCAGCCGCTGCTGCCACTGAGTCCGCTCGGCAGCCGTGAGGTCGCTGCAAAGAATTTCATCCCCGCCACTTTTTTGAAACGCGGGTTTGAGCACCAGTTCGGAGAAGCGATCGAGAACGAGCTGGAGATCTTCGGGATGGCCGCACCACCATGTGGGTATGGAGGGCAGCAGAAGTTCTTCACCGAGCAGGTGTCGGCACAGTTTCGGGAGACAGCTCATGAACACTGGGGCACCTGTAATTCCGCAGCCCGGCGTGTTCACGATTGTGACATTGCCGCAGCGCATGGCATTGAGGATTCCAGGCACGCCGTGTTCTGATGTGCTGCCCAGTTCGAGAGGGTCAAGACCTGCTTCGGCGCAGCGTGAAAGAATGATGTCGACAGGAACAAGCCCGGACAGTGTCTTCATGTAGACGCAATCGGCTCTCACGGCCAGATCGCCACCTTCCACCATGGTGTAGCCGAGGTATCGCGCGAGATAGACATCCTCGAAATAGTAGGGGTGTGCAGGCCCGCTGCTGAGCAGTACGATGCGGGGTTGTTCCATAGGCCGTGGGACGCGGCGTCGGAGTGAGTTCTGGAGTCGCACGAAAAACGGCGCCAGACGTTCTACGGGTATCTGCTTGAAAGCCGCCGGCATGGCTCTGGAGCTGACAATTCGATTTTCGAGGGCGAAGCCGGGACCGGCCGGTGCTTCTGAACGATCAGCCATCACGCACCACTGGCCATCGCTGCGGCGAGCGAGTTCGGCGGCGTAAAGAAAGAGCGGGACACCGGAACGGTGCAGGTCGGTGAACGGTCGGAGGAATTCGGGATTGGCATACAGCAGGGGCGCCGGCACAAGACCGTTCTCGACCATTTGCCGCGGACCATAGATATCGGCGATGAGGGCGTTGAGCAGTCGGGCGCGCTGGGCGAGTCCGCGTTCGAGGATGTTCCATTCACTGGCAGGCATGAGCATTGGGAGGAGGTCGAGGCGCCATGGTCGGGCTCCTTCTCCACCTGCCGTCACTGAATGATAGGTGACTCCGTTTTCGCGCAGCATTCTCTCAGCCTGACGGTTTCGCCGGGCGAAGTCCGGAGCGGGGACGTTGCGGAAGATCTGCAGGAATCTTTGCCAGTGGGCGCGTGGGAGTGCAGCTTCCGTCTGCAACTCGTTGTAGACCTGCGGGGGACATGGAAAAAGCTGATCAGTACGCTGTCCCGAAGAGATACCGCTGGTCATCCTGTGTTCTGCCTGTCCGTGCGTCAACGCTGCTTCACCGTGCCTTCGGGCACGAGTCCGCCATCCGTTGACGATTCTGATTGCGGAGCTGGTGCGGCGGAATTATCTCCGAAGCCCACCATCTCTGCGAGTTTTGCGGGCATCTGACTGCCGTACTGATAGACCAGCCAGGCTGCCACAAGCAGAATGAGCAGGAGCACAATCAGTGAGGCGATGCCCATGATATTGCGGAAGAAGTCCTTGAACTTGCGTTTCAGGTAGAACATGCGCTGGTCACGATCGACACGGCTGTAGAGATTCTTCATGTCCTCTTTGCGAATCGCCGCAGTTCTTCGTGCCAGACTGTCCTCGACGGACTTTGCAAACTCAGGGAACTGAGCGAGCGGATAGTAGGTGCCGTCGGCGGAGGCTTTTGCGCGAGCCTTTGCGGTGAGTTGTCCGGCGGCGAGCATTTTGAGGATACGGCCGGTGGAATGTTTTTCGACAACCGTCTGGCCTTTTGCGTCTTCGAATTGAACGAACCAGATCCGGGTTGAGGGCTGGATGTTTGATTCGCGGACGGGTGCGGGTGCGGGGACGGTACTGCGACGGGCCTGAGAAATCGCGGTGAGCGGCGAGCCTGGTGATGCCGTGGTGCCTGAGGCTCCGCCCTCGATGAAACTCAGGCTTTCGTTGTGCAGCCCGAGCGACGTAAGGTCTTTGAGGACTTCTTCGCAGGTGCCGTAGCGATGTTTTGGATCTTTCTGCAGCATTTTTCCGAGAATGAGGTCCAGTTTTTCGGGGACTTCAGGCCGCAGCGATCGCGCGTCCGGGTAGCTGCCCTTTTCTTTAGCCATGATCACTTCGAGAGTGGTTTTGCCGATGAATGGCAACTTGCCTGTGAGCATGTGATACAGCGTGGCGCCCAGTGCATAGATATCGACACGCTGGTCAACATGTTTGGCGTTTCGGGCCTGTTCGGGAGCCATGTAGAGCGGAGTTCCCAGCCCCGTGCCACTTTGGGTCATGGAAACGTCGTCATCGACAGCTTTGGCGAGTCCAAAGTCGGCCACTTTGACGACGCCTTTGCGAGTTACGAGGATGTTGTCCGGCTTGATGTCGCGGTGCACCATATTTTCCATGTGAGCGTGCCGCAGGGCTTCAGCGCAGATAATTGCCACGTGCAGGGCGTCACCGACACTGAGGTGGCCCGCGTCATCCAGTTCCTTCTGGATGCTGCGACCATCGATGTATTCGATGGCTGCGAAGTGAATTCCCTGATAGGAATCGACGGCGTAGATCTTGACCACGTTGGGGTGGTCGATTTTGGCCATTGCGCGGGCTTCGCGTTCGAAGCGGGTGATGAAGTCCTGTTTTTTGGCGAGTTCGCGCGACAGGGTTTTGATGGCGACGAGACGATCCAGGCTGATCTGTCGGGCGAGGTACACTTTCCCCATGCCGCCCTGGCCGAGCTCTTTGCGGAGTTCGAAATCGCCAAGCTGAGTGACTTTTGTCGAGGGTTTTGGCTTTTGCGGGGGATCAGACTCTGACACGGCTCTGTTCCGTTCGGGTCCGTTACCTGGAATCAAGATACATTCGGATTCTGTTCGAAGAACCCGGGAGAATTCAAGGGTCAAATGCGGATTTCGAGGGCTGAATGTCAGCGACATAAGCTGAAAGGTGCAGATGTTTCCCAGTGTTCTTCTGTGTACCTGGGGTTGCTGGGAGATGATAGCCTGAAAAACGGGCAATGCCTGCTTCGGCTGTGGATTTTTTAAGTCGAAGTGGAACAAAACAGGCTATCGCTACGGTTGTTCTGTCCAGCCTCGACTGCGTTCAAGTGCTTTCCGCCAGGCGGATCGCAGCGTTTCAACCTGAGATTTCTGCATCGCGGGTTCGAATTGCCGATCCTGGAGCCACTGGCCGCGCAGCTGCTCGACGCTGCTCCAGAGTCCCGCACCCAGCCCTGCGAGGTACGCGGCCCCCAGCGCGGTTGTCTCGGAAACCTGAGGGCGGACCACCGGGACGCCGAGGATATCGGCCTGAAACTGCATGAGTGTATTGTTCACGGACGCGCCGCCGTCCACTCGAAGGGAAGAAATGCGAATGCCGGAGTCCTGTCGCATGGCATCGAGGACGTCGGCGACCTGAAAGGCGATGGATTCGAGAGCTGCTCGGGCGATGTGTCCGGCGTTGGTTCCTCTGGTCATACCGGCCACGAGGCCCCGTGCGCCGGAGTCCCAGTGCGGCGCGCCGAGGCCTGTAAATGCGGGCACCAGGCAGACACCGCCGTTATCGGGAACACTGAGTGCCAGTCGTTCCACGTCTGCGGAATTCCGGATGATTCCCAGTCCATCCCGCAGCCACTGCACCACTGCACCTGCGATGAAGACGCTGCCTTCCAGTGCGTATTCGGTTCGATCGCCGATCCGCCATGCGACAGTTGTCAGCAGATTTCTGGATGATGCTCGCGGTTTGGTGCCGGTGTTCATGAGCATAAAGCAGCCGGTGCCGTAGGTGTTCTTGACCATTCCCGGCTGAGTGCACTGCTGGCCAAACAGTGCCGCCTGCTGATCTCCGGCAATACCGGTGATCGGAATGGATGCTCCGAGCAGATTTCGGTCGGTTTCACCAAACACTCCGCTTGAAGGTCGAATTTCCGGGAGCACATTTGCGGGGACTTTGAGGACCTTCAGAAGTTCAGGATCCCATTCGAGACGGTGAATGTCGCACATCAGCGTCCTGGAGGCGTTGGAGACGTCTGTAGCGTGGACCCGGCCTCCCGTGAGTTTCCAGAGCAGCCAGCTGTCAATGGTTCCGAAGGCGAGCTGGCCTGCCTTTGCGAGCGTTCTGGCTTCCGGCACGTGCTGCAGGAGCCAGGAGGCTTTGGTGCCGGAAAAGTAGGCGTCCAGAACCAGTCCCGTGCGATTACGGAATTCTGCGGCATGGGTTCCCCGCTGCAGTCGGTTGCAGTGAGCGGCCGTGCGACGATCCTGCCAGACGATCGCATGGTGCACCGGCCGCCCAGTGCGACGATCCCAGATTACGGTCGTTTCGCGCTGGTTTGTGATGCCGATCGCTGCGACGTCGGCCGCGGTCACCTTTGCTTTCCGCAGGGCGGCGCGTGCGACCGCCAGCTGGGTTGTCCAGATTTCTTCGGCGTCGTGTTCCACCCAGCCAGGCTGCGGGAAGTGCTGAGTGAACTCCTTTTGCGAAATCGCAAGGGGCGTACCATTGGCATCGAAGACGATCGCTCGGGAACTTGTGGTCCCCTGATCCAGTGCCAGCACAACTTGGCCCATACTTCACTCCGGATGATCGGTGGGGCGGTCCGCGTCTGCAGGTTGGTAAGTTGCAGTGCGCCGCGGAACTTTACGCTGAACTCTGTGTGTTGAGCAAGCAAGGTGGACGTCGGCCGGTTGCAACCGGCCTGAAAAGACATACCATCCTCGAATTCGGTCAGTTTTGTTCACGGTCACGCACGCTGCAGTTTCTGCGGCGGCACTGCAAGGAATCACCACAATGTCAGCAGACGCTGTAAAGCTTAAAGGCAACATTCACCATTCCGTCGTCTTCTGGTGCTTCAACATCGCCGGCGAATGCTGGGATATGGAAAAAACCTGCCAGGTCGCTGTGAGTCTGGGATGCGAATCGATTGAAATCTGCGGTCCGGAAACGTGGCCAACCCTGAAGAAATACGGGCTTGTCTGTGCTCTTGCGCCGAATGGAATGCCTGGCGCGCCGTTCATGCGTGGGTTCAACAATCCAGCCTTCCACGCGGAAGTCATCGAAGCCACCAAACGCATGATCGACGCCTGTGCCGAATATGGTTTCCCCAACGTCATCGCTTTCACAGGCTACAAGTGGATGAATCCGGAAGATCCCTCCAGCGGTGAGGTCAGTTTGGCTGACGGAGCTGACAACTGCGTCACCGCGCTGAAACAGCTGGCACCTTATGCAGAGGCGAAGAACGTGACAATTTGCCTCGAGCACCTGAACACACGCGATGGCAGCCACCCGATGAAGGGCCACCCCGGCTATCAGGGAGATGATATCGATTATGTTGCAGGCATTGTCCGACGCGTTGGTTCCCCCCGTATCAAACTGCTGTTCGACATCTACCATGTGCAGCTGATGAACGGTGATGTGATGCGGCGGCTTGAGGAGAATCGGGACGTCATCGGACACATTCACACCGCTGGAAATCCCGGTCGCTGTGAACTGGATGCAAACCAGGAAATCAACTTTCCACCCATTATGCGGAAGCTGGTGGAGCTGGGTTATCGCGGTTACGTGGGACATGAGTTCATTCCGACGCGTGATCCGCTGGAGGGACTGCGGCAGGCCGTGGAAGTTTGCGACGTCTGAGCCGTGAAAGCAAAACGGGGCGACGAATTTGGATTCGTCGCCCCGCTGCTGATCTGGCCTTTGCAAACTTGCGACTTTACTTTTTGCCACCCTTGCTGCCGACCGTTACGTTAAACACTGACGAGTAGGCGGTCACTGCGGTGCCGTTCACGGCCCGGACGCGAAATGCCCATTTGCCGTTGCCCAGAGTGACTGCGGTCGCAGTGGTGTTGGCGGGGAGTGAGATAGGAGTTCCCCAGGAGACCGAGTTTTTGTTCTTGAGTCCATACTGCAGCTGGAAGCCGGTCTCGACGTTGGAATTATCCTGCCAGGTGAGGTTAACTGTCGAACCAGAGGCCGTTCCCGCAAGGTTGCTGGGGGCGTTGAAGATTGGTGCCGGCGGCGGCGGCGGAGCATTCGGGTCGAAGGCGAGTATCACGGCCGCTTCGGCATTGATCAGGCCGTTGCCAAACTGATTATCGCGTCCTGCAGTTCCCAGGTCGGTGGCTGTGGTGCTGAGTATCCAGCGAGCTTCGTCATTGCGTCTGCCGTTACCGTTGGCATCGGTGACCCCGGCAGCAAGGATCAGCGCTGCAACTCCGGCGGCGTGCGGACAGGCCATTGAAGTTCCACTCATGTAACCATAGCCACCACCGTTGAGGGTTGAGTAGATGGAGGAGCCCGGAGCGGCGACTTCGACTGCTGGGCCGGTACTTGAGAAACTGGAGATGGCATCAGTGCTGGTGGTGGAGGCGACGGCGATCACGGAATCGTATTTGGCCGGCCAGCCAACGGTGTCTGCGCCAGCACCGCTGTTACCTGCAGAGGCCAGCACGACCAGTCCGGCAGCCGCTGCGTTGTCAAACGCGGCTCGCACTGTGGTACCGGGATCAGATGAAGAGCCGAGGCTGAGGTTGAGCACCTGCATGCCGTTGTTAACGGACCAGTCGAGGGCAGAAATGATGCAGAAAAGCTTCCGCTGCCGGTGGAACTGAGCACCTTCAGGGCATAGAGATCGACTTCCGGAGCGACGCCCACCACGCCCGCACCGTCAATCAGTCCGGCAATGGTCCCGGACACGTGCGTTCCGTGCCCCTGATCATCGCGTGGATCACTGTCGTTGTTCACGAAATCATAGCCGCCACTGTAGTTTGCCCACAGATCGGGGTGCGTGTAATCGATTCCGGTGTCCAGGACCGCCACACGGATACCGGTACCTTTGATTGGGACTGGACTGACATCCGGTCCGATCCAGGCTCCGGAATGCACGACTGGTGCCTTGACTTTGTTGACTCCCCAGACGACATCGTATTCGCCATGTGCCGTCACGATGCCGTCAGGTTCGACGGCTGCGATGCCTGGGGCGTTGCGGAGGGCAGCCGCGGCCCCGGGGGGGATGCGAGCGGCCACGGCGGGCACGATGCGGAACTGGCGGGTCACAGAGCCACCATGGCTGCTGACCAGATCCGCCTGGGCCTGTCCCGGCGGATCATTGAAGCGGATCAGCACGGGAATTGTGTTGTCCGGGTCCTGGGCACCGGTGGGTCTTAGCACCGCAGAGAACGCCGAGATTGCGAGGAGAATTGAAGACAGTCGAGCGAACTGCATGGGTAAATTTCCTGCAGGACGGGGTCGTTTTAGTGCCAACAGTTGTCCGGTGTTAAGGTTCAGACGTATCTGATTACGTGGATAAGGTCCAAGTGGGTGCGTTGGTACGCCAAGTTTTTTGCAACTTTTGAGTTTCCGGCAGCAGATCGACTGTCAGCTGGGAGTTTCCATGGTGCGATCAAGAAACGGACGCACAAGGCCGGCGAGCGGGGGAAGATCAATAAGAAAGGAGTCATGGCCAAAGGGGCACCGCAGCTCGATGAAGGAGACATGCCTGCGAATGCTCAGCAATGCTGATACCAATTCGCGGCTCTGGCTGGTGGGAAACAGCCAGTCGGTGTCGTAGGAAGCGATAAAGAAGCGGCATTTGGAGCGTTCCAGCGATTCGGCCAGCGACGGGAATCCTTCGGCCAGATCAAAGTAGTCCATCATCCGCGTGAGATACAGATAGCTGTTGGCGTCAAATCGCTGTACGAAGCGTTTCCCCTGGTAGTGCAGATAGCTCTCGATCTGAAACTCAGTTTCCTTCTGCATGCTGTAGGCAAACTGCTGGCTGTCCTGAAGACGACGGCCGAATTTGAGTTCGATGGAGTCTTCAGAGAGGTAGGTGATGTGAGCAACCATACGGGCGAGTGCGAGTCCGTATCGAGGTCCTTCTGATTCGTAGTACTCGCCGTTTGCGAAGCCAGGGTCAGCATAAATCGCGCGGCGGCCTACGGCGTTGAATGCAATGCCCTGTGCGGAGAGTTTGGGGGCTGAAGCCAGGACAACGGCTGCCCGAACCTGGTCGGGAAAACGCACGGCCCACTCCAGCACCTGCATACCTCCCAGACTTCCGCCGACGACTGCCAGCAGTCGCTTGATTCCGAGGCTTCGGACGAGTTCGGAGTGGACGGTGACGACGTCGCGGATTGTGAGAAAAGGGAATCCGAGGCAGAAGCGGTGGCCGGTGGCAGGATTGACGGATCCGGGGCCCGTGGTTCCCTGGCAGCCGCCCAGCACGTTTGCACAGATGACAAAATAGCGGCTGGTATCGAGCCCTTTACCGGGGCCGATGAAGCCATCCCACCAGCCTGGTTTGTGGTCGTTCTGCTCGTGCAGTCCGGCGGCGTGGGCGTCTCCGGTCAGGGCGTGGCAAACAAAAATAGCGTTGCTGGCATCCGCGTTCAGCGTGCCGTAGGTCTCGAAGGCAACTGAAATCGGTCCAAGTCGTTCGCCGCTGGCAAAAGTCATTGCGTCAGGGGGCTGGAACAGCTGGCGATACTGCGTGCGGACAACACCAACGGAAGAATGGTCCTGAGAGGTCTGCACGGTGAAGGTCCATACTCTGATCGTTAATTGATGGGGTAGCCGACGGTCTTGGTCGAGACGTCTGATATGATATCTGCGCAGGCAGGGAAAACGGAGCGTCGCGGAAGTTCCAGGAATTTTCGACAAAGTTGTTTTTTCGGGGAACTCGGCGCAGCCGGCCTTCGTCCCGCTCCCGGAATGTCCTTTTTCTTCGTTTTTTCAATGGTTACCATGTCTTCTGTGGCTGATTCCTCATCCTCGAATTCCTCCGTCTCAGCACTGTTTTTGCTCATTTCCGCGGAAATTGACGGAGACCTCACTCCTGCCGAAGCCACCGAGCTGCGTTTGCTGGAGTCGCGTTTTCCTGATGAGTCCCGGGTGTTCAGAAGCAACTGCGTTCGGCTGCGCTCAAACCTGCAGAAACTGCCGGTGGTGGCAGCACGCGTCCCGGTCAGCTGCCCCGCGAGGTTCTCGTTTCGGCGAATGGCGTCTGTCGCGGCGACTCTGCTGGCCTGCGGGCTTCTGATGATGCTTTTGTTCAGGCCACTTCGCCCAGGAGTTTCCGTGGATGGCATATCCACGGTAACCTCCGGTTCGCGTGCAATCGCCCCGTCGGCGTCCACTGACGAATCTGTGGCAGCGTTGCAAGGCGAGTCAGCACCGGCCTTGCCGATGTCCGCTGCCGCCGCGCCCGCTGCGGCAGCGCCGGGCGGGTTTGCTGCAGCGCCTGCCGCGGCGGAGGCCGCGGCGGATTCGGTACTTCGTTCAACTGATAATCCGATCCAGACCCTGCTGACCGAACCAGACTGGAACGTGGTGGTCGTGCGGGTTCGCAGTGGCAGTCCGGATGACGTCCTGAAGGAACTCCGCAGTCTGCTTGCTCGGCATGGCCTGGAACTGGCTCGATCGCAGCCAACTCCGATGCCGGAATGGCTGGGTGTGTTCCTTCCGGCTTCCATCCCGGCTCGTGCGCGGTTGCTGGATGAGGTTCAGCAGTCGATTACTGTTGATCCGCCCGAGTGGGATCCAGCGGAAATCATGCGTTCCAGCCGCGAATCAATTCTTGCTGCTGTTCGTCAGTCGCTCACATCTCCAACTCGCAGCGAGCTGATTCGCGGAGAGTTGTTTGTGGCTGTATCCCCGCAGGCTGAAGGTAAGGCGGCTGAGGTGGCAAAAACTCGGGCCGAAGATTCTCCGGCGGCATTGCGGAAGGCGACGTCCACCAGAGGTTCTCAACCGCAGGACCCCGGCACGATGCTGGTAGTCTTCCAATTCCTGCCGGACGGGGGTCAGGCAGGGGCACGCAACATCTTTTGACGATTTTCGCAGCGATTGAGGCTTATCTAAGCAGATGTTTGTTGGCAATGGTGATCCCGGAGAGCATCGCTCCAACGATTCCCAGAAACCCCTGATCAGTTCCACACAGGAACAGATTCTTCAGCGGTGTCAGTCCATTGACAAACTTCTGTGGGGCACCGTAGACACAGCCGTTATCGTGGCCTGTAAAACGACGAATGGTTCGAGGGGTGAACACGTCGGTATCGACGACGTGTTCCCGGAAGTCTGGGATGTGCTTGAGAGCGCTGGAGATGATTCGTTCGTTCCAGACAGCCTTTTCGCGAGCGTAATCGTCAGCTGAGAGATTCATCCAGTAGTGGGGGTCAGCGAGAGCGGTGATGCGGATGCGGCCGTCTTCGAGCGGTTCTGAGTAGTCGAAGTTGTTGGGAGAGCAGATGATGCCGCTGCGAAGATCAACCGGCTCTGCGGGACGTTCGTAATGAAAGTCTGCGGTATCGCTGTAGAAGACAATGGTATCGCGATGTCCGAGCACGGCTGGTTCGCGGTCGAGGACGCTGATGGATTCCACAAATGAGATGTCGCCGGGGATGGCTTTTGCGGGTGGCGCACCAGGACTGATCAACCTGAGCGTCTCTGCGGCACCGGCGGACGAGAGGATATTGTCGGCTTCGATCTCCGTACCGTCATCCAGCGTGACCGCGACGGCTTCGCCGTCTTTGTGACGAATGCTGCTGACGCCGGCACGAAGGCGCAGGTCACCTCCGAGCGAGCGGAAGTGACGGACGAGCTTTTTGAGGATCAGCCGAATTCCCTGAAACGGTCTTCCAAAGCCTTCCTGAAAGATGCTTTTGAACATGATTACGAACTGATTGAAGTCCATATCTTTGGGCGTTGGGCTGCCGTAGAACATCAGGGGGCAGAAGAGCATGTCCACCAGCAGTGGTTCGGTGATGTAACTGCTGACGACCGACCTTGCTGAGAGGACTTCGCGTTCGAGGTTGAGAGCGTCGTGTTCGGTGATTCGTGTGACCAGTTTGCGAAAGCCATCGATCTGTGCCGGAAAGGCGGCGGCCACCTGCTCTACGAGAAAGTTGAACTGATTGGTGAAAAACAGGGTGCAGCCGGGAAAAACGATTGAAGATCGCAGTTGTGGTCTGAGGTCGAAGTCCTCCCAGGACATCCGCAGCTGGCGAAGAAGTTTGCTGAGGGGACCGGTGCGGGTGCCGGGTTCTGCGTAGTTGGTAATGGCGTGCAGCCCGACGTCGTAGTTGCGGTTGCGGAGCCGATAAAAGGAATTCAGTCCGCCGATGGTGGTGTGACGTTCGAGGATACACACCTTTTTTTCGTAGTATGCGAGGCGCACACCCGCCGAGAGTCCGGACATTCCGGCGCCGATGATGACGGTGTCGTATCGCACGGGACGGGATCCTGTGAATTCGCTGCGGGTGGGGATGCATCAGCCAGTGAGTGACTGCCGACACCGGGCTGCGCCGGGCCGGTCCGGGACGAAGAATACCGGCAGCATCCTCGCCATGCACCCCCTCACCTGCTGTTGTTCTCAGATGCCGGAAAGACGGCATGCCCTTCAGCGGCTTTGGCGGTAGAATTCAAGTAGGTCTTCGCGCAGCTTGATCATGGAGGGTTCATGAATGTACATCATGTGGCCAGCTTCATAATTGCGACGGGTGATATTGGGAAGCAGTTCCGGGGCGAGCCCGAGGTGATCGAGGGTGTAATCCATGGAAGCCGGCGGAGTAGCGAGGTCGTAGTGACCGCAGGCGGCGAACAGTTTCATCGAGGGGTTGACGGTCATGGCTTTGCGGAGTGATTCAGAGGCATCGACGTAGCGGTTTTCGAAGGTGCGGTAGCTCCAGGGCTGAACGTTTCCGGTGAGTATTTCATAGACGCGGTCCTCTTCAAACTTCAGATCGCGACGAATGTATTCGTTGAATGCGGCAGTAAATGGGCCGAACAGTGCGGCCGCACTGGCATCAAACTCGGCTGTCTCACCGGCATCGTCCCGATCCCGGCTGGTGAAGCGGCTGTCGAACCGGCCGATGGTCTGGCTGCGGCTGCGAAGCAGCTGTTTTCCAAATCTGGCCATCGTCAGCCGCAGTCGCGAACTGCGAATGTATTCAGTGGACAGGCCGGTGAGACGGCTGAGTTCTGTGGCGACGCGGGCGGCATCGGCTTCCGGAAGAGCCGTGCCCTGAAGGAGTGCCTGAGCATAGGGGCCGAAGGCGAAGTTTCGACTTTGGGCGACCGCCTGTTCGAGGGGCAGCTGCTGCAATTCAGCAGGGAGTGCTTTGTGATACCACGCCGTGGCAGTAAACGAGGGCAGAAAGCAGATACTGGGAAGATCATTGGAGGACGAAAATCTCAGTGTTTGAAAATTGATCGCTCCGGAGATGACTATCAGGCCGTTGAGATCGAGGTTGTATCGCTCCTGCAGGTGTGCAGAGAGTCCGGCAGCCCGAACGCCGCCATAGCTTTCACCGCACAGATATTTGGGCGAAGTCCAGCGAAGAAATCGCGTGGTGTAATCATGAATAAACTGTCCGACAACTTTGATGTCTTCTTCGTATCCGTGAAACTCACTGACGGGCGTGTCACCGGCCGCGCGACTGTACCCGGTGCTGACAGGATCGATAAAGACGAGGTCGGTGACATCGAGGAGAGACCATGGGTTGGCTTCGAGTCGGTAAGGGGGTTTCAGGTATGCCGCGTTTTCCGGGAATCGCACGCGCTGCGGCCCCAGCATTCCCAGATGCAGCCAGACGGAAGATGATCCCGGTCCACCATTGAAGCAGAAAGTGATGGGTCGAGCGGCCGCCGCCTGGGAGCGACGGGAGTAGGAAACAAAGAAGATGGAGGCTTTTGGATTCCCGTCGTCGCTGCGAAGCAGCAGTCGGCCGGTGTTGACGGTGTATGGAACCGTTTGCCCGGCGATTGCTGCTTCATGTTGTGTCTCGACGAGCTTTTCGGGGGGCTCTGAGGCTGGTTTTGAGTCCTGACAGACGGCGTGGATTGCAGTGGTGATCCACAAGAAAACTGAAAACAGCACGAGTCGCATGTGCATGTGCCCTGAGAGCATTCTGAAGAAATCCGGAACTGATGCCGAATGAAAGAGGCTCTTTTCGCTGGTGCAGCGAGCCCTCGTCAAGGAAAATCCGCAGCGTTGGTTCACAAATTTCGGGGAAATCGACTGGATGCACAGAGCTCGAGAGGAAATGGCATGATTCACGTGAGCAATGTCACCCGAAGTTATGGGTCGAGGCAGATTCTTCGTGGCGTATCGCTGCAGGTGAGCGCTGGGGAGGTCTGTGCGCTGATCGGTCGATCAGGCTGCGGCAAAAGTACTCTGTTGCGAATTATCAACGGACTGGAGAGCCATGACGGGGGTGAAGTTCGTGTCGAGGGCACGGTGCTTCCGGCTGCCGCCGGAAATGAACGCGATCGCGCGCTATTGAAGATTCGGCAGCGAGTGGGCATGGTATTTCAGAAGTGTCACCTGTTCCCCCACCGCACGGTTCTGCAGAACATCACAGAGGCACCTGTTCACGTACTCAGGCGAACACCTCGAGACGCGATTGCCGAAGCCCATCAGCTGCTTGCTCGCGTTGGTCTGCCGGACAAAGCGAACGCCAGCCCTGAATCACTTTCCGGTGGTGAGCAGCAGCGGGTCGCTATTGCGAGGACGCTTGCCATGCGGCCAGGCCTGATTCTGCTGGATGAACCCACCAGCGCGCTTGATCCTCGGAGTGCTGCGGAGGTCGCTGCGCTGCTGCAGGAGCTGGCGCAGCAGGGACAGGGTATGATTGTGGTCAGTCACACGCCATCATTTGTCCGTGCGATTGCCGGGACTGTCTGCAGTCTGCACGAAGGGCGGGTTGTTGAGTCCGGGCGGGCCAGCGAGGTGCTGGGCAACCCGCAGCACGAGTCAACGCGGGAATTCCTGCAGAGCTCGTGAGCAGAACGCGAGTGTCGAGGCGATCGGCGTTGCGGAATGTCAGCAAGATCGAGTTTTTTGGGGCGGAGATGATGCCCAAAGGCAACACCGTGGCATAACTGCACCCACCGGGACGTCGCACCGCCGCAAAATCTCAGAAAAGAATTGACGCGGGAAAACGCCAACCTAGGTTTTGGTCGTGCAGGGGGCGACGGGTGAGGCAGCAAAAGACTGCTGAACGTCACCAGTCGCTTCCGCTGTTCATGCCGGCTCTGCAGGGCAGAGTCCGAAATTTTTGGCGGTTGGCATGTCGCCGTGACGTCATTGCCCCAGAGAGGGCACAACGAGAAGGAAGTAGCAATGTCTAAGTTCACAGCACGCGTCCGTAATTTCCTGAAGTCCGAAGATGGCCCAACCGCTGTTGAATACGCGGTCATGCTGGCTCTGATCGTTGTCGTCTGCATCGGCGGGGTCTCCCTCGTCGGTGAAAGCGCCAACAGCAAGTTCAGCGAAATCAATGACAACCTGCAGTAATTGATGTCAGTGGGCTGATTGCCCGGCTATCTGCTGCTATACGAAAGGGATGCGGACGCCAGTCTGCATCCCTTTTTTCTGCAGTCTCTGGATTCCAGGTGTGTTGCGTTGACATGCCTTCGTTCTGAGCCCCCCTGAACGGGAATATCGATATGGAAACGATTGACTGGATTCTGAATAACTGGAACGTGAGAGTTGTGAGTCTGATCCTGATCCTTGCTGCGTGGATCGACGGGCGCGACCTGAAGGTTCCGAACTGGATTACATATCCCATGGTACTTTCCGGCCTGCTCTATTCCGTGCTCTCCGCCGGATACGCAGGTCTCGGTGAAGGTCTGCTTGGCATGACCGTTGGTCTGCTCACACTGCTTCCCCTTTATGCCGTCGGGGGCATGGGGGCGGGAGATGTGAAGCTGATGGCGGGTATCGGAGCCTGGATGGGCTGGAAGGTCACGCTGGTGTCGTTTTGCGTCACCGCCATTGTGGGGGCGCTCATGTCTGTGGGAATGGTTCTTTACCGTCGTGCGGGTGCACTTCACACAGGCCGTTTTTTCATGATTCTCGGGGAGTGGGCTCGGGTGCGAAACCCTGTGGTACTTTCTGAAATCGCTGCCGTCCGGAAGCCGCAGATGCTGCTGCTGCCATACGGAATTCCCATCTGCATCGGAACAATCGGTTACTTCATGTATAGCAACATGCTGTAGGACTCTTGTCGTCGCTGCGATTGCTTTTGTGTGTGGACCGCTGCTGCGGGACCGTCGGCAGAATTCGCCGGTGGTCAGTCGGGCAGCGGGTTCGTTGTTATCCGGTCCGGGCTCCCTCTGACTGGAACTCTCAAAGTTTAAGCTTTCCTCACCGCATTCGGTGAAGCAGGGAAATCCTGCTGCCGATCATGATGCTGGCGAGGAATGTATCGATTGCCGCAGTTGTGATGGGTTTGCCAGACTTGCAACCCCTTGTAACTGCGGTGTTGCTGCAGGACTCGATCGCTATGAAACCACAGGCCATTTTGATGTTGTCCGTGGCGCTTTGCTGCGGCTTTATCGCAATGTTGGGAGTTCGCCAGGCGCTGTTGAATAAGGGGTCCGACAAGGAATCCCGAGTTCAGGTGGTGGCGGCATCAGTAGACGTGGATGCTGGAGTAGTGCTGACGGAAGACAATGTCCGATTGGTAGAAGTTCCTGCTTCGCTGGTGCCTGAGACGGCAATGCGGAAGCTGGATGATGTCTACCAGCGGCCAATGAAGTCGCCGATCAGCGCAGGGGAGTGGATTCTGGCATCGCGTGTAGGGGAGCGGGGCGAACGAGGGGCAGTGGCGAACATTCCGGAAGGCTGGGCCGCAGTCACCATTCCGGTGGATGCCACAACGACTCACAGTGGTATGCTGCAGCCGGGAAATCAGATTGACCTGCTGCTGACTTATCGTGATCAGGAGGGACTCAGTGATGTCCAAAGAACTCTGGCAGTACTCGAGTTTGTCGAAGTGTTTGCTGTGGATGCAAGGATTTACGGGACGGAGTCGGAAGGGGAGGCTGGGCAGGCTCGCAATATTACGTTGCTCGTAACACCCGATCAGGCCCGCGCGGTCACACTCGCGGGAAACTCAGGGAAACTCTCGACAATCATGCGCAAGCCATCCGGCAGCAAAGACCGTCGCGCAGCCTCGATTACGAAGGAGTTTCTGAACAGCAGGTTTGGGAGGGGACTGGAGGAAGCGGGGACCACATCCGAGGAACTTGAAAAACTGCCGATCGATCACAGTCCGGTGCGAACAGAACCGACCTCAATCGAGGCTGCAAGGGCGCTTCAGCAGGAACCTTCACAGAGCCTGGAAGTGGAGGATGCTCCGGTTGAAGAACCGTCACCGGCTGCTCAAAAACCAGTGTCGCAACCGGTCGAGGAAGATCCGAAAAACATCTGGACGATGGAATTGAACGGGGGAAGTCGGATTCGTCGTGAAAAGATCATTTTGAAGAATCAGAGCGACAAATAGCTTAACAACAGTGATCAGTTGGTGCGGATGCAGGGCGGGCGAACCGAACTCAGGGGGCAGGGATGCTTTGCGGAATCAGAATTACAGCACTCGTGGCGACTTGCCTCGTCTGTCTGGGATTTCCCGGTCAGGCGGCAGGTCAAACCTCGCAATCCGGGCCGGACTGGCAGATTCGCGACGGTCGCAATGAAGTTTCGCTGTACGAGCGATTTTCGATGACGATCAGGCACTCGTCAAAAATTCGGCGCGTGCTCTACGATGACGAGGTCATTACCGTCAATACCATCGAAGGTGATCCCCAGGCGTTTCAGATCTATGCCGCCAAAGCCTGCGTGACCACAATCACCGTTGTGGATGAGTCTGATAAGTCTCACGAGCTTGAAGTACTTGTTCGCGGTGATGTCAGACACCTCGAGTCCTTCATTCGCCGCCTGTATCCGGACGACTCGATCGGAGTTGAGGAGATCAGTGATTCGTCGGTTCGACTCCATGGCTGGGTGACGCGGCCGGAACATGTCAGCGAGATTCAGGCAATTGCCGAGCAGTTCTATCCGGATGTTCTGAATCACATGCAGGCGGGTGGCGTCCAGCAGATCATGCTCAAGTGCACGGTGCTTGAAGTCCAGCGCTCGAAGCTGCGCCGGCTGGGCATGAATTTCACGATGGTGCGCCCCGATGGCTACCTTGGCAGCACCCCAGGGCCGATTGTTCCTCTGAGCGGTGTCTCGGCCGGTGGTTTTACACTTGGACAAAATGCCCTTAGAGACAGCACGGTTACATGGGGCCTGACCAGGCCTTCCGGCAGCTTTCAGGGTTTTGTTCAGGCCATGATCGAAGAGGGCATCTTCAAAACTCACGCCACTCCGATGATCGTCACGCACAACGGTCGCCCTGCCAACTTTCTGAGTGGTGGAGAGCTGCCTATTCCAATTGCAGGAGGTCTGGGCACAACTGGTGTGCAGTATCGGGAGTTCGGCATTCAGCTGAATACCGTCCCCTACGTACTCGGTAACGGCCGCATTCGACTTGAAGTGGAAACTCGGGTGAGTGATCAGGACTTGTCAAATATTGTCACCATCAACGGGACCACAACCACGGCTTTTCGTACCAACAGCGCGAACACTCAGGTCGAAATGAATTTTGGTGAGGCACTCGTTATTGCCGGTCTGGTTTCGAGACGGTCGTTCGGCAACGGACAGAAACTGCCATTCTTTGGGGAACTTCCGTGGATTGGGGCTGCATTCAGTCGCAAGCAGTTCACCGAGTCTGAGACGGAACTGATCATCATGGTGACACCGGAACTGGTGGCGCCCATGTCGAGCGGTGAAGTGCCCTCCGTAATGCCAGGATCATCATCAGATACTCCTGTTGATCGCGAACTCTTTTTCGATGGGCTGATGGAAGTGCCGAGTTTTGGGGATGCCTGTGACTGTCCGGCACACCGGCCTGGCACTGCCCACTGTTCCGATCCCAATTGCCCTCGCTGCCGCGAAGGCTCTGCCTGTGCCAAAGCCTCTCGCAGTCAGCCTGTTGGTGGACTGGTGGAGGCCACCGCGCGACGGGAGGCGGAAGCGACACGTGGCGAGAAACTGATCAGACCCCAGAGACAGGCAGGAACAAAGGCAATTCCGGCTGCTTCGTCAAAATCGGGGTTTCAGAGGCCGAATACCTCACGCAGTGATGCGGCCGACGGCCAGAACGCCGACGGTAATTTCGGTCCGGGCCTCATTTCACCAACCATGCGATAGCTGGAAAGTGCCAACAAATGAAAAGCGTGCTGCGTCTGGCGACTGTGGATCCGGATGAACGGAACCGCAATGCGCTGAAAACAATGCTGCTGGGCGTGGATACGGTCTGGCTTGAAGCGGAGTGTTCGCGTTACGAATTCTTCATGGATGTAGCCAGACAAACGCTGCCCGACATGGCGTTGATCAACCTCGACAGCAATCCGACTCGCGGACTGCAGCTGGTGTCCGAAATCACTCGGGCGAACATCAACTGTGCCGTCATGGTGGTCAGCAGCTCCCAGGAAGGCAGCCTGATCCTTCAGGCGATGCGGAATGGCGCCAGAGAATACCTCAATCTGCCAATCCAGCTTGATGATTTTGTCGCCGCTCTCGACCGAATCCGCATCTCCCTCGGCGGCTCTGCCGGAGACGGCACAGCGCGAGGCGGGCAGATCATCACAGTTGTCGGCGTATCCGGGGGAGTCGGCGGGACGGCTATTGCTGTCAACACCGCGGCGATCCTTGCAGAAGATCCACGCAATTCACCCGTGATTATCGATCTGGACCTGACTCTTGGCGATGCCGACGTCTGGCTTGATATCATCCCGGAACACTCCATTCGGGATATTGCCGAAAACATCGCCCGCCTCGACTACGGCCTCCTCAAACGTTCGCTGACTCGGCACGACAGCGGGGTTTATCTGCTTCCCAGACCTGTGGAACTGGAAAATCACGAGGTTGTTCGGCCGGATGACCTGCGCCGTATTCTGGCCCTGCTGAAGGCCACCTTCTCGCATCTGATTATCGATGCAGGAAAAACCTTCGCTCGCCTTGATGTTGCCGTGATGGAGGTCTCTGACCGAGTCCTGCTGGTGACGCAGCTGGACCTGTCCTGCCTGAGAAATGTGATCCGCATCCTGCAATTCCTTGACCACTATCCCTCCATCCGCGGCAAAGTCGAAATCGTTGTCAACCGGGTGGGACTTGAAGATTGCGACATCAGCCTCAATAAGGCACTCGATGCCATCGGGCGAAGTGTGTTCTGGCAGCTTCCGAATGACTATGCGGTGATGGCGGGTTCCCGTAACAATGGAGTCCCTTTGTGTCAGTTTGCACCTCGTGCGAAACTGACACGCAGCCTCCAGGACATGGTCCTCAAACTCACCGTTCCGGACGAGCCCACTCGTGCGCCCGAGGAGACACCTCGAAAACGCGGTCTGTTTGGACTTTTTGCCGGACGACAAAATTAGATCGACCGCGGTATGCTTCGTGCGTTTGTTGCCCTGCTGGCCTGCTGTCTTCAGGGGCTTCAGGTCTGTGCGCTGCGGGCAGAGGAAACTGCTACAGGTGTCAATGTGCCATTGCGGCCGGAATGGCTGCCGGCCGAGCTGGCCACTTCGACAGGATCTGAGTTCCCGCGTGTGCCACCAGTGGTTCCCGCGCTACCGTTACTGGCAGAGCCGGCGATGCCGACAATTGATGCAGCGCCACCGCTCGGCCCTGCTCCCGCTGCCCCTGCCGCGCCGAAAAACGGTGTGGATCAATGGGACGTCAAACTCGGCGGGCACGTGCAGCTCGACTATGTCAGCTGGCTCCGCGCGGATGAAAAGATTTCTGGCAGCCCGGGCCCGCAGGATTACTTCGAGTTTCGGCGATTGCGGCTTGTCGCGGATGGCACCGGTTACGAACAGTTTGACTTTCGCCTGCAGTTGACACTGGAGCCCGAGACTGTCGGCGAGACGCCCGGTGTCATCTCACCCGATGTCAAGGACGCCTATCTGTCGATGAACGACATTCCGGGAGTCGGGCGGCTGCGGATTGGCAACTTCTTCGTGCCGTTCAGTCTGGAGCAGGTGACAAACGACACCAACAACATCTTTCTCGAACGGTCCATTCCCAGTCAGGGCGTATTCTCTCCTGATCGGGAGGTTGGCATTGCGGTCTATAACTGCACCGAAGATGAACGGCTCGGCTGGGCCGCTGGAGCATTCTTTGACAGCATCAGTGAAGGGCTGAAGGAGCGCATTGACGACAATCAGGGAGCACGATTCAGCAGTCGCATTACGTGGCTTCCGTATTACGATGAGGAGGCGAAGGGGCGTTCGCTGATCCATCTGGGTGCCGGTGTCCTGCATACGCTTGATCAGGATAAACGGGTACGATTTCGGTCACGCGCACAGACGCGCGAAGGACCGCGAGTGATCGACAGTGGTGCGATTTCTGCAGACGAGTACACCACAGGGAATCTGGAATTCGCTGCTGTCATGGGACCAGTAACCGTGCAGAGCGAAGCATTTCTCAGTTCGGTTCGGCAGACGAGCGGCGACAGCGAGCTTGCCGGTGGCATGTACGCTCATCTGAGCTGGTTCCCCACAGGTGAAAGTCGCCGCTATGAGAAATTCGGGCAGCATGGGGCGCAGTTCGGCCGGAATGTCCCGAAACAGCGATTTGTGGCGCTGCCGGGGCGTTTGACGCCTGGCGCGTGGGAGTTGAAAACCCGCTATTCACACCTCAATCTCGATCGCTTTTTGAAAGGCCAGTACAACGATCTGACGGTCGGAGTGAACTGGTACTGGAGCGATCGTACGCGAGTCATGCTGGACTGGATTCACCCGGTCACGACCAGCGCGGCAGTCTTTGGCGAGACGGATTCTGATCTGCTGGCACTGAGATTTGACTTCAACTGGTAGCCGCAGTCAGGCGGCGTCCTAAAGGTCCAGGTCGTCAGCAAGCCCTGCGTCTTCCATGATAATTCGATAGCGTTCGCTGGCATCCTTGCCCAGCAGCTGGTTGAAGGTTTTGTCAGCTTCCAGCTGACTTTCGATGTTCACTCGCAGCAGCACTCTGGCTTTGGGATCGAGTGTCGTGTCGCGCAGCTGAGCTGCGTTCATTTCTCCGAGTCCCTTGAATCGCAGGAGCGTTGCAGAGCGGTTGGCCGGGAGCGAAGCAAGGAATTCTTCCTTCTCGGCATCGTCGCGAGCATACGTGACTTCACGGCCCACTTCGATCCGATACAGGGGCGGCTGGGCGATAAACAGGCGTCCCTGGCGGATCAGTTCGGGCATGTGACGAAAGAAGAAAGTCAGCAGGAGCGTGGAAATATGATAGCCGTCGCTGTCGGCATCCATCAGCAGGATGATGCGTGAGTAGCGCATCTGGCGAATATCAAAGCTGTTTCCAATACCGGCGCCCAGCGTCTCGACGATGTCGCGGATTTCGCTGCTTTCGAGGATTTTGGAGAGGCCCAGGGCTTCCGTATTGAGAATTTTTCCTCGCAGCGGGAGCACTGCCTGAGTTGCGGCCTTTCGGCCCATCACAGCCGTACTGCCGGCCGAATCGCCTTCCACGATAAACAACTCAGTCTCGTCGGCGTTTTTCGACTGGCAATCCACCAGTTTTCCAGGCAGATTGGTGCGGCGTCCGCCGGCTGTTTTCCGTCGCACCTCTGAGACGGCTTCACGACTGGCCTGACGAGCCCGAGCGGAGAGGACCATGCGGCCCAGAATGGCATCGGCAAGGGAGGGATTGGTGTTCAGCCAGTTTTCGAGGGCGGGGCGTACGACACCGTCCACCAGCGCGGATGATTCAGGGTTGTTGAGCCGATCCTTGGTCTGCCCCTGGAACATGGGGTCGCTGATGAAAACGCTGAGGACACAGATGAGCCCTTCACGGATGTCATCGGACGTGATCGTCACTCCCCTCGGCTTGAAGTCATGCACGTCCATGTAATTTCGGACGGCTTTAACGACGCCGGATTTAAGTCCGTTTTCATGCGTGCCTCCGGCGTGCGTGCGAATACCGTTCACGTAGCTGCGAATGGCTTCCTCGGTGGAATCGGACCAGCGGAGCACGATCTCAACTTTTGCTTCGCGATCATCGCGGCGGACGGAAAAGATCTGTTCATGGGATGGCTTGCGGCCGGAATCCACGGTGATCTTTTCAATATATGACAAAATACCGTCCGGATGATGCAGCTCGTGCTTCTCACCCTTCTGTTCGTCCTGAAAGACAATCGTCAGTCCGCCGTGGATAAAGGAGATGTCCTCCAGGTGCTGGCGAATTGTCTCGGCGTTGAACTGCGTGCGGCGGAAGATCTCCACATCGGGCCGGAAGAAAACGAGTGTTCCGCGGCCACGGAACGGACGCAGTTTTTCGACTGCCGTCAGCGGCCGTCCACGTTCGTACTTTTGCTGCCACTCAAAGCCATCACGGTGCACCGTCGCCACAAGTTCTGACGAAAGCGCGTTGACCACGGAAGATCCCACGCCGTGCAGACCACCACTGCGAGCATAGTTTCGGTCGCTGAATTTACCGCCGGCGTGCAGCGTGGTCAGGATCACTTCCAGAGTCGATTTGCGGACTTTGGGGTGTCTGTCAACCGGGATGCCACGACCGTTGTCCTGCACCGAGCAGGAAGCTCCGTCCTTGTGCAGCGTGACCACGATCCTGTCGCATTCACCGGCGAGGAATTCATCGACGGAATTGTCCACGATCTCCCACAGCAGATGGTGCAGCCCCCGGGAGTCGACACCGCCGATGTACATGGAGGGGCGGCGGCGAACCGGCTCCAGACCTTCGAGTACCTCGATGTCTTCACCAGTGTAACTTCCAGATGCTTTTGCCGTCCCTGTCATGCTTACCGTCCGGATCTTTTGGCCCTGCCATTACCGAATCAGATTCACACCGCTCAGCAGCACTTGGTTTGCGTTACTTGACCTTTCTGAGTTCCACAAGGAAGCGGAGCGTAGCGTTGCCTGGAATCACGCCACCTGCACCGCGAGCACCGTAGCCCAGATCCGGTGGGATCTCCAGTTCGATCATCCCGCCTTCACCGACCAGCTGCATGCCTTCGGTCCAGCCACGGATGACCTGGTTGAGGCCAAAAGAAATCGTCTGGCCGCGTTGATAGGAACTGTCGAAGACACGTCCATCGAGAAGCCAGCCGTGATAGTGAACCTCGACTGACTGGGACGCTGACGGCTTTGCACCGGCCCCGTTGCGGAGGATGCGGTACTTCAGTCCTGAGGCTGTGGCGGTAAATGCCGTGGGAGCAGCGGCATCGATGGCACCAGCCCCTTTGGGCAGAACAGGAAATGGCACGTTTGGGGCATCTGAAGACATGGGAGTTGAGCCTTTGGTTCAAGCGAGGGAAGCACTATTCGCCATCGAAGCTGGAGAGAAACCGTGCCAGCCGATGAAAATCACTCTCTGGTCGGATGAAGCGGACAACGGTGACCAGTGTCTGCGGATCCACGAGTTTTTCGAAGGGAACGTAGTGCAGGTCGAGTTGTCCGGAGACCGAGACCATCACACCATTCAGCCCCTGTTCGTGAAGAGCGCGGTACGCTCCGACTCCAAGTTGGCTGCCGAGCATAATGTCGAAAGCGTGGGGCCGTGCACAGCGGCATTCATAGCCCAGTTGGATTCCGGTGCATTTGCGAGTGATACCGGTTTGTTTTTTGAACTCCGCAGCCACTCGTTTGGCAACCATCTTTCCAAGGTCACAGTTGGCGACGGAGAGGTGTCCGTGGTCGTCACGGGGCATGCTGGCGATGACTTCGTCGGAGAGGTATTCGGCGAGCCCTTCAGCGAGCACGACAACGCCGTATTCCTTGCCTTCGCGTTCCTGTCGATTTCGCATCATGCGGACGATGCGGGCGACGACCTTGTCGAGATCCATCACTTTGCGTTTGGGAGTGGATTCGGGAGCGAGGTATTCTGTGGTAATATCTTCGACGCTGATCACCATATTGGCTTCACCGGCAATGGCAGCGCCGTAGGCCAGCCAGCCGGCGCTGCGGCCCATACTTTCGACAACGAAATAGGCACGAGCAGCTTCGGCATCTGCGTGGAGGTTGCGGATTTCCGTGCCGAGCGTTTCGACGGCGGTGAAGTAGCCGAAGGTGAAGTCGATGCCGGCGTAGTCGTTGTCGATGGTTTTGGGAACATGCACAATCGGCATTCTTTTCTGGCCTTCCGGAAGCCGGTCCTGGAACGCCTTCAGTTTATTGGCTGTTTTGAGTGTATCGTCGCCTCCGATGGAAACGAGTGCATCGACGCCGAGCGATCGCAGGCCATCATAGACGCGGCGAAGTGGCGCGGATTTTTCCGGGTGTTCCAGATCAGCAGGAGAGGTGACCTGCTTACCAGGGTTGGCTCGGGCGGTGCCGATGATGATGCCTTCCTTGCTGCGGGTGCGTCGCAGCGAAGGTTCGGTGAGCATTTTATGGTGCTGACCTTCAACGAGCGGGCTGGAGGGAGAGTAGTCGATGAGGTTGGAGTAGCCGTAGCGGATGCCGACCACTTCGATGCCAGCGCGGATGAATGAGATGGCACAGGTGGAAATAACGGCGTTGGCACCGGGGGCCGGTCCACCGGCAAACAGCAGAGCAACTCGCTTGATTCCATGACTCATGACGTACTGATCCTGTGAAAAGCTGCAGTGGGGAGAGAGGAAGGTGAAACGGGCCGGAAGATACCGCTCTGGCGATATGTCGGGTTTGGCGCAGTTTCAGAACGTGCGTTCCACGAAGGTGGTGTCCACGTTGAAATCGACGAAATCGGCGTGAGTGAACATGCGGCGTGCGAGCGGCAGAGTGGTTTTGATTCCTTCGATCACGAACTCATGCAGACACCTTCGCATGCATTCAATCGCTTCCTGGCGTGTGGGTTTGAAGACGATCAGTTTTCCGATCATGGAGTCATAGTACGGGCTGATGGTGTAGCCTTCGTAGACGTGGGAATCAAAGCGAACACCGGGGCCACCGGGGAGCCGCAGTTTTGTGATGGTTCCCGGGCTGCCACGAAAGCCATTTTCCGGGTCTTCCGCGTTGACTCTGAGTTCAATCGCGCAGCCGGTGTGCGGGATGTCGGCCTGAGTGAACGGGAGTGGTTCACCGGCGGCGATGCGAATTTGCTGCTTGATGAGGTCGATTCCGGTGACCAGTTCAGTGACGGGGTGTTCGACCTGGATGCGGGCGTTGACTTCGATGAAGTAGAAATTGAAGTCTTTATCGACGATGAATTCGCAGGTGCCGGCATTGGTGTAATTGGCGGTTTTTACGAGACTCACGGCGCATTCGCAGATTCTGCGGCGGACGTCGGCGGGCAGTTTGGGTGCGGGGCTTTCTTCGATGAGTTTCTGGTGGCGGCGCTGCATGGAACAGTCGCGTTCCCAGAGGTGAACGACGTTGCCGTGGTTGTCGGCGAGGATCTGCACTTCCACGTGACGCGGACGCTCGATGTATTTCTCGAGATACACTCCGGCATTTTTGAAGGCTTTTTCTGCTTCAGCGCTGGCTGCAGCGAGCCCGGCCCGGAGCGAGATTTCGTTGCCGGCAACTCGCATGCCCTTGCCGCCACCACCCGCTGTTGCCTTGATGAGCACTGGGTAGCCGATCTGGTCCGCAATCCGCACAGCTTCTTCGACGTCCGCTACGAGGCCATCGCTGCCGGGGACGCAGGGGACGCCCGCTTTCCTTGCGATCTCGCGAGCGCTGACTTTGTCGCCCAGTGCCTGCATGGCCTCGACCGGAGGACCGATGAATTCGATGTTGCAGCTGCGACAGACTTCTGCAAAGTGTGAGTTTTCAGCGAGGAAGCCGTAGCCTGGATGGACCGCCTGCACGTTGCCAATCTCTGCGGCACTGATGATCCGCTTGATCTGCAGGTAGCTTTCCAGTGCCTGCGGGGGGCCAATGCACCAGGCTTCGTCGGCAAGGTCAAGGTAATGAGCACCGCGGTCGGCTTCGCTGTACACCGCCACTGTTTCAATGCCCAGTTCGCGGCACGCCCGAATGATACGCAGCGCGATCTCACCGCGATTGGCAATCAGAATTCGCTGAAACATGCATCCGCCCAGTTCTGAGGACTGTGGAATTGGTGGGAAAACACCTACGCCGGTTCGATCCGGAAGAGCGGCTGGCCGAATCCAACTGCATCGCCGTTTTCCACAAGAATCTCCACAATTCGTCCCGATTTCTCGGCCTGAATCTGGTTGAAGACCTTCATCGCCTCGATGATGCACACGACGGTATCCGGCTTCACCACAGACCCCACCGTCACAAACGGCGGATCGTCCGGGCTGGGGGATGCGTAGAAGGTGCCAATTGCCGGGGCGTTGATCGTGATACCCGCTGGCGCAGCGGGAGCGGCCGCGGGGGCGGGCTGAACCGTTGCAGGGGCCTGAGCGGCCGACGCTGCGGGTGGTGCGGCTGTCGGCATCACAGGGAATTCAGCGGGATACGCGGCCGGGGCGTAGGCTACCTGACGAGGCCCGCGGCGGATCTTCCACGACTCTTCTTCGTTCTGAAGCGCTACCTCGGTTACGCCAAACTTCTCCATCAGCTGGAGCAGTTTGCGGAACTTGTCCAAATCGAACGAATCACCTTTGTCTTCTGTTTCCACAGGTTTTGCCATGAGAGGAAAAGCCAGTCAGAAAAAATCGCCGGAGCACACAATCGCACCCCGGTGTCCGGCGCCGGGGATTTGCGAAGGATCACAAAAAGACGGGATTTATGCAAGGACTCCAGACAGCGAGTCTTCGAATTCGCGGGGAACCGAACTCAGCACTTCACAGCCGTCAGCCGTGACCAGCAGGTCGTCTTCGATCCGAACCCCAAATTTTCCCGGCAAATACACGCCCGGCTCGACGGTTACCACCATTCCAGCCTCAAACACCTGCTCAGACAGCGGACTCATCCGCACCGACTCGTGAATCTCCAACCCAAAGCCATGGCCGAGCCCGTGTCCGAAAAATTTCCCGAAACCGGAATCGGCAATCATTCCCCTCGCAATCCGATCGACGTCCGCACACCGGACTCCCGGTCGGATTGCTGAGATTGCTGCCCTCTGAGCACCGAGAACGACGCCATAGACTTTTTCGATTTGCTTCGTTGGTTTTCCCGTGATCAGCACGCGAGTGAGGTCGCTGCGATAGCCGCTCTTCACTGCCGCACCCCAGTCCACCAGCAGTACGGAGTGCTCGCTGACACGCCGCTCCCCCGCATGTGCGTGGGGAAGTGCGGCAGTCGGCCCCACACCTACGATGGGTTCAAACGCCGTGCCCGATCCACCAAAGTCCCGCATCGCAGACTCCAGCAGGTACCGGATTTCCGTTTCCGTCTGACTGCCGCGCAGCGAACTGCGAACCACCGCAAACCCCCGTTCCGCAATCCGTATCGCCTCCCGGATCTCCGCCAGCTCAAACTTGTCCTTGACCTCCCGCAACCGTTCCACCAGCCCCGCAGTATCTGTCAGCACCGCGGCCTCCGGACCGCCAGACGCAAGACTGTTCTCCAGCTGCCTGAGCAGCGAAACTGTGACGTGGTCGGCTTCGAATCCCACCCGCCGCACCTTCGCCACTCTGGCCAGCTTCGCAAACAGTCGCGGCAGTGTTCCGCCAGCATCGCGAATTTCCACAGCGAGCCCCGGGCATTCGTCGGCCAGCTGGGTTTCGTAACGGGTGTCGCTGAGCAGAACCGGGGGGTGACCGGACAGCATCAGCAGCCACGAGGAATCTCCGGTGAACCCGGTGAGGTACCGCACATTTGCCTGGCCGGTGACCAGCAGGCCGTCAATTCCCGCCTCGCGCAACTTTTTCTGCAATCGCCCCCTGCGACTGTCGTAATTCGGCGCAACCATAGGAAACGACCTGAACTTTCCGCCACAAAGGGCTATAAACCACATCGCAGGAGCTCTCCAGGGTTGCCCTGCACCGTTACCCGTCCCGGAACCATACCTGCTCTGTCCCCTGCAAAGCAACGCTCCCCATGTTCGACTCCCTGAAACGGTTTCTCGCTGGCGCCGCCGGACAACCCGGCTCCGATCTTCCTGGCATCGAGGAGCTGCTGCAATGCTGGCAGACCGTTTCCGTGGATGGCCGCGGAGTTGATGTCTTTGTGCCGCGGAATTCTGAATCGCTGCTGGGGGTTGTGCTGTTTCTGCACGGTCACGGCGAAGTTGGGCTGCGGCGCAATCCCGTGTTCACTCAGCTGTTCCACCAGCATTGCCTGGCAGCGGTTTGCCCACCGGGTCGCCGCAGCTGGTGGCTTGATGTGCCGTGCGACGAATTCGATCCCGTCGTCACTCCCCAGCACTGGCTGCTCAGCACCCTGCTGCCGTGGATTCAGGAAACATTGGCATTCGTTCCCCCGAAGATCGCGCTGCTGGGAATCAGCATGGGTGGACAGGGAGTTCTGCAGCTGGCGTATCGCCACGCCCTGAAATTTCCCGTGGTCGCCGCCATCTCGCCCGCCGTCGATTTTCACCAGCTTTACGGCGCCGGTATTCCGCTTGATCGCATGTTCCCCGACGCCGAATCCGCCCGCCAGTCAACCGTGGTACTCAACCTGCATCCGCTGAACTGGCCCCGCCATCAGTTTTTCTGCTGTGACCCCCAGGACGCCGAATGGTTCGACGGCGCTGCCCGTCTTGGCATGAAACTCTCCTCCTCAGGTATCCTGCACGAACGCGATCTCGAAACCAGCAGCGGTGGTCACTCCTGGGAATACTTCAATCACGTTGCTCCCAAGGCCCTGCAGCACATTGCCGGCAGCCTGCAGAAGATGAGTGTGGAATAGCCTGAGCGGCGCGACAGGATCGCACGGGAAACACTGCCGGGCCCGGCACCGGTCGGTGGAAACAGGATGACAGCGGGGGCTCGATTCTGTTAACCTGAATCGTGCTCAGCCATTCAACACGTTCCGGAAGCTGTTTCATGAACTCCGACTATGTGATCGGTATCGATCTGGGAACCACGAACACCGTGGTCGCGTTTGCGTCACTGAACACCGATGCACCGGCGATTGAATTGCTGCCGATTGCCCAGGTGACAGCAGCGAACACCATCGAATCTCGTCCGCAACTGCCTTCTTTTCTGTATCTGGCGACTGAATCCGAGCAGCAGTCGGGGGCGTGGCGTCTGCCATGGAGCGAGTCCAGCGCGGTCTGTGTCGGAACGGCCGCTCGCACCCTGTCAGCACAGCAGCCCGAACGAACGATCTCGGCAGCCAAATCCTGGCTGTGCCACAGTCGCGTCGATCGTCGTCAGCCCATTCTTCCATGGCAGGCACCCGCGGGCGTCCCGAAGATGTCTCCGCTGGAAGCTTCCCGCCGACTGCTGGAACACGTCGCAGCCGTCTGGAATCAGAGCCATCCGGACCATCCGTTTGGTGATCAGCAGATTGTTCTGACAGTACCGGCCTCATTCGATGCCAGCGCCCGTGAACTCACCCGGGAAGCCGCCCTTGCTGCCGGCTGCCCTGAATCACTGGTACTTGTGGAAGAACCCCAGGCTGCCACCTATAACTGGCTGCACACAGTCGGCGATCGCTGGCGGAAGATCCTCAAAGTTGGCCAGCGGATGCTTGTTTGCGATATCGGCGGCGGTACAACGGATCTGACGCTGGTTGAGGCAGCGGAAGAGCATGGGGGGCTGGTGCTGCGGCGTATCGCCGTGGGGCCGCATCTGCTTGTTGGCGGCGACAATATGGATGCTGCACTTGCGCACGCTGCTGCCGGGTTGTTTCAGGAAAAGGGAGTGATCCCTGACCCGTGGCAGTCGATCTCTTTGTGGCATGCGTGTCGCCAGGCCAAGGAGAGTCTGCTGTCGTCGTCGGCTCGCGATGCCGAGACCATCTCTGTGCCAGGACGTGGCAGCCGCCTGATCGGGGGGCTTGTCTCCGTTTCACTCCCCCGCGCACTCGCTCAGGAACTTCTCATCAGCGGCTTCTTCCCCCCGGCAATGCTCACTGATCGACCTCAGAAATCCAGAAGTTCGGGTTTCCGCGAAGCTGGACTGCCCTGGGAAAGCGACACCGCGATTACGCGGCACCTGGCGGCATTCCTGCAGCAGGCTCCGGACGGAGCTGCCCCAGGTTATGTGCTTTTCAACGGCGGCGTCTTTCGCAGCGCAGCGCTCCGCGCGCGGCTGCTGGAACAGTTGCAGCAATGGTATCCCGACCAGCCTCCGCAACCGGTGGAAGGGGGCGATGATCTTGACTTCGCCGTCGCCCGAGGTGCCTGCTTCTACGGCTGGACGCGGCAGCACGGCGGAGTCCGAATTCGAGGTGGAGCGCCTCGTTCGTATTACGTAGGAATTGAAACGGCCGGGTTGGCAATCCCCGGCATTGGACGCCCTCTCAAGGCACTCTGCGTCGTTCCCCAGGGAATGGAAGAAGGCTCTGCCGCCGACATTCCCTGCGAAGCTGTGGGACTGGTGGTTGGCGAACCTGCTCGGTTCCGCTTTTTCAGCTCGTCCGTTCGCCGCGATGATCAGCCCGGCACTCAGCTGCAGCGATGGCCGGCGGAAGAATTGTCCGAGACTGACTCGCTGGAACTGGAACTCGCCGCCTGCGAAGATGCTGACGAAGGCTGGGTGCCGGTACATTTTCAGTCGCGAATCACGGAGCTTGGGGTGCTGGAGCTGTGGTGTGTGCATCAGGCCAGCGGGCGTCGCTGGAAGCTGGAATTCAGTATTCGCGATGAAACCTGAAAGCTGATCAATCCACCCGGTAACGACTCAGCTGAGCCTCGTCCAGCTCCACTCCAAGTCCCGGTCCGTCCGGTACCAGGGCAGCCGGAGGACCCAGCTGAAGTGGCTGCGTGATCAGATCTGCATCGTGATAGAACGGGCCGATGGTGTCCGCAGGGAATGAGTCGGTGTCGACTTCCGGGAACGCAGCCGCGACATGCAGCATGGCGGCCGTTCCGATTCCCAGTTCGAGGTTGCTGCCGATGGTGCAGCGAAGTCCTGCCGCTCGAGCGATCGCCACGATGTCTGCCGTGGCAGCGATCCCGCCGTGCTTGCCGGGATAGATGCTGAAGATATCGGCAGAGCGATGCTGTGAGAGTTGCCAGGCGTCCTGAAGAGTGAACACGCTTTCGTCCGCCATGATCGGTACAACGGACTCTTTCCGGAGTTCAGCGAGAGCAGCGAAGTCGCCAGCGGGAATGGGCTGTTCAGCGAGCAGCAGCCTCGTGTCGCGGAGCTCGCGGAGGCAGTGTCGAGCCTGCTGGATGGTCCAGCCGCAATTGGAATCGATGGTGACGGGGATGTCGGGCCCGCAAACTTCCCTGACCGCACGCACTCGAGCGATATCTGTTTCCGGGTCCAGCCCGGTCTTGACCTTAACGCAGGTGACACCCAAAGCCAGGTGCTGTTCCGCCATGCGACGCGAACCGGGAATGTCACGAGCCCACACGACCAGTTTAATACGAACCTTGTCCCGGAAGCGGCCGCCCAGCAATCGCCAGACGGGAGCATTGACGGCTTTGCCCGCGATGTCCCAGCAGGCCATCTCCAGTGTGGCTTTGGTGAATGGATTCAGCTTGACAAGAAAGTCCATCATCCGTCGCACGCCGGTGATGTCGCGCGGATCGCGGCCGATGAGAGCAGGCGCAAGGTATTCGCGGATCAGGGCGAGCACTGTTCCCTGAGTTTCGCCGGACCAGAGAGCTGAGACGGTGGCTTCACCAAGCCCCGTAATGCCCTCATCCGTATGCATTCGGACGATGACATAAGGTGAAGTCGCGTGTTCGCCGTGAGCGGTCTTTGCTGTGAGCCCGGCTTTGAGAGGCACGCAGACCGGGATGGCTTCGATGGCCGTGATTTTCATGAAGTGGCCCCCCTGCCCTATTCCGCGTGCTCAGGTGCTGGTTCAGGCAGGAAGAACGTGAGCACAAAACCGATGAACGCGTAGACTCCTGCGACGGCAGCGCCCATCAGGGCAATCCGGGCGGGGTTGGGGGGAATGCTTTCAGACAGTGTGATCGTGATGAAGGCCGCTGCTGTGCCAATCACACGACCGCCAATATTGGCGGCGAAGCTTTCCCCGGTACCACGCAGATGCACCGGGAAGACAAGCGGGATGTAGTTACCCCAGAAACTCATCTGGCCAACCACGAGCACACCGGCGAGAAAGATCGCGTAGCGGAAGGTGTCAAGTGATGCCGAGTCCTGCAGCTTTGTGGAAAACCAGTAGTACAGCAGGGGAAGGAAGATCAGGCTGGGAATCTGGAACAGTCTGAAGAGCGTGCGGCGACTGACGATCTGCACGGCAAGCACCGCCAGAAGTACGCGGCCACACAATCCGCCGATTTCCTGCCATGTGGCGACGTTTGCTGCAATCTTGTCCGTGACGTTGCCTTTGATGCCGTTTTCTTCCTTCTTCGTGAACGGCTTAGACTCAAGCCTCGCCTTTTCCTGAGCGGCCGTTTGGGCGGCTTTCACGGCTGCAAGGACCTGAGCATGGCCAGTCAGGATTTGTGGATTCTGCTGGATTGCTCCAAAGGCTAATCCGAATGTGGTGCCGAAGGCCAGTGTGGTAACGATGGTTGTTTTGCGGAGTTCAGGGCTGAAGAGCTGGGCGATGCTGGGACGTTTCAAAGTTCCAGCAAGTCGCTTCTGCTGCCACGCGGGTGATTCAGGAAGGAAGGGGCGGATGAGAATCAGCGGGATTGCGGGGATCAGCCCTGAGATCAGCGTGTAACGCCAGGCAACCTGCTGGCCGTAGATTGCGGGCAGGTCCGTAGCGTATTTTGCGGCCAGTCCGGCCATGAACGCCACGAGAACTCCGCCCAGCGACGAAAACGCCTGCGTGTAGCCCAGCACTTTTTCACGCTGGGTAGGATTGGGAAAGAGTTCTGCAAGCCATGCGACAGCCGCAACGAATTCGACGCACACCCCGACAAACACACAGCAGCGAAAGAACAGCAGCTGGTAGAGTGACGTGGAGAATCCGGCTGCACAGGCGCCGAAGGCGTACAGCAGAATGCTCCATGTGAGCACCGTGCGACGCCCGAGACGGTCCGTGAGATAGCCGCCCAGCAGCCCGAAGACACCGCCCGCCAGCGCCGGTACGAAGAAAAGTGTTCGAGCCCACGCAACAAACTGTTTGCCACCCGGTGCCCAGAGCGCCGCATCAGCCACGTCCTGAGGTCGAAGGTCGGCAATCGCACTTTTGGCGATCAGCGGCAGCATCAGCAGTTCGTAGATGTCGAAGGCAAAGCCAATCGAGGCAATGATGCAGATCAGCCACTGGACGGGAGTCAATTTTGAGGCCGGAGGCACGGACATTTGGCGGGTTCCGCGTTCGTGGAATTACCGTAGGCGGGAAGTGAGACAATCATCAGTTTGAAGTTTTTTGCGCTCTGACGCAACCAAACACTACCAATTCCAGCGTCGCTCCCGGAAATTCGATCCTCTGAGCGTACCGGCCAATGGGCTTGAAGTTCTCTGGAATCCTGTGTAAGTATGGGTGAATACACGGGAGGGTGAAGCTCCTGCTGAGCCACACCGGCAGCGCGATTGGGGCGATTTCACAGGGGTGATGTGAGCGTTCTTTGCCCGCGGACTGCCGTCCGGCGGCTCATTGCGCAGCATCAGCTGCCATCCACCATTCCGGGACGTCATCGCGCGGGATGAAGGTCAAAAATAGTACTTTTTCTTAAACACAGAGGACACAGAGGACACAGAGTTTTAGGGCAAAACGCAGTGAATTCAGCACTATTTGCAGGCCCTGAGGTGCATGGCACCTGGAGCGAACTTTTTTTTAAACACAGAGGACACAGAGGACACAGAGTTTTAGGGCAAAACGCAGTGAATTGTGCACTATTGGCAGGCCCTGATGTGCATGGCACCTGGAGCGAAAATCCCAGAGAATTTATTGGTATCCGCATCATTCAGTGCGGCCGCGGGGACAGTCCCCGCGGGCACGGCGGCCAATGGCGTTGACTTTCTGGCAGAAAGAGAATCTGGCTCCCCTCTCCCCGGACCGGGGAGAGGGGTCGGGGGTGAGGGGTGAAACGCCCCTGCCACGCGCAGCACGGACAGTGCAGAAGGAT
>Ga0169931_10001213_pt1 | contig 42680 bp, 32 predicted proteins | sample Kivu_15m_20L_FD_129675 | JGI IMG/M metagenome (GOLD analysis project Ga0169931, IMG submission 129675) | Freshwater microbial communities from Lake Kivu, Western Province, Rwanda to study Microbial Dark Matter (Phase II) - Kivu_15m_20L... | ecosystem: Environmental > Aquatic > Freshwater > Lake... | reverse complement strand
TTCACACGCTTGGCACATAAAAGTTTGTTGTCTTCTACGGCGCAACTTGGCTACGCCAAGATTGCGCTCGCCCAGCAATTCTCATTCATTTTTTTCAAAAATGAATGAGGCTGGGTTTATTGACCAACGGGACAAGACGAGCAAAAAAAATCAAGGGTATTCCAGAGCAGGTAGTTGAAACGATGCGAGAGAATGTTGAATGGATACAACGCCGAGTTTAGACAAGGAGTCATTGGGGGGTATTCGTGAGCAGATCGAGCAAACACGAGCCTCTCTTGGGAAAAAGTTAGAGTCTCTAGAAACGGAGGTTCGCTCGAGTGTGCTTGATGCCTCGCAGTCGGTTCGCGAGCGGATAGATCGCATCAAGAGAGCTTTTGATGTCGACTACCAAGTGAAAGAGTACCCTTGGGTGAGTGTGTCTTTGGCCTTTGGGGTGGGATTTATTTTGAGTGGCGTTCGATTTGGGCCTCGCAATCTGGCAGGGTTAGACAGCCAAGATCCCTCCAACCTTGAAAAGGGGGTCTTTCGTGGGTGGCTTCAACAGGCCCTTAGAGCTGACAGGCCCCGCATGAGAGCGCTTTCCTACGATATCGGGGCGGCCGTTTTGAAGGAGATCCTTCATAGAACCTTGTTGTCCCATGTATCGCAGAAGGGGGGCTCCGCAAAGCAGACTGACACTGAGCTGTAAGCGAAGTAGGCAGTGCTTAGCGAGATAAGTCACCTTTTTACGAACTCCAGCATATCCTAGTAACGCTTAGGAGGAAGAGGACGAGCCTTGTGGATATTTGTTGTCACGGCCTGGTCCTAACCTCATCTTCAGCTCGGTTACACACGAGGAGAGAATATGCGTTGAGCGGGATTCGATATCCCGGCGAATTACACGATGGCCTGCATGGGTTTTGATGTAGAGGAAGCAGATGCGGAAAGCGATACACCTCACCCTTTCTCTGATTCGAATTCCGCACCTTGCAGTATCATTATTTCTATTTCCGCTCCTCATCAGTCTGGGTCTCGTTGTCATCCAGCTCGTGGTAACGGGAGTCTTGTTGAAAGCTTCATCGTTAGAAGCCCCTCAGTCCCTACTCGCGAATCAGCATCCTGACGAATCCAGTCTACTGAGACGGATCCTGTATGGCTCACCGGAGCCAAGACCGGCGTTGCGTATTTGTCGTTGGATCTCAGCAGCCCAGGATGGAGCGCATGAAGATCCGCCTAACACGGATTGTGCGCCGGATAGGCTTGATGTAGCTCTACGCGTTGTAGACCCCGGCACCTTTGATCCTAGTCGTTATGTTGAGCTTTTTTCTGGTCAAGTGGATCGATTGCATGTTTGCAAGTCCTGCCAACCAGATGCCGTGATAACCATCGATTCAGCAGGTAGGCCACGCTCTGAGGTGTATAGCGTATACGCACTTGGAGTGCTGTCGCTTGCTTATTCAAAGGGGGAGGTTCGTGATCAGAGGATTCAGCTCAGGCGCAATATTGGAGATATTACGAAATCATTCGGAGAGCTTCACCTCCACCTACCTGATGTAGAGGGAGGGATAGGAATTTCACAGCTTCGTAGCTCTGTTCCTTTCACTCTTAATGTGGGCTTCTTAGTTTTGATCGCGTTATGGTTAGCTCTCCGAGCACACCGTAAGGTTCTTGATTACTTCTCTCACAACAATGTTCTTCTACCGCTCGTTGCAGCGTGTGGAAAGGGTAGGTTCTACGCGGCGCTCTGGATGCTCACTGTTCTGCGTGTTGGATCCTTTCTGCTGGCATCGGTCCCCATGGTGTTCTTCGGGCTTCAAGATATCGCAGGGCCAGATGTGTTTCGAGTTCTTGAGATGCCGGTTTGGTGGCTTCTGATCTGGACGGCCGCGCTCGTTTTGGCGTTCGGTCTCGCAACTGTAGTAGCGTCTATAGCCGAACTGAAGCACCGCCATAGTGTATTAAGTCTTTGTTATAAGGTGATGCCGATCCTTGTAGCCTTGATCGGGACGATAGTGTGGGGTGGTTCATTTGTTCTTCCCACCGAATCAATGGCCACCCTGCGTGTATGGTTGTCGGCTATACCGATAGTAGGAATGACGCCGATTTTCCTCGCGCCGATAATCAAGCTTCCCTTAGTGCCACTTCTTGTTCACATGGTCGTTTGTTTTGCGCTTCTAAGGTGGGCTCTTTGGCACAATGCTCAATGGTTTGCAGCTCACTTGGAGGAGGTATGAAAGATATTCGTGTGTCGCTGGAAGCTCATAGCCTCTCTGTACGGTACTCCAACTTAGTAGCGCTTGAGATCCCACAACTGTTAGCCAGAGGACAGGTAATTGCAGTGCTGGGTCATAATGGAGCGGGTAAGTCGACCCTGATTAAAGCTCTCCTTGGACTGCTCGTTCCACATTCCGGTTCCCTTGAGATCAAGGATTCAGATGGTGCGTGCCTTCGAGCGGAGGAGGACATGGCTTTTTGTCCCGAGAGCGGCGCGGTGTTCGCTGATATCACGGTGGAGGCTTATCTTCGACTGTGGTGCCGTATCAAGCATGACGACCCGCAGTACTATACCGAGGCCGGCGCTCATTACGTAGAGCGCTTGAGCATAGAGCCTCTCTTGCGCAAAAGGGGGCGAGAGTTGTCGAAGGGACAGCGGCGTAGGGTGCAAACGGCGCTTGGCTTTATGAGTGATCCGCGTCTTTTTTTGTTTGACGAGCCCTTTGATGGGCTTGATGTCCAGAGGACAAACGATCTGATGGAGATCGTGGAGGAGGAGCGAACTAAGCGTGCATTCCTGATATCATCTCATCGTATGGATGTGATGGAGCGCTTGGCTGATCTTGTCATCGTTCTCCGAAACGGCAGTGTTGCAAGCGTTGGAAGTGTTTCTAAGGTGTGCTCAGAGTTAGCTAATATAACCAGTGGTGAAGCGAGGCTCTCACTCACCGATGCCATGAGAGTGCACCTGCAAGCTATGAGGGAGTAAGACTTGGGGCCCATATCTGAACAGTCTTTGAGGGCGTGAAGCGGATAGTGCCTCCGTAGACGACGTCTCTCGGTTCTCCATCGATCTGTAGGGGCATTCCAGGTGGAATTGATTGTACCTCGATGCAAGAGCCACTACACAGTAGTCGTGGCGGTTTTAGGATAGAGCTAGTGGCTAATAAGATCCGGAGGTAATCGAGGATTGAACTCGTCGCAACACATTCGAGTTTGAGGTCACTGGCCGAGCCGATATTATTAGAGGTGCCCAGTCCAAGGTAGCTTCGGATATTAGAGACAATCAGACTCATGCACGGTACGGTCTCAGCCTCTAACGAGTCGCAGGTGAGCGCGAGATCTTTAGCACGCTTTGCTGCGTTAAGTAGTCCGAACCATCCATACATAACGCGATTGAACATGCGTCTGGTGCTTGGATTTCGTGCCCTCCAACGATGAAAATCGGCCACTACATACCCCTCGTAACCGAGTGAACAATAATTAGTAAGAGGGATCGATCTTCCATCCACGGCAACTTCCCAGATGGTAAGGGGTCTACTAGACCACGATTCAATCAGAGTCGGGATCTCGTTCCATGAAGCTCCTTTAAGCGCACGGAGTACCCCAAACTCTCGCGCGAGGTCGTTGGCAGTTCCAAGAGGAATAGGTGCAACTGGGATGGGCGGCAGAGCAGGCGAAGAGAGCACGGAAGAGATAGTTCCATCGCCTCCAGCCACGAGGAGGCAGTCGAAGCCCTCGGCCGCTGTCAGCTGTTCGGTCAGAGTTTCGAAGGAGATGTGTTGGACCTCGCCATGAGTGTTCAGCATGCGGCCGAGCGCGTCACCTGCTCCGTTCCCCGCGCGAGGATTTACCAAGATGAGGAGTTTCATTGCTACAAATAATCGAAAGGGACTAGTTCTTGTTCCTCTCAGGTGTCCACTAGATAGTTAATAGTATTGGGTAAATTCTTATTTGTCTCGTTATTCTGAGATGCATTGAAGGATTGGGGCGGGCCTGTTGAGCGTGCTCGCCCTTTTTGTAAGTTCATGACATATTTACACCTCCAGGGCCTTTTAAGCGCGCCCAAAAAGACTGTGTTTTACTATGATCGTATACCTCGCAAAGAAGCTGTTCGGCACCCGTAACGACCGGATTTTAAAGATGTTGCGCCCAGTCGTGATGAAAATTAACGACCTCGAGCGCACCTACCAACCGATGTCCGATGGAGAGCTGCAAGCCCAAACCGCTTTGTTCAAGGAGCGAGTGGCACAAGGGGAAGCATTGGATACTCTCTTGGAGGAGGCGTTCGCGGTCGTGCGCGAGGCATCGCGACGGGTTGTCGGCATGCGACATTTCGATGTGCAGCTGATCGGAGGTGCAATCCTTCATCACAAGATGATTGCGGAGATGCGAACAGGAGAGGGAAAGACCCTCGTAGCCACGCTTCCTTCATACCTAAACGCGCTCACAGGGAAAGGGGTCCATGTGGTTACGGTGAACGACTATCTCGCTCGCCGTGATGCAGAGTGGATGGGTCGGATTCACCGGTTTCTTGGGCTTGAGGTGGGTTGTGTCTATCACGGTATGAGTGAAGAGGATAAGAGAGCTGCATATCGTGCAGATATCACCTACGGACAGAACAATGAATTCGGGTTCGACTACCTGCGCGATAATATGAAGTTTTCGGCTGGTGAGATGATGCAACGAGGGCATTATTTCGCTATCGTCGATGAGGTTGACTCCATCCTGATCGATGAGGCGAGGACGCCCCTGATTATCTCAGGTCCAGCCGAGGAATCCACCGACAAATACCACAAAATCAATCAGATTATTCCGCACCTCCAGCGGGATAAAGATTTTGAGATGGAGCTAAAGACCAAGCAGCCATCTCTCACAGACGTTGGGATTAAGAAGGCCGAGTCGCTCCTGGGGATCGACAACCTTTATGACCCAAACAACATAGAGGTTCTCCATCATGTCACGCAGGCGCTGAGAGCTCATACAGGGTTCGAGCGCGATGTGGATTACGTGGTACAGGGTGGCCAAGTTGTTATCGTTGATGAGTTCACCGGCCGCCTCATGCCGGGGAGGCGATGGTCAAATGGACTGCATCAAGCGATCGAAGCCAAGGAGGGGGTGCCGGTCGCTCGCGAAAATCAAACGCTTGCATCGATCACTTTTCAGAATTACTTCCGAATGTACGAGAAGCTCGGTGGTATGACCGGTACCGCTGACACGGAAGCGTCTGAGTTTAAGCAGATCTACGGGCTCGAAGTGGCCCTCGTTCCTACGAATCGCAACATGGTTCGCCAGGACCACGTTGATGTCGTGTATCGCACTCGACGTGAAAAGGTTGATGCAGTGGTGAAGGATATCGAGGAGTTGCATGCGACCGGCCAGCCGATACTCGTTGGTACCATCAGCATCGAGCAGAGCGAGCATCTATCCACGTGTCTCAAAGAGAAAGGCATCGCGCACAACGTTCTAAACGCGAAGCATCACGAACGCGAGGCGGAGATTATTGCGCAGGCGGGTCGTTTCGGTGCTGTAACGATTTCGACCAATATGGCTGGTCGCGGAACGGATATTCTTCTCGGAGGTAATCCTGAGTTTCTGGCAGCAGCGGATGCTAAAACAAAGGATCCGACTGATGCCGGCTATCAAACGGCCCTGGAAAAATTTCGCTCTCAGTGCAACGAGGAGCACGATAAAGTAGTCGGGGCTGGTGGGCTGTTCGTCATGGGTACTGAGCGGCATGAGTCGCGACGTATCGATAATCAGCTTCGAGGGCGTGCAGGTCGTCAGGGAGATCCGGGGGCGTCGCGATTCTACGTCTCACTTGAGGACGATCTGATGGTGAGGTTCCAAGGGGAGCGCCTTCAGCAGCTGATGCTCCGTATGGGTTGGGAGGAAGGGATGGCTCTCGATCACTCGCTTATGAGTCGGACGATCGAGACAGCGCAAAAGCGTGTCGAAGCGATGCACTTTGAAAGTCGAAAGCACGTTACTGAGTACGACGATGTGATGAATAAGCAGCGACAGGTTATCTACAACTTGCGCTCGCGGATCCTCAGAAACGAGGGTATTCGAGGCGAGGTGCTCGACACCCTAGACGATCTCCTTGAGGCAACGGTCACGACGGTGTGTGACGAACGTGTCAAGCCGATGGAGTGGGATCTGGACAAGATAGTTGAGCGCTTTTCGTTTCTCACCGGCCGTGAGTTTCAGTGGCCTCAAGAGCTCAATCTGAGTCACCAGAGTGTCTTTGATGCTCTTCGCAATGCAGGGCATGCGCTCTACAATGAACACGCAGCTCTTCAGGGCTCTAAGCTTGAGGGCCTTTCGGAAGTAGGAATCGCTCCTCAGCTCAATCGAGGGGTAGTAGGGCACGATGCTCCTGTAGGGTTTGAGATGATCGAGCAGGATACGATGCTTGAAGCCGTAGACTACTTCTGGAAGCACCACTTGCAAGATATGGATCACCTTCGTGAAGGGATCGGGTTGCGAGGGTATGCACAAAAAAATCCATTGTATGAGTATCAAAAAGAGGGTTTCGTGCTCTTTCAGCAGATGTTGGAGGAGATGAAAGAGAGCGTTGTTCGCAAGCTGTTTTATTATAACGTGCCTCGCGTGGAGGAGGTCATAGCACACTTCGAGGAGGAGCGGCGTCGGCATGAGGAGCAGCAAAAGTCGATGACGCTGCTACATGGCGGGGAGTTGGAATCTGATGAAGAGGAATCTGATGATCTCGCTGCTCATGGCGGAGTCAGAAGCCCAGATGACCAACGAGCGCGGCTTGAGGCTCAGCGGAAAGAGCGCCGTAAGGAGCGTCGTAAAGCATCTAAGAGATGACCCAAAGGCCGTTTTCGCTGTACGTTCATATTCCATTTTGCGCCCATAAATGCCCGTATTGTGATTTCAACACATACGCAACTCCGAAGGTTCCGGAGCGAGAGTATGTGGAGAGTCTCAACCAGGAATTGCAGACGTACTCGCAAAGCCATGAATTTGCAGACCGCCCAATTTCGACGATTTTCTTCGGTGGTGGTACTCCCTCGCTGCTGAGCCCTGAGATGGTCGAGCTCTTCCTGGAACACGCGCACCGATTGTTTCCGTGGAGCAGCGATATTGAGATCTCACTGGAGGCAAATCCCTCCGGGGTCTCGCTTGAGAGATTGAAAGGCTATCGTGCTGCTGGAGTCAGCAGGCTTTCCTTTGGTGTTCAGTCCTTCAGTTCGAACACCCTTACTCTCCTAGGACGTGACCACTCATCGAATGATGCCGTGAATGCGATAGGCTTTGCCGATCAGGCAGGGTTTGACAATATAAGCCTAGACCTCATCTATGGTGTGCCTGGTCAGAGTATAGTGGATCTTGAGCTTGATCTCGCTCAGGCAACCTCGTTGTCGGTTCAGCATCTTTCGACATATGCCCTCACGATAGAGCAGGGAACACCCTTCTTTCAGCGCAAGCAACGCGGGCTTCTTGTTATGCCGAGCGATGATGTAGTGGCAGAGATGATGGATGTAATTCCTGAATTCCTGGCAGGTAGGGGATTTAACCGATACGAGATCAGTAATTACGCGAGACCTGGACGAGAGAGTCGCCACAATATGGCGTATTGGATCGGGTCTGATTATCTTGGCATAGGCGCTGGTGCTCACAGCTTGGTGATACAGTATCACGGGACTAGACGACTGGCTGGGCGCAGGTGGTGCAATTTGGCTCAACCAGAGGCATACATGCGAAATGTGCGAGGCGGAGAGCTTGTTTCATGGCGCGAGCACCTGTCGCCGACGGATCTCATGTTTGAGTTCTTCTACTTGGGCCTACGGCTCAGTCGAGGGGTTTTTCGAAAGCAGTTCGAGGAATTGTTTGAAGTGTCGGTTGATGAACGATTTGGCTTAGTTTTTGACAAGTTGATTCGAGAGGGTTTCATGGAAGAGGTAGAAGATACGATCAGATTGACTGAAAATGGTCTTAAGTTGTCTGATTCGGTGTTTGAGCGCCTTGTTGCCCCAAAAAATCAATAATCCTCTTTTCGAGCCAGGTAGTCCTGAGAGAGGGTGAATCGAGAAATCCGACGTGTCCACCGCAAGCTGGAGTTTCCAAGTACAGGTTCGGATGAAGACGAGCAGTGTCTACCGGAAAGCAGCTTGGTGAAAGGAAGGGATCGTCAAGGGCGCTAATCGCTAGCGTGGGGACGGCGATCTCAGCAAGATAGCCGAGAGCGCTCGAACTCGTCCAATAGTGGTCCACTGAGGCGAATCCGTGGTAAGGGGCTGTAAACTGCTCATCAAATTCTCGAAAGGTTTTAATTGACGACAACGACGACGTGTCGAATCGACCAGGAAAGCGCTGTGACTTTTCAAGCATCCGCTTCCTTAACGGTCGCAGAAGATACTCCATGTAGATACGATTGCTGGGATGACTTAGGGTCTCTGCGGAGCCCCTCAAATCCATGGGCACTGAGACTGCTACGGCACGCGCAATCTGGGGCGAAATTGATGAGCCTTCTTCACCGAGGTACTTCAGGGTTATGTTCCCCCCAACGCTAAATCCTATGAGCGAGATCGGGCCGCTGTGATGGATCCGGGCCTCCTCGATAACGAGTCGCAGGTCATTGCTTTGACCGCTGTGATACCAGGTGGCTAATCGATTCGGTGCGCCTCCACAGCCGCGCATATTCCACGTGAGCACATCCCATCGAGCGGCTAAGAGATGCAGTACTAGTCCTCGTACATAAGAGCTTGTGGTCGAGCCCTCAAGGCCATGCGAGATAACGGCGAGACGGCCGTTACCTCCCCGGTGCCACTCAAGCAACAAAAAGTCGCCATCCTGGAGCTCTAAGGGCCGGCGGTCGGGGCTAGGCGAAGGCACCCTCCTTAACAGGGTGGGTAAGATAGACTGCAGATGTGCTGACCTCATCCAGTACGGGGGCTTGAATGTTGAGGACGTGAGCGGCATGACGTTTATAGGGGATACGAGTAAAGTAAACCCAGCCTCACTCCTTTTTGAAAAAATGAATGAGAATAGCTGGGCGAGCGCAATCTTGGCCCCCATAAAGAACATCAGTAGCCCAATTGCGCCTTAGAAAACAAAAAACTCCTATACGCTCAAGCATCTGAAATTTCAACGTCATGAGAGGCTCTAGCTCTGGGCGGTACTGCTTGATGTTAGCAAAGAAGCTTTCAGAGTTGCGGCTTGAAAAAGAGGTACTCCACGATATTCTCTGGTGACTTACCTGCATCGAGCAACGCTATGTACGCAATCCTGTCTCAAGAAGCGCGCATAGCGCTTAAAGCCGTAGCTCTTACTCCAGTACCTTGCGCTCGCCCTGCTATTGCGAGTGATTTTCAAAAATCACTCGCGCAGGGTTTATATCTATCCGAACCTATTCTACCTTTCTACATCGATATGACTATACCCTGAGTCGAAAAGAAGGGTAGCGGCGCTTGGTCGGGATAGGCTACAGATAACAGGTGAGATGCGAGCTGTATCCGCGATTATTCAGTCCCCCGTAACGAAGAAATGGATTAAAGACGGGTAGGCTTCCATAAGGTGAGTTAGTTGTGTCGTCACTTGGTGTAATAGACCTAATCGTGTGGCTCCTCGTATTGGAGCTCATGAGCTTTGCAGTGCTGCCCTATTTGATGTGGTTGGCACCAAATGCTCCGGATAGGGGATATGCATTTTCTAAGGTGTGTGGGCTCTTTGTCTTTGGCTTGTTCTGCTGGTTACCGGTAGTTTCGGGAATATGCAGCGCGACCAACTCGTTTACTCTCATTGTATTTACTGCACTTTTGCTTATTGGATACTGGGGATATCGAGCAAACCTCGTCAGCCTCTCGATAGCAGGGCGCATCATACGCGTCCATGCTCTGCCAGTTGAGGGGCTCTTCTTAGGCCTTACCCTCCTCTTTGCATTCGTACGATTTCTGAATCCAGAGATCGTATGGGGTGAGAAGCCCATGGACTCCACATTTCTCAATTTCTTCTCCCGAAATACGGTTTTGCCCCCTGAGGACCCGTGGGCGGCAGGTAGTCCGATGACGTATTACTATGTCGGTATTCATTTTCTAGCATCGGTCCTGAAACTCACCGGAATCCCCGGGTCTATCGGCTATAACCTCGCCATATCGAGCTTGGCAGGTCTGATCGGCGCGTCCCTCTATGGCTTGCTTCTGCTTCTATCAAAGAGGGTGCTGTTTGCTTCAGTGGCGGCGGTCTTCCTGGTAGTCGCGAGCGATCCTGAAGTTTTACGAATCTGCTTTCTAGAAGGTAAGACGGCATCGTTTGATAACAGCTTCTGGGCATCTACAAGGGTCTTTACCTCCCCCGGTTTTTTAGAATATACCGGCTGGTCCCTTCTCTTTGCCGATCTCCATGCCCACGTGATTGCCATACCTTTCACAGTGACCGTTTTGGGGCTAGCCGCATTGATGTTTCTCTCCGGTGATTATCGGTACAGCAAGCGAGGGTTGGTACAGCGTGTGTCAGTGGGGGTGATGCTTGGCGCGCTACTAGGGATGAATACGTGGGACTTCTTAACTTTCGGGATGGTGGTCGCTCTCATGACACTCACGGCGCCAGCACCAGCTTTTTGGAAGCCGCGTACTCGCTCAGATGGCTCAGTCAGTGTTGGCGAAGCCCTCTTTGCCGTTGGTTTTGCGCGCGTCATCGCATTGCCGTGGGATGGGATATTAGTGGGAGTAGGAGCTTTACTTACCGCGATACCATATCAAATGACGACTCCGATTGGCGATCGAGCTGGCTGGGGCTGGGTGACGACGGCGGAATTTAATTCTTTCTACCAGTTTATGAGGGTGATGGGCTTCCAGGTCACAGGACTTTGTTGTGCAACCGCTTTATGCGCGCTCGAATATGCTCAAAGGCGTAAGTTCCCGACTGTCGGAGCAATTTCCTTCGTCGCCGTAGGATCTCTCCTAATCTTAACTCCGCCCCTGCTGAGCGAGTTTGGAAAAGACACTCACGTTCCGTGGATATCGTTTGCCGTATGCTTGAGCCTTGCTGTCGTTTCTAGCATCGCATGGTGGGGAGATGGAAATTCGCAAGAGAAGAAGGTGCTTCACCTCTTCGTATTGTGCGGAGCTGTGTTGATAGTGATCCTGGAGATCTTCTATCTGATGGACCGCATGAACACCCTCTTCAAAGGGTATATGGCAGTATGGATGCTGTGGGGTGTAGCGAGTGCGATGGGGCTCCACTATGCAGGTCGATATGCAGCGCCGTTCTTCGGGCGTCTGGTCAGACCGCTTGCACTTTGTGTCGCTATCTTACTTGCAAGCCTCTCCTTCCTAGGTGGAGTTTTGAATGTCAAATCGGTCGTGCAGATGCAGCGTATACCAGAACGACATCTGACCCTGGATGGGTTTGCTTACGTGCGAGATATCGACCCCGATGATTTTGCCCTTATTAAATGGTTCAATTCTGCGATTCCCGGTACTCCGACCATTCTCGAGGCTCAGGGAGAATCGTACCGACAGTACACGCGGATAGCCATGCATACCGGAATACCGACTGTTCTGGGGTGGGAGTATCACGTACTGCAACGAGGACTTTCCTACGAGGCGCTCATGACGAGGAAGTCCGCGGTCCGCGAGGTCTACCTGGGGACCGACATCAACAATACGAAGCGTATATTAGAGTTCTACGGAGTCGATTTTATCGTGACTTCGACGATTGAACGAGAATTGTATGGTGATGAGCATATCGAGAAGTTTGACCAGCATCCCGAACTTTTTGTCCCGGTGGTAACCTTCGGACAGGCTCGTGTCTACGTCACCTCGTTCTCCTCGTTTAGGTCAATCATCGAAGGCAGGCAACTATGATGATACTTGTTTTGATTGGGCTGCTTGCTGTCGTGGGATGGCGGCTTCCTTTTTCACTATTTGAGTTTGTCTTTTCTTGCCTGTTATTAGCGCCACTGTTCTGGCTCCTCGGGGCAGCTACTTTTTCATGGATTGGATGTGGTTTTGCTCCAGCTTCTGTCGTCTCGTATGTCTTGTACACTGCATGTCTTGGCTTGCCGGCCTTAGCTACCTTCCTAGCGTTTGGGCCTCGGCATACCGGTCGTTCGTATTCCGATCTCTATCCCCTGATAGCGTTTGCAGTATTCTTTTCAGTCGCTCGATATATGTGTGGCCTGTGGCCCGATTTCATGGCTATGGGGGAGCGTTTGCGTGACTACGGAATTTTAGCCTCCGTCATCCAGGCACCCCTAACGCCACAGGAGCCATGGATGGATGGCGCCACCCTCAATTACTATGTGTACTGGTACCGATTTGGTGCCATGCTGAGTACTCTTCTTAGGCTGGAGGTCTGGGAGACTTATCATACCCTCGCGTCTTTTGCGATCTCGTTCTACGCCGCTGCTATATTTCAAGTCGTACGCGTCTTAATTGGCGGTTCTGTCCTTTGGGCGATCGTTTCGTCGATAGCTATTTCATTTGGCTCAAACTATGCCGGTTATCGTATCTGGAGACGGTCTGAGGGCGGAGTGTTCGAGCATGATGAGGGCTGGTGGGGCCCGTCTCGCGTTATTCAGGGTGCGATCAATGAATTTCCAGCGTGGTCTTTTCTTCTGGGAGATGCACATCCGCATTATCTGAATCTGGGCTCGCTGCCTTTCTTGGTTGTGGTCCTGTTCACTATCTTGAGTAGTGGTAGTTCGTCTTTAGTCAAAGCTACTCAGGCATGCGCCCTAGTCGCCGCTTCGGTTCTCTTCTTGGCTGGTAGCAACGCCTGGGAGGTCCCGATGTGGCTGGGTCTCGTTGCAGTAATCTGCTTCGTTTATTGTGTATACCATGGAGAAAGTGTTCTTACGAGCTTTCACGGATTTCTGCGCAGATATCCTCCGGTCTCAATACTCAGAGCGATCGCTTCTGGTCTTGTTCTGATAGTAGGCGTAGGAGATGCGATATTGAGTAAGATAGACGTCTCTATTTTTGCGCGATTATTTGTGGTGCTCAGCGCCCTGGGATTTGCAGCGGTGCTTTGTCCAGGCAAGCGGTGGTTGCTCTCAAAGCTGTCATCAATGCGGAAGTGGGACGTGGCTACGATTATAGGCGCACTGTTTTGGAGTGCTGTGTTCTTGTCACTGTATCTGTCCAGTCGACACATCGTCCCAGAGGGTGGATCTTTGACCCTTGTTAGGTCGCCGATACCCGTCACGACAACCACTGAGTTGTTTGTGCATTGGGGCTTTCACCTATTCGTTATCGTTGCGGCGCTACTCCTGCTCCTTAGTGCGGAGTCTCTGTTAGCGCTAGTGGTTGTGGGCATGCTCCTTGCCCTAGCAGTTCTCTACGACAAAGGTGCGCTTGTGCTCTTTACGCTGGTTGCTCTTCAATGCCTGCGAATATTGAGAGATGCTGCTGGCGCATCTGAAACCAAACCGTGGCGAGTTGCATTCGTGGAGGCACTCCTGCTTGCTGGTCTTGGTCTAGTGCTCATGCCGGAGATCGTATTTCTTGACGATCCCTACGGAGGAGAAAATGAGCGCATGAATACTATCTTCAAGATCTATACGACAGCGTGGGGAGTGCTGGCAGTGGGCGGAGTTGGATTACTGAGGCGTGCAACTTCGTCGTATATCGAAAGCGATAGCAGGATGAGCTATATTCCCGGCGTTGTGTTCAGTTGTATCTTCCTCAGTATATCACTACGCTTTCTATATCATTCGGTGCCGATGCGAATGACGCGCCCCTCGGAGGTATATGGGTCTGAGGGCCTAGCAATTCCTAATAGCGACCATACAGGATCTGGAGAGGCGATCCGGGCTTTGCGTAAGCTTCCGAGGGGACGAGTTCTTGAGGCTCAGGGAAATGCCTACAGCTATACGAGTTTTGTGAGCACATTGGCTGGCCAACCAAGTTATCTTGGGTGGTCAAACCATGTGAATTTGCTAACCAAGAAATATGATGAGGTTGGGCGGCGAGAGAAGATAACTGATCAGATTTATCGTGAGACGGACTGCAGCACGCGAAGAAGGTTGGCTCAACAGGAGGATATTTTCTATATAGTTATCGGTGACTTAGAGGTCAAAAGCTACCCAGATATCAAGGCACATGATTTCTCCTGCTTTACAAAGATCATGGAGCAGGGGGAGTATGCCGTGTACGCTCAATAAGCTCAGTTGGTTCTCCTGAGAGCGAATCAGGATTGGTTCCGCTCCCAAATGGGACCCTGTATGCCTCAAGGTGCTGAATGAGGTGACAGCGTTTGCTGAGAGAGTGTGTGTGGAAGTATGGTACCTGCAGTAGCTAACGCAAGTATTCGTGTTGCTCCTCAATCATCGAGCGCTACCTGCCCTCTCTCCTCAGAGATAGACCCGGCGCTTCTTCAGATAATCCAACGGATTGAGGATCTTTATAGGACTGGCAAGCGAGAGTTTGCTATTCTCACCCATCAGGAGCCGGATCCCGATGCGGCTGCAGCAGCTCGCGGAATGAGATATCTTCTGGCGCTACTACTACCCAGCGATGTCTCTGTGCGAACGTTCGTGGCTGGGGATATCCCAGAGGAATTGTCGCGCAATGGCAGGTTTTTACCGGAACCGCTTAACGATCTCCGGCAACTATTTGCCACCACCGAAAGCGCTCGACGAACCGCCATCGTACTCGTTGATCAGCCGACTCTCAGTTGCGAACGAGTTCTGCCGTGTGGCTTTCGAAACGTAGGTGATCTCCCGATTCCAAGGGAGGCGGATGTCGTAGTTGATCACCATACCAGCTTAGAGCGGAGTGCTCCGGGATTTCTTAGATATGGTGGCGCTGGTAGTACAAGTGCGTTGATGCTCCGAGCCTTGCAGATAGCGACGGAGCTACGCACCTCTAGGTGTGAAGAATGCTCCTGGTATCATGACCGAGATTTGGCTCTCTTGATGAACGTCGGAGCATGGACCGATGCTGGGGTGCCTTTGTCGAGATGGGATCAAATACAGGCGCTCCCTCCCAGTGTTCAGTGGGTACATGAGGAGACGAAAGGACGGTTCGATAGCGTACAGATCAAAGACTTTGATCTTTCAGAGTGCTTCGGTTCGCTGCGTACTTCAGTCAACCAAACCAAGACCGTCTGTGAGTCGGTTCTTCTCGATGGTAAAACCTGCACAGTAATTGTCGGGTTCGCAGGGATAGTGCGTGATTCTAATCGTCTCGGTGCTTTTACTAGTCAGTACTTAACCGAGCTCAAAGATGAGGGCGTTCCGACTACCTCGTTGGGTCTCGCCATTTTTGCGGTCCTGAGAGATCCTTCTTTCTGTGGTGATAATAGCGAACAAGTCCTTGCCACTGAGAGGGTAAAGCTGTGTGTGAGGACTACGGGAGGTGTTTGCGCTGATCGCTTAGCGAAGATTATTTCCGAGGATTCGGGGGGGCGTGAAACCGGCGCTGCAGCGATACTGAGTATTCCTATCGGCCTACATGCACAACATAAGGATACGTTTGCCGGCTGCTGTTTGAGGTATCTGCAGGCAAAGCTCGAAGGCAAGCCTGCTCAAGGCTGGGATTAAGCTACTATCCCAGAGCGGCGATTTTGAGTGATACAAGCGACGACCGTCCCTATAGCCGCCGCGCCAGAGCGTGCATGATCGAGGTATCCGTTGCTACCCTTGGATTCGAGCGGTATGATGAAACGTGCGTACATCGAACCCTTCATGAGCAGCTCCAAGTACTTGCACTCCGTAAAATTGATTTGGTCCCAAGCCGTAAGAGCTTCAGCGTATCTTAAAGCCCATGGTTTTGGTCCTCTGTTCTCACGAACTATACAAGCTGGACAATACTCGGCTTGGGTAAAATCGTCAGACACTATCTCTCAGCAAATGCGTGAAGAGATGAAGCAACAGCTCTTACACCTGTCGTACCAACCGCTCATATCTATCGTCTTGCCGCTGTATGATACACCGGAGACGCTACTCCGAGAAGCGATAGACTCGGTCTGTAACCAGCTTTACTCGAATTGGGAGCTCTGCATCGCTGATGATAACTCGGCTGATATCAGGGTGCGCGAAATAGTAAAAGAGTATGCTCATAGAGACCCTCGAATCCTTCATAGATTTGGCATATCTCACGGCGGCATATCTCGAACCACAAACCTAGCAGCGGAGCAGGCCCGAGGCGAATATATCGCATTTCTGGATCATGACGATATCTTGCGCGAGCATGCTCTTTTCACGGTAGTAAGCGAGCTCAATCGGAGTCGTGAGGTGGACCTTCTGTTTAGCGATGAGGATCGCTTTACTGCCCGTGGTGCCCGACACAAGCCTTATTTCAAGAGCGGATGGAATCCGGAGCTGATGCTTTCCCACAATGCCGTATGCCATTTAATGGTTGTCCGGACGGCTCTTTTCAGGGATTTGGGGGGGATGCGTGCAGAATACGACGGAGCGCAGGATTGGGACCTGGTACTAAGGGTATCTGAAGCAGTAGGGGACCAGAGAATCAGGCATATTCCCAAGATACTCTATCATTGGCGCGAAGCTCAGGGCTCGACCGCTCGAGGGGTTGGTGTAAAGCCTTATGTACGAGCGGCCCAAGAGCGAGCAGTCGCGGAGCATCTACGTAGACGTGGGGATCAATGTCTGAGCTTGTGTGCTCTCGAATACACCTCGATTTTTCGGCCGCTTTTTGCCCTACCGCAGCCACATCCGAAGGTCTCTATAATACTCCTTGGTAGTATTTTGCGAACCAAGTTCCTATCAAAGACGATGCAAATACTCACCGACACCTCATATCGAAATAGCGAGCTCGTGGTCGTCGATACCGATGGTGATGCTGAGGGTTTGCGTGCTCTCCTCAGACGAACTGGACTACAGGAGTCGTGGTTTCGAGTGGTATCACCCGCTCAGGATGGTAATCCAGCGCGCGCCTTTAACTATGCTGTGGGGCAGGCTGCTGGTTCGGTGGTGTGTCTCATGCGTAGTGTAATGATCGACGGGGCCCATGACTGGCTACAGGAGTTAGTGGTGCAGGCGGTGCGGGCAGATGTTGGTGCGGTAGGGCCAAAACTGTTAGACCCAAGCGGGGCTGTCAAGAGCCTAGGCCTCTCTATCGATAGCACCGGAATCAAGCCCCTCTATCAAGGGCTACCCGCTCGACACCCCGGAGATACATATCGAGCTCTAGTAGCGCACAATGTCTCCGCGATATCCGCTGACTGTCTCGTGATGCGAAGGGCGATCTTTGAGGAGGTAGGCGGATTTGACGACGTCAATCTTCCGAGGTCCCTCTTCGACGTAGATATGTGCCTCAAGCTACGGGATACGGGGCGGAGAATCGTGTGTACTCCTCGCGCCACCGTTACGGTGGCGAGCGAGCCTGAGGAGATCGATGCGAGATCGCTGGCCGAGATCAAAACTCGTCATTTGAGCGAATGTGAGTGCGACCCTTTTTGCAATCCGCATCTTACGCCGCAAGGTGGGCTCAAGGGTCTCATGCAGCATTCTGGTTAGAGTGCGTGCCATGCAGACTGGTGCCTCCATCTCTCTCAGCAGCAACCAGTGAATCGATTGTGGAGAGCACCTTGGCAAGGCTACTTCTAAGTTCGTACTGTGAGGAGTATTCTCGCATGGATGAGAGGCTCTTCTCATACACGCGCCCCCATAGCTCCGAATCGGTGTATAGTCGTATGCACTGAGTCGCGAAATGCTGAGGGTCATCGATCGAGCCAACGAGAGTTTCCTCGCCGTCACGCCACGTCATCTGGGATGCGATAAGGGGGGAGCACACAGTGGGCGTGCCACATACGGCAGCATCAAATACCTTCTGCGGAATACCCGCTGCGAATCGAGTCGGCGCGATCATGATACGGTGCTCGATAATATATGGCCGCAGCTCAGGGACCTGACCAACGAGGGAGAAGATCTTACTCCTTCGGCCGATCTGATGTTTGACTGAATCGTTAGTGTAGCCGACCGCCTTAACACGCACTTCTGGCAGTTCTTTGTTTATGAAGGGCATTACGTGGCCCATAAACCAGAAAAGGGAATCGCCATTTGGGCTCAGCACGTCGTGGAGGGACCCGGCAAAGAGGATGTCTTTTCGGTCGTTAAAATTCTTAGGGCCGGGTGAGACCGGCGCATCAAGACCGATGATCTCTACAGGACGTGTGGTGGCAGCCCGCCACCGCGAGGCATCTGATTCACACACCGCTATCACGATATCTGCGTGCGAGCCATTGTGTAGCTCGATCTCCAGATCCCTTTGAGCCTGGTCTGTTGGAAGGCCGAACACTTGCGCCTCACTCAGAGAGCGATCTGCAAAGATTGCCTCAGCATCATACACGACCACGAAGTTACGCTCGTTGCGAGGCTTCAAGGCTGATGATGCGAGCACGTGGCGCATATTTGATGGTCGACTGACCCACACCACATCGAACTGTTCGAGCCGCTCGCGGAGAAAATGCTCTCGACGGTGAGCTGCTGTTAGGTCAAGGACCTCAATATCGATCGGAATGTCGCGTCGAATCATCTCCCAGTCACCCGCAAAGCTCTCCGTACAAGCTATCGTGATGTCATATGAGGTGATGTCAGCAAGGTGACGTATTATGGCGTTCATCCGGGGATAACCCGCGCCGAGATGTGATAACGCTACTCTGTCATCAATAAACAGCCAGCGACGCCTGCCAGTTGCAACACCTCGTGCCTTGTACTGTGGGCTGTGTGGGGGGTATTTGGTCATCAGGAGAGGGAGGTTTTTCTCCACAAATTTCTCGCGATTTGTATTCATCAGAGCAAAGGCGGCGGAGCTTCGTTCGGAGCTTCCGAATTCAACGTGTTGGACCAGGATTCTCGGGTCGTATATGACGACTAGGCCGCGACTCTGAAGCTGAGCACAATAATCGGCTTCCTCATAGTAGGCGGGCGCAAATCGAAGATCAAAGCCCCCAAGTTCTTGGAAGAGTTTAGTTGGGGTCATCAAGAATACGCCGGAGCAGTAATCTACCACGCGTCGGTGCATACACTCATCGGCTTCTCGTGGTAGTCCGCGGCCATAGCCAGCGCACGTTCCATCGTTCCAAAAGATGCTACCTGCCTCTTGAAGTTCGTTGTTAGGTAAAACGATCCTTCCCCCAACAGCACCCACCTTTGAATTCTTTAGGTTATCGAGAGCGATGTTTATCGAGTTGGGATAAAGAATAGTATCGTTATTGAGGAAAAGGATGTGAGGAGTCGTCGTGAGGTTCACCGCCTGATTACAGGCTCGGAGGAATCCGACATTCTGATCGTTTCTGATTACTGTGGCACCCCTTACTCGCCCGAGAAGTTGTGTTGTTTCGTCGCTCGACGCGTTGTCGACAATAAGAACATGAAATGGGGCTTCATTTGTCAGCGTTGACAAGCTCTCAAGGCATCGATACGTGAGCTCTGCTTTGTTGAAGAGCACGAGGATGATCGTTACTTGGGGATTTGTGTGAGGCGGTAGTTGTAGAGATAAAGCGCTCGTTAAAAACGTACTTAGGGCTGAACGAGCCTCAGCAAAGTATCTCTGGCGCGCGAGATCTGGGTTGGTAATACCCGATGTGCGTCGAGATAGCCGAGTCACGAACCAGCTCAGCTTTCGTGATTTGCGGAGCTTGCGCATCATTTCTTGTGTGTCACCGTTTCTGATGTCGCGAACAAAACGTCTTACCTGATCGTATCTGTGGTTTAGTTGGGCGTACAAGATTGAGGTCTGTCGTCTGACTGGGCCCCATGCTTCAGGTGCTGGCAGTGAATGCCTACTACGACTTGGAATCATCCAACGATGTGTGTCTTCGTACTGCGCTGCAGCAGCGATGATCTCTGGCGGAGCATAAGCCACTACGTCTGACCAGTTTTCGAGATTCTCTAGTCCAAGTCGGTTGATGCGTAAAAGCTCGGCTTTAAGAAAAGGGTAGCGTAAGTCCCTTATCAGGACGTCCCACGCATAGAGTGTCGGGTTTAGAGGCTGTGTGAGGATCTTTTCGGCAAACTGAAAATTAGAGCCTAGAGCAGCGCATTTTTGCCGCACTTGCTCGTACGGAAAAACAGCGCGGAGGGGGATTCTTGCTGCCTGAGCAGCTCGCGATAATCCGATCTCATATGCGAGAACTATCTTCCACTTGCTCGTGAGTGTTGTGACCGAGTCCCAGAAGCGACTGAAGAAAGGGTTCGTGAACACTGGGCGTTGGCAGAATAAAAAGTATGACTGGACGTGTCGCACTCCCGTCTCGCTACAATCAGTCAGCCCCCATAGAGCAGAAGGGTCAGAGGCCATAGTCGAGAGGAGGGGCTCAAGGGGGGTCCATGGGCCTATAATACTATCGTTTGTAATGAGTAGTTTCTGATACTTTTCGAGTTCAGCGACGGCTTTTAGGCCAAGCTTCCATGAAACAAAGTCGTGGCCTATGTTTCTGCGATTTATTATCGTTCGACAAAAAGGCAGGATCTCTTGGTAGCAGGCATGTGATGGTTCTGAGTTGCTAGCTTGAATAAAAATTATGTCTAAGCCAGCGCCTCGCAAGGCGCGTAAGTAATACGCTACATGCGGAGCGATGTGCCCATTGGGCTCGTAACTCGCAAAAATGCAGACGGCGTCGAGTCGCGACTGCGACGCGGCTCCTGGCATGCTAAAACGTATTGTGTCTTCTAGTGCAACCGCTGTTGTGCGAAGACGCCCTTTAATTTTTCTAAGCAACGTTTGATCCTCTATGGGGGCAGTGTACTTCAGCCGAGGCTATATTTCAATTATGGCCTCGAGGGCAGTTGCGCGTGTTTCGCCCGCTTTTGTCCTCTGTTTGTGTTCAGAGATGATCCGATCAGTTGGATGACGATATCGCCCAGAGCTCCCGTTCCTCAAGCGCAAGGACAGGGGCGAGCGTCCCCCGTGTTTCAAGCCATTTTCGGATGCGGAGATAGTTGTCTGAACTGAGGAGGTTTCGATTCAGCACTAGATGGTCGATACCCAGCGCAGCTACATAGTCGAGCAGCTCGACAGAATCGCTAGTTCGAAAAGCCCCCCATAATCCCACAGCACGCTGTAGTTCGCTCGATGATTTGGAGCTATAGCCAACAAGGATGCGACGGAAATGAAAGGTGCTCTGAAGCTCCTGGGATATAAAATAGCTCATCGAAGAGAAGTGGTCGTCGAGTGTCAGAGGGAGCTCCACGATACTTGAGTTTGCGGAGGTTACGGAGGCGATGCCTCGATAAAATTCCGGAGCTTCCACGAGGACGACGTGCTGTGGTTGAAAGGCGGTTCGATTCTCGATGAAGACGATACCGCTTGCTAAAATGATCACTAGACACTTGAGCGCTTTAGATGTCGCGGTCTTTGTCGCGATGCTCCAAGCCCCTAGCTCTGCCAATACGGCTATGCCGATCCCAAACAACTGTCCGAACCGTCCGGCTACGCGCATTGCTTTGAAGCCCGGTGCAAGCTTCCAAAGTATCCAACTAGGAAGAGCAAGATGATGTCCAGCAGTGAACGCATCTCTCGAATATGGGCCGAGAGAAAGAACCGCAGCCGTCAGCGATAATGCGACGATTCCGTTCCGGGTATGCCGTACTCGTCGCGACTCGATCGGTATTAAAGCCCCTATCAGAGCGAATAGGATGCCGATTGATCCAATTGAAAGCTTCGCTTCATGGCTTCCCCAGTCCGAATATAGAGGGCGATAGAGCACGCTCGCACTTGGAGCGTCGAAGAAACTGAGAAGTCGGGCGGAGTATGTGATTACCTCATCTGAGTTATAGGGTGCCACGTTGGATTGTCCTTTGGCGTACAGGAGTGCAGTTGCTCCTGTCAGAACGGCTACTGCCGATGCCGAAACAATCGCTGCAGGATGGCGAGCAACTCGCAGCAGCTCACTGACAAATGCACGCAGCTCAAGACGCCTACACACCAATAAGCCGCAAGCCGATAATGGCAAGGTGTAGAGAACTATGAGGCTTAGATAGGCTGATATCTGAAAGAGGATGCCCCACAACCATATGGCTAAAACGGCCCACTTTGCGCGCTTAGTGAGCTGCAACTGTGCAAGTGCCCAGAGCAGCCAGGTAACGAGTGCGATCCCCTTGATTTGGAGATGGCCCTCTTGTCCAGCTGAAATCAGTCCGCATGTTGCAATTATCGGAGCGATGATCGAGAGGCGGTCAGTGAAGAGGCGGGCCAGCTTTATCACGCCTAACGCGGCGATAAACGATAGGATAATTGCCACCACATTGACCGCTGTTATCGGGTTACCGGTCATCAAGCGTAGCGGCAGATACAGCGGAATGAATCCGAACAGGAGATCAGACCACAGAAGTGTCTCTTTGTGTGGATAGAAGAAATTAGGACTTGTGATCTCGCTAAGCGACCCCTGTCCGGCAAGGCAATGAAAGAACCACTCAAAGATGTAAATGAAGGAGCGTTGGTCGAATGTATCCAGGAGGTGAGATTCGAGACCTAGCGATATCAGAGGAGCATAGTAGATCAGCACCAGCGCGAGGGCGACGACGGGGTCTACGAGCCACGTAGGTGGTGGTTTCAAGAAGCGAAAGGTGTGTGCTAGCATCGCGCTCAACGTGACACCGATAGTTTAGCTAAGTCAAGTTGCTGGGTAGGGATCTGGATGGAAAGTAAGGGTAGGAAAGTGGTGGTCATAGGAGGAGGGCTAGCCGGTCTTAGTTCGGCCCTTCTGCTCCTCCGTAAGGGGTTTCACGTCACTATCATCGAGAAGAGCTCAGAGCTTGGCGGTCTCGCGATAACGCGGTCGAAGGATGGTTTTAAGTGGGACCTGGGGCCGCACAATATTCATACGCATCACACCGACGTTCTGGGGTTCCTTGAGCGCACATTTGCCGATATGTACGAGCATGCGCTACCGAGCCTCGTATATAAAGGGGGGAAGCTGCTTTCGTATCCACTCAAGGGGCTCAAAATCCTTACCAGCCTTCCCCCGGTAAGGCTTTTCCAAGCGGTGTTTTCGCTGTTCTTAGCGCGTTTGCGCATGCTGCTCACTGAGCCCAAGAAAGATGATACCTTTGAGGATTGGATAAAAAATCGCTTTGGCGGTGTGCTGTTTGAGGAGTATTTTCATCACTATCCTCGCAAAGTGTGGGGGCTCAACACGAGGGATATAGACAAGTATGTAGCGGAGAAGAGGGTGCCTGTCATAAGCCTCCTCGAACTCATACGAACCCTTGTCCTGCGCAAAGCCCCTCGCATGAGCCACCCGGAGTGGAGTAGTAAGAACTACTACCTCCCTGACGGTATAGGCGAAATTGCGAATTACCTGAGTTCTGAGTTCTTCAAGGCGAAAGGGGAGGTGCTTTTCGCCGCACAGCCTGAGTCCGTAATGGTCGAGAATTCGAGCGTTACCTGTGTGGTCGTACGCTCGGATAGTGGAGAGAGGCGAGAGTTCGCGTGCGATTATTGTCTATCAACAATACCTGTAAACGATTTCGTAAGGTTATTTCCTCAGTGTTCGGCTGAAGTATCTGCAGCTGCTAGTGGGCTTGATTACGTTGCTTCCGTACTGCTCTTCCTAAAGGTGCGACGTGCAGATGTATTGCCGGCTAAGTTGCTCTACTTCTCAGAGCCGACACTACAATATTCCCGCCTCTCTGATGTGGGTGGGTTCTCACGTAAGATGGTCCCAGAGGGTCAAAATCTACTGTGCCTCGAGTTCCCTTGTACGGTCGGGGATGCAACGTGGGGCCAAAGTCTCAAGGAGCTCACCGAGCATGCGGTACATACACTCGTAGAGCGGAATATCCTCAGGGAAGGAGACGTGTATGATTCGTTCATGGAGCGGGTATCTCACTCCTACCCACGATTCAAAACTGGCTTTCAGGACCGTCGAAAGGCGTGTTCATCTTTCGTCGCGTCGCATCGAAATTGCCTCTCCTTCGGCCGACAGGGCGGTTTCGCCTACGTGAATACCGATGCAGTGTTGCATCAAGGATTTAAGGCGGCCGCGTCCGTTGCCATGGCCGAAAGCCTCGATTTTTCTGTAAGCGATTGGTTTGACAAGGTATAACCACGTATTGGCGAGGCCTTTTCTAGTGACCTATTTTGGGGTAATAAGCGTCAAATGACGATTCCGGTGACCAAAGCATTTCTGCCCCCCTTAGAAGACTATCAATCTTACCTAAAGGGTATCTGGGAGCGGGGGTGGCTAACGAACAACGGCCCCCTCGTGCTGGAGCTAGAAGAGAAACTGCGGAGTAGGCTCGGAGTCAAGCACCTCTTTTTCGTCAACAACGGCACGATTGCTATTCAGATTGCGCTCAAAGCGTTGGATTGCAAAGGTGGCGAAGTGATAACTACCCCCTTTTCGTACGTTGCTACGACTTCGAGTGTTGTATGGGAAGGTTTTACTCCGGTCTTTGCGGATATTGATCCTCGCACCCTTTGTCTTGATCCGCGGAGGGTCGAGGAGGCGATCACTGACCGCACGGTCGCAATCCTCGCGACTCACGTGTTCGGTACTCCCTGTGACGTGGATGCTTTTCGGCGAATTGAAACAGAGCGCGGTATTCCTGTCCTGTACGATGCTGCGCATGCTTTTGGGGTATCTGTTCAGGGTCGCTCTGTTCTCACATTTGGTAGCATGTCGACCTTAAGCTTTCACGCAACCAAGGTATTCCACACAGCAGAGGGTGGCGCTATTGTCACCGAAAACGACGAACTTGCACACAAGATCAGCTACCTGAGAAATTTCGGTCATAATGGGCCAGAACAGTTCTTCGGTCTTGGAGTGAATGGAAAATCGTCGGAGTTTCATGCGGGAATCGGGCTCTCCGTTCTTAAATGCATACCAACGCTTCTTGAAAAGCGTGAGCGCCTAGCGCGCCTCTATGACGACAAACTACAGCAGCTGTTCGATGATGGCTTTATCGTTAAGCCAGCGTTGTTGCGAGCTCCGGAGGGTAACAATTCCTATTATCCGGTACTTTTCCGTTCGGAGGAGGAGCTTTTGGTAGCTGTGCAGGCTCTTCGAGAGCGTGAGATTCAGCCGAGGAGATATTTCTACCCATCCCTCTCAACATTGCCCTACGTAGATGCCACGACAAAAGTTCCTGTGGGCGAGGATATCTCGAAACGAGTGCTTTGTTTGCCTTTTTATCCGCAGTTGACGGATGCAGAATGCGAGTCTGTTGTAGAAGTGTTGCGGGCCTGTCATGAGCACGCGATGGCGAGTTCCCAAGCGGCTGTTGCAAATGCTTAAGTAAGCCAGGTCGATTTCTCCGCTTCTCGTGAAACTATTACTGTGGCGTGAGAGATCGCTCAAAGGAACCTCTTTGACAACCTTCCTCTCAAGCGAGTTATGCAAGTAGCCGAATTTCACCACGTAGCAAGCGCATCGATACCTTTCGAGGATCGTCGGCAATTCCCAGATCCGTCAGCGAGGTAAGCAGGCCGTGAAAGGAGATTTGTAGCGGGTTTAATCCCGGCACAACGCAAGCGCGGGTGGAAATAGAGACCTCACCGGCGGCGTCAAAGACGTTTCCATTGAATTCGACTGTCTGAGGCCTTTTGACGAGCGGGGTGAGGTGCATTTCGACAGTAATGAGGTGTTCGCGAGCGCTCTGGACCCAGATTGTGCCGATCTCTTGGAGAAAGCAAGAGGGCTTGTCGCCGATAGTTATTAGCCTGAGAATGTCATCGCCGACGTAAATGCTTGCTACGTCATCTGTAAAAAAGAGCTCGAGCGCTGCGCCTTGGTTTGGATGCTCGCGCACCTGCCCGCAGCCGAAACGAAGGCACACAGCTCCCTTTGCCCTAGATTCGAGGCCCAGAAGCTCTAGCAAGCAGGGCGAGCTGTTTCGGATACTTGCTACAACTTGTCTGATGCGGGGTAAACTATTGATCGCCAGTTTGCCCAGTGTTCCAACATTAAAATCTGCATCCGGATCGATTACCCACAGCTCGCTACCGGTGTGGCAAAGGTGAGACAGTACCCTATTACGTAGCGTAGGGCTCTGGAGCACGAGCTCGCGGAAGTCCACAACCACGATATCGGGGAGTGGATCGAGCTGGACTTCAAGAGCCTCTTCCCATGTGAGCTTCTGAGCGCCCTTTGGAGAGCAAGACACTGCTATCTCCTCATCGAGAAGCATTCCTATGTGCACAGCCAATCTGTTGGTGTCTTCCACGATACTTATTGCAGTATTTTTCATGGGATCCTCACCTTTTTGCTCCAGGGAGGCTTTAACTAACCTTCCGGTGGAGGTTACTCCATAGAACTTAGGGCGTCAAAACACCCGGCTTTTGCCCTGGGAGACAAGGCAGAGCCGAAGGGTAGCTTCAATTTTCAGCTCACCGCGTGAATATGCTCGCGTCTGTTAATGTGTAAAACCAATCTCGGGATTTGCCTCGCTTCCCTAGGATTGTCGTTTTAACCGAAAGCTGTGCTATACATTCCTCGATTCGGTATGGCACACACTGAAGTTTTCATCCTCAATTACAACGGCGCTCGTTTCTTACCTGAATGTCTCGAGAGCTTGCTGTCAGTAGAGTGCGGCGAGCATACATTTGAGGTATCCGTCGTCGATAATGGATCTTCGGATAATTCGCGTGAGGTGGTTTCTGCTTTTCCGGCCGTCCATTTTATCGCCCTTGAAAATAATTACGGTTTTTCCAAGGGTAACAATCTTGGTGTGTGGGACCGCCTGAAGGCGCTAGGTCGAGAGGGTAGGAGAGCTGAATTCGTTTGTTTTCTTAATAATGATACCAAAGTCGAAAGCCAGTGGCTGCTCGGGGCGATGAAGCGCTTTGCGGCAGATCCGACGATCGGTGTGGTGGGTTCAAAGGCTCTTTTCTACGATCCTTTTGTTGACATCTCCTTCTCCTGCGCCCTTGGATCTCGACAGCAAAGTTTTAGTAGCGTTGATATGCGAACCTCGGGGATCTTCCTGGCAGGATCGACCGAGCTCCGGAATATTCATCCCGACACTCGTCGCTCGAAGTGGCCGGGCGCACTTGCAGACGAGTGTGGGCGGGGCCGGCTGTTAATGCCCGAGGGGCGTGTCTTGCTCGCTGTTAAGGATGCCGAGTCTCCGTGCGACTTAATCCTCAGATTCACCAATCATCATCCGACGAAGGAAGAAGTAACCCTTTCCATGACGATAGCAGGCCATAACTATCTGCGTGTGATTACCCCGGGAGAGGTCTGCGAACTCGTGGTAACGATCTCTCCAGGAGATTTCTCGACGCTGATACAAAATGCCGGATCGTTTGTCACCTTTGATTGGCTCGGTGGTGATGAAGGAACTTTTGAGCCAGATCAAGGGCATTTCGATACACCCAGAGAGGTGGCAGCAGTCTGCGGGGTCTCAATGTTCATGAGGGCTGATCTTTTTAAACGGCTCAGAGGCTTTTATGAGGGGTATTTTGCGTATTTTGAGGATACTGACCTGTCATTGAGAGCTCGGCTTAGGGGCTACAGCTGTTGGTACGAGCCAACTTCTCGGTTGCGGCATGTTCACTGCGGTAGCGGAGGGGAATTCTCGCCATATTTTAATTTCAACGTGACACATTCGCACCTCCTGTTCGCCAGCAGGTGGATGAAGCGACGCCCGTTCTTACGAAAGATCTCTGAGGTCTTTCGGGATTCCATGAGAGAGCTTTCGGTATTCGAAGGGGATCAGGATTTAGAGACGAAGCCAAACCTTCGGACATTGGCGCGCTGCATCAAGCGTCCTTTAAGACTTCCAATGAATCGGTTAGTCCGTCTTGTAAAAGCTCGAGCAATAGGACGGATGAAGACTGAAGAGCTGTGTTTGCGACACGATGTTGTGCGTCGTTGAGCTCGAGATGCGAGGTACGCCGAGCCTTTACGGGCTTCTGCGGAGCGGGGGTTGGTGGCCAGTCGGAGGCTTGATGTGCCCTGGTTGGCTTGACCAGGTGTAGACCCCCGGCTACTATTCGCCGCACAGAGGGTGTCCTGTCGCATGAGCGAAATAGCAATTAAAGCTTCAAATATTTCAAAGATTTACCGCGTCTACGACCACTCGTACCTACGGATCATAGAGATCCTGAGTGGTAACAGAAAGAAGCTGCATTTTACGAGCCATGCTCTCAGTAATGTGTCTTTTTCGGTAGAGAAGGGCACGGTCTTTGGGATAGTCGGTAAGAATGGATCCGGTAAGAGCACGCTTCTTCAGATTTTAGCGTCTGTATTACAACCTACGAGCGGCTCGATCGATGTGCGGGGGCGGGTTTCTGCCTTGCTAGAGCTCGGCTCAGGTTTTAACCCGGATTTCACGGGTATTGAAAACATTTATCTCTATGGTTCGATCCTAGGGATGTCGCGCGATGAAATAACGCGAAAGCTTCCTGACATCGCCGCGTTCGCTAATATCGGCGAATACATCAATCTCCCACTTAAGACGTACTCCAGTGGTATGACGGTTCGCCTCGCCTTCTCTACTGCTGTGGCAGTTGATCCAGAGATATTGATAATCGATGAGGCTTTGTCCGTAGGTGATGCGGCGTTCCAACACGAATGTATTTTGAGGATTCAGAAGATAATCAAAAGCGGAGCCACGGTGCTGTTCGTATCGCATGACCTAGCAACGGTCCGTATGTTGTGCGATCGGGCGATCTTGCTCGAAAAGGGTTGTGTCGTTGCTGAAGGTGATGCTGACAGTGTAGCGAAGGAGTATCATCGACGCCTATTTGCCATGGAGCTCGAGAATGATGAGCATCCGAAAGGGAGTGATTTCGCGTTTGGTGGCAGAAGCCAAGAGCACAAGTTGGCGAAGGAAGTCAACCATCTTGCTGCCCGTCCAGCTCCGCAATACCCTTCTCAGGAGGCGATTGAGCGCTTCTCGGAACATACTAAACTTAACCAATTCGGATCGGGCGAAGCAGATATTCTTCTGTGTCAGGTGCTCGATAGTTCCGGCGCTCCTACTAGTGCGATTGAATATCGCGAAAGTTTTACTATCAGGATCTTCGTTTATTTTCGTGCGGCAGTTGATTCCGCGGTGGTAGGATTCGTTTTACGCAATAGTCGAGGGATCGATATCATAAGTTCTAACACCCATATCGAGTCCTCAAACCTACGAGATGTCTTGGCGGGTGAGGTTCGCGTGGTAGATTTTACCTTTGTGAACACGCTCCGAGACGATCACTACAGCGTCAATCCGGCAGTCTGTGCGGAGAGGTATTTTCATCAAGCTCGTCCCTTCCACTGGGTTGATAATGCAGTTGTCCTCAGAACTGGTAAGCCACGTGACTCGATAGTGTATAGTCTGTTTTATCCCGAGCAGATGAATGTGAATACGTGCTCGGTTGAATGTAGCGATTTGCCAATGCGGAGGCAGAAAGTCGGCTAATGAGCTCGTCAACATGCCAGAGTCCGTGGTCACGTCTTCGTTCTAAGGGGTTTCTTCTCGTACAGTTTACCGGGAGGGATTTTTTATCGCGTTACAAGGGAACTCATTTCGGCCTGATCTGGAGCATTCTCATCCCGCTTTGCATGGTGTTGGTCTATACGCTCGTGTTCGGCTACATATTTAAAGCGAAGTGGCAGGCTCCCGGAGAAGGGAGACTTTTATTTGCAACGGCTTTGTTTGCCGGATTAATCCCATTCAATCTTTTCGCTGAGGTAGTGACTTCTTCGGCTGCGCTCGTTCAAGGGAGCCCCAATCTCGTCAAGAAAGTCGTTTTTCCCCTCGAGGTGTTGCCGCTGAGCAGGGCGTTAGCTGCCTTTCTCCACGGGCTTATAAATATCGCGCTTCTTGCGTGCCTCGCGGTCTACCAAGGGACGTTCTCGCTTTCGTGGCTCTTTGTGCCCCTGATGATCTGTCCATTTGCTCTGTTCTGCATCGGATTGGCATACTTCGTGTCAGCGCTGGCGGTTTTCGTGCGAGATGTAACCCATCTTCTCGGTGCGGTTGTCAGTTTGAGTCTTTTCCTGACCCCGATCTTCTACCCCACTGATGCGGTGCCCCTCGGTCTCAGATCTCTTATGGTATACAACCCCCTCGCGATAGTCGTTGAGCAGATGCGATGCGTAACTGTATTCGAGCGGACCCCTTCTGGGGATGCTTTATTGATCCTATGGGCGTGGGGGCTGATATCTTTTGTGGTTGGATGGGCGTGGTTTCGGCGACTCCGTCCGTCGTTTGCTGACGTGATGTGATGAAGAAGGCGCTTGTTTACAATTTCTATCTTCAGACTGCTGGCGGGGGCGAGCGCCTATCTCTGGATATCTGTCTTGCGCTGAGTAAGCTGGGTTACCAGATAACGATAGCGACTTCGCCATTATTTCAGCGCTCCCTTGATTCTCTCTGTCGAGTATTCGGTCTTCCTACTGATCTGGGATGGCACCTGGTGAGGTTTGAGACTGAAGAGGCAGTTTTTGAATATTGCCGGCTACACTCGTTCGATGTCTTCGTGAATGGGACCTTCTGCTCGTCTTTGAAGAACCCAGCTCGTGTAGGGATTTATCCCGTGATGTTCCCGCAATTCCCGGACCAGGAAGTGCGGGCTAGGCTCCTCACCTATCAGCTTATTCTCTGTATATCCGACTTCACGGAGATCTATACCAAAGCCTGGTGGGGGCAAGACGATGGTGTCCGCACCTTGCCACCGCCTATATCGGAATCACACGCTTCGTACAGTGATGTAATTTTTGAGGCTAAGGAGAAGTTAATTCTCAACGTGGGGCGCTTCAATGTGGACGGCCATTGCAAGAGACAGTTGGATGCTATTCGGGTGTTCAATCGACTACGGGCTAAGGGGATCCTGGATAGCGACTGGAAGCTCTTTCTCGTAGGTAATCTCAATGAGGGCGAGCACAATAGGCGCTACTTAGAGCAGTGCTTTGAGGAGGCTTCTTTAGGCGTGCATATCGAGACTGACGTCCCCTTTGAACGGATACAGAGTCTCTATCGTTCGGCGAGCGTCTTGTGGCAATTCACCGGATATGGCCTTCCTTATGGGGAGTCGCCTCAATACTGCGAGCACCTAGGGCTCGTAGCGCTTGATAGCCTCCATTACGGCACCTTGCCGATCGTGTACGAACGCTCCGGAGTTGCCCATATGATCAGGTACGGGGAAACCGGCTTTGTCTTCAGTTCAACAAGCGAACTTGAACGTATTATGGATCTCGTCGATAAATTTTTCGGCTCGTGGGCACATCGCGAGCTTTTCCAGAACGCATGCAAAGCTTCTACCGAACTCGATTTTAATAGTTTTGTAGGAAAGCTAGATGCCTATATCTCGGAGCTGGCAGCATGAGTAGTACCACAAACGCAGCTTTGGCTCCTGTAGAGCCGTTAGTCGACTCGCCGACACCGCTTCTGTCGTCAGTCATATCCTCTTTGAGTACCGATGCCATGCCCTTTACGGGGGAGCGCTTCGTTTTCGGAAGCGGTGTTGAAATATTCTACGAGCATTTCCATCGGTATGTGTTTGCAAATAGGCTGGTGCAGCCGACGCAGACTGTGCTGGATCTGGGGTGTGGGGTTGGATATGGAAGCCTTCTCATTGCGTCAAGAGCGAAGAAGGTTATTGCGTTGGACGTAGATCGCGATTCTATTTCGCTTCTGAAGGAGCTCGCGTCTAAGGTAGGAGCTGTCAATCTCCAAGCTGTTTGTGGTGATGTGCTTGACATTGCGAATCTTGTATCAGAGCCCGTAGACGTTGTTGTCTGTCATGAGCTCATCGAGCATCTGCCGCGAGGCGTTCAGGAGAAGTTGATCGAGTTAATCTCGAGCGGTCAGCCACCGTTTCATGCAGGTACTCGGCTGTTTATCAGCACGCCGGAAAAGATCGAATACAATCGAAGGAGTCAGACCAGTAACAAATTTCACGAACATGAATTTACGAAAGCTGAGTTCGGCAGCTTTCTTCAGGGGTATTTTCCCCGGGTGCAGATGCTTTGGCAGGGCACTATAACCGGTAATATCATCGCTTCAGGTGAAGCTTCTCAAGATGTCTTTGCGGCGTCGTTCGTTCGATGGCAGGACATTATGAAGTTGCACGCAGTCGTCGAATCTGCTCCGCATGATGTCGGCAGTTACATGTACGCCATTGCAGGTCGCTCGGTAGATGAACCAGCTCCGACCAGCTTGCTGGTCGATCAAGCCGAGCGTCTTGTTCTCGAGAAGTTGACGATCGCTGCCAAGGAGCTCAACCAAAAAAATGGTACTATTACTCAACTCTCCCTGCAGCTAGAGAAGGTGCGAGCTAGTCTGGGAATCGAGCAACTCGCGCAGGATAAGATTAAGCGGTTGCTCAGGGAATGCGAAGAGCTCGGCGCGCGAATTCTCGAGGCAGACCGTGAGCAGTCCATCGCTAAGGACGAGATGGCTAGGACAAATGACGAGATGGCTAGGACAAAAGCTTCGTGTGCGGCTCTCGAACAAACAGTAGCCTCACTGAGATCGCAGCTCGAAGAAGTTTCGCATATCGCGCGCTCCCTCACCGAAGCTCCGTTGGAGGTCAAGTTTGCGATTAAATGTATGCTTACGTTGCCGCAGTTTATCCGTCGTATCATACGGCGTGTTTTAGCGATCGCCGTTGCTGTAGCTCGCGGCTAGGAAGCCTGCGAGCTCCAACCTCGCTACCCTTTGGCATTTGGGTGCGCTTTTGCAAGCCTTAGGACACGTTATTTAAACTGGGCAGTGTTTTTGTTTACTAGGAGCGTAGTGTGAGAGAACCCTGAAGGGCTCCACGGATAGTGGTTAATTGAGTACGACAGAAATTTTTTCAGTGTCATTGCTTTGAAATCCGGAACCCACCATCCACGTAAATTTAGTTTACGGACGTAAAATCCATCTGGAATGTCGCTAGGGCTTGGAGAGTCCTTCCAGTCCTGAAAGACATAGGTAAATTGGCTTGTCTCATCCGGAGTTGCGCTGAATTTGTATTCCTCTTTTAAGTGACGAAAGTACCAGGTCAGTGGCCATGTCGCTTCACCCTTGACGAGCACCTTGGGTCGATAGTTATCCCTCTCGTTTAACGTCGTATCGATGATGTGTTGTGCGGCCTCAGCAAGCTCATACGTTGTATGTACTTGGCTCAAATACTCGGTCTCCTCACCGGCATAGAGAAAATTTGTTTGAACGGTGGCTCGGATGTTAAAGCAGACAAAAGCGATGCTCAACGCCATGCCGAGGTGAAAGCGTCCGAGATACTCTTCCCACACACTCAGCAAGCCACAGGTTGCAAGCAGTAAGCCTACGGCGAGGAATCCCGTATTCTCTTTCATGCTTGGGTCGCTGAAAGTGTTCGGAAGATTCTCTCGTGTATATGATTCCAGTGCGAATACGATCCCTAGAACCATCAGCGTACAGCCAACTATCATGAACGCATGGCTGAGACGAAAGCGCTTGTATTCGATCGGATATTTAGTGAAGTAATCCTCGAAGAAAAGAGCAAGATAAGGAAATCCAAAGATGAGTGGGTACATCGATAGCCATGGGACTTTTTCCCCAAGGTAGCTATATACAAAGAAAGTTGCGGTAAAGAGGTAGCCTGTTAGGGCAAGCTTTCGCTCGTTACGCATCAGATGCTGAAAGGTGACCAAAGGTGCGTGCGCGAGAAGTATCAAGGAGCAAAAGAGATCTTTGTTGTCCTTAAGCTTTAAGGGTTTCCAGATATACGTTTTTAGGAGGTCATAGACGAAAAAGTCCTTGAAGTTAGCTGGGTCTGCCAACACGAGTGCAAACATCGCGAACATGACGACAGCGGCTGCTATAAGGAGGATCTCAGAGCTCGCTCTTCGGTAGAACAGCACAACATGCGTGAGGAATGCGACGAGAAAAGCTAGTTCATACCAGCCTAGGACATATATGTGAAAATTAAATGGGCCTTCTATTCTCTCTTTCCCATGATGCTCCATCCAATATTTGAATCCATCATATCCGAGTCCAGACAGGATGCCGTCCTGGTAGCGAAATCCGGCGCTGTAGAACCACGAGTAGATCAACATGCAAGCGACTAGCGCCCAGGTTGTTTCCCAGGGATAGCGTGCAACGTATTGCAAGGCACGTACGCTTAGAAAAGAAGTTGAGTTGCTTCCAGATCTCAAGGCAACGGCGGCAGCCTCAGCGAGGAGGTAAACTATAGCGACTGCAAGTGAAGCCAAGACTACTTTAGAGGTGAAGCCGATACTGTACCATATCACGAACCCTACGAGGGATATTCCAAGAAGGCAGAGTAAGCCGCGTAAACGCGCTTTTTGAGAGGCAAAAAAGGCCCCCTCAGTGATGAGATAGCCAGCAACGATGGCCGCCGTGACAAAGATGTTCTCTTTGGTACACCATTGAATGGTTATGCCGAGCAGAAGTAGTAGGGCGCGCAAACGTGCAGGAGCAAGGGTGATTCCGTATAGGCAGATAAGCATCCCCGATACGACCCAATAATCTTCGCGAAGGAATCGAGACCAATAGACGAGGGTAGGCGACAGGGCGATGGCAGCGGTGAGGAGCAAAACGGTTTGCTTCTTGAAGAAGCTCCTAAAGAGAAAAGGAACGATCATGAAAAGGGATCCCATGATCGCAACCGGTGTGCGCGCTGCCCACAAAGAGTCGCCGAACATCGCGTAGATGAACCGCATGCAATTGTAGAGCATCGGGCCGTGGAGCATCGGATCGTATTTGTAGAAGTTGTTGTTGGGCCAATCGTAGAAGTAGCGGCCGTACATGCCGTGTAACGATTCATCGTGGTGGTAGGGTCGCATGTCGAGGAGGGTCCATCGGAAGATGAGACCCAGAATCAAAAAGATGGCATACGCGACCCATTCCTTGGCCTCGAAATACGATGTCCACGAGCTCGAACTATCTGTGGTAGGTGCGTCAGACGAAAGGATTACATCTTGCGATTGAGTCATGCATCACTCCGAGCTAATTGAATCTAAAATCTGTTTTGCAACATGGCGGCCGTAGCGCACCGCATAGTTTGTTCCCCGGTCCTCTGGGTAAATCTGAGCCATAGTCGCGAGCCAGAGGTTGTCTATAGGAGTACGATGCGGTGGGATTAGTTTTGAGTAGCCTTTGGTGATGACCGGCTGACTGTAGTGAGCTTTCCATAGGTGGTGTGAAAGCACCCACGAGCGCGAGAATTCGGGGAAGATGCGTTGAATAAAGGGCTCACAGTACTCGTAGAAATCGGCTGGCGATAGGGCAAACAAGGGATCTGTTGTGGGGAGATATTTCGAAAGATAAACGATGTGGTCGCCGCCGTAGTTCTCTCGGGCGTCCAGATTGGTGTGCTCAATCACCCCGACAAAGGGAAATGAAGGATCAGCTACATTAAGCCAATATGTACTCGATAGGGAGCGTGAGAGTCGTAAGATGAGGCAGCAGTTGCCGAGAAATCGTATTTTCTCGCACATTGCGCGATAGCTGTCCGGGAGCTCTTTCACGAGATCGAGAAATTGTGGAAGTGGAACGGTTGCGAGAGCTATATCAGTTGGTATAGCGCCTGAAGATGTGTCGATTGCCGACACAGATCCGTTCTCGATAATTACGCGATTGACGCTAGTATTGGTATAGATCGAGACGCCACGTTTTTTGAGTGCGTGTTGAATGCCGTCGGTCAGAGCTCCGAAGCCTCCGCCAAAATACACCAGACTCTCGGCCCCTCGTGAATTTCTACTGGAGCCGCGGAGCTTTAATTTGTTCCATATCCAGACAGCTGACACGTTTTCAGCTTCCGAACCGAACTTTCCGTGCATCAGTGGATTCCAAATGACCTCATAGGCACGTCTGCCACCGTAGCGCACCAACCACTCTTCCGCAGTGATATCCTCAAGCGCACGCCAATCCTTGGTGCGGCGAGCAACGAGAGCCATAATGCCGGTGCGAATTCTATCGAAGATAGGGATGGGTTCGAACTTCAAGAGATCGAGGGGGCTGGCCAATCGGAAGATTGAATTCGCATAGTAGAGCCCGGTGTTGGAGCTTACGTATCGTTTGAGGTGCCCCAAGCCCAGTTGGTCAATTAAGTTCAATACGTCGAGGTCGGATGTGAACCAGTGGTGATAGAATTTCTCAACCCTTACTCCCGGGCTAATTTCATATGTGCCAGCGAGTCCCCCCAGCTCAGGATCTTTCTCTATTATCGAGACTGTGTGGCCAGCAATTGCGAGGTCGAGAGCCGCCGCAAGACCGGTGAATCCACCTCCTATAATAGAGACACGGCGACTCGTCATGCAGGTTATCCCTTTATAACGGGATTGGTATCTGGGGGGCTCAAGGGCTCGCCAGCAATTCTATCGATAAGGTAGAGAGGTCTCTGTTGACCCTGTTCGAATATTCTCCCAACGTATTCTCCAAGCACCCCCAGAACCATGAGCTGAACCCCGCCCAAGAGGAGGATAGTTGCCATAGCAGAGGTGTAGCCTGCCACATTCACGTCGCAAAACTTAAGGATGATAATTACAACGATATAGAGGAAGGAAGCCAATGAGGTGGTTACCCCGAGATAGGATGCGACCCTGAGCGGCGCGTATGTGAAGGAGGTGATTGCATCAACGGCTAAGAAGAATGATTTTCTAAATGGGTACTTGGTTGTTCCCGCGAAACGCTCTGGCCGATCGTAGGGCACAGCTATCTGATGATGCCCAATCCACGAGACCATCCCTCGAACGAAACGATGTCGCTCCCGGAGAGACTGCAGCGCATTCACGGCGCGTCTATCCATGAGTCGAAAATCGCCCGTATCCCTAGGCACTTGAAGGCCCGCGATCTTTTCAAAGATGCGATAAAATGCGAAGGCAAAAAACCTTTTGGATGCGGCTTCGCCATGGCGGGTGCGACGTTGGCCATACACGACATCGTATCCCTCATTCCAACGTTCGAGCATCGCTGGAATAAGCTCTGGTGGATCCTGCAGGTCGGCATCCAGGATCACGACGACCTCTCCCTTGGTCTGATCGAGTCCGCAGGTGATCGCAAGCTGATGGCCGAAGTTTCGGGCTAGTCTGATCGCTTTTATGAAGCCATCCTCATGAGCATACTGGCATATGAGGGGCCATGTATTGTCCTTGCTGCCGTCGTCGATAAGTACGACCTCAAAAGGGAATGGGTAGCCACTGATGACCTCTTTAAGCCGCTTGCGCAGTTCAGGCAGAACCTCCTCCTCGTTAAAGCAGGGGATTACTATCGAAATACTGGTGGGGGCGCGGTTGCGGGGGACCCGCACGAGGCATGGGCTAGTGGTGTCTGTCACATCATTCCTTGGAGTAGTCTCTATTCCGCCCTACTGTCAAAAATTACCATGGCAATCAGAGGTCTACAATTAGGAGATGATGCGAGTGAGGCGCTCTAAGGCGCTGGATCTTTCCCTCTGAATAGTTAATTCTGAGCGCTGTAGTGAGAGGTAAAGGAGTACGCATGGATAAATCTATAACGTCGTGTCAGAGGTGTGGGGCATCGATCTCATCATCCATGCGGTTCTGTCCGGCTTGTGGTAGGCGGTTAATCAGCGCGACCCCCAAGCGCTACGGCGTTGTTGTGCTTACGGCAGCTGTTCTTTTCGGAGTTTCTCTGGGTATCAAGTATGGGCTTCACTGGAAGCGAGGTGATGTTAAACCGACGGAGCATATCGAGACCGCTCGGGAAGAGCCGGACACTGATCCCGAACTGACAGCGCTTCGTAGCGATCTCGAGCGTTCTCCACAAGATTTGGGCACGTTGCGAGCGATGGCAGGGCTTTTGGGGGATAAGCTACGAAACCGACCTGATGCACCCCCTGCCCTGGTATTTGAGGCTATCGATGTACTCAGTCGCATTCTAGCTGTTTCTCCTGAGGATCCAGATGCACTTCTGATGATGGGGGATGTTTCTTTCGATCAGAAGGCATTCGTCAAGGCTGTCGAGTTCTACGAGCGCTATTTAAAATTGATGCCGAAGGATTTAGGGGCGATGGCGCGATATGCCAGCACCTTAACCTTCCTTGGTCGCTACGATGATTCGATCAAGCAGCTCGATAGTATACTCCAGCGAGATCCTAGGAATTTCCCAGCGATGGCATATCTCGCCATAACGTACGCTCAAAAGGGAGAGCTATCGCGCGCAAAGGAGCTCGGTACGCAGGCGCTTGAGATCGCTCCTTCAGACGAGGCGAGAGCCCGCTTCTCTGGGTTTGTTGATTCTTTAGCTAAGCAGCAGGTAGGACAACCCGCAGGCAATGCGGCCAGTCCTCAAAGATCGCAACCCACACAGGCTGTAGAAGCAGGAAAGGTGGGAGGGGTGGCAGGCTTCATAGCCCAGCTAAAAGCGAATCCCATCGCTGGCCCTAAGTTTGTTAGCTATGACGATACGACGCCTGGAGTTTTGAAGCTCCTTTTTCGGGAGTTTCCGATGGGTCAGATGCCGCCATTTGCGAAGGAAAAATTCTTCACAACCCTTAAAAATAGCGCTGCTGCGTCTGGTATCGCCGCGGGTAGTACGTTGGTGTTTGTGGATGCAAGCTCGGGAGCGGAGATGGAGCGTTTAGGCCTCTAGGTCTACTGCTCTATCATTTGCAGCCTGACGCATAGCTTCCCTCTTCTCATTGAGTTGCACAGCGTTTGCCTCCGCAGTAGCCTTGCGCTCCGCTTGAACTTGTTGGACGTCCTTGTTCTCAGCACGGACACGGTCTGCAGCCGCAATAGCGGCACTGTTGCTAGTGGCCTCGGTTTTCATACGTGGTAGCCTCAAAAAACTTCTTTAAGCAGGAGACGACGGATTGGCAGTAAATCTTTAGGGTTTGTGGCTTCTGAGGCAGCTTATCGACACGGGTCTGCTTGTGGCCCAGGAAGCGCCGTAGTATCCCCTTCTTGTACGAGTTTCTATGAGCAGTATTCTCGAGGCGAAACGGGGAGGCCGGTATGATGAAAAAAGTAATTGTTGTTGCAGCGCAGATAGTTTTAGTGTTGGTGGCTATGGCGACTGTCCAGGCGGAGGAGCGATCAGTGTACGAGATCTCAGCAACAACGATCGATGGTGTGGAGCAGAAGCTATCTGCCTACTCGGGTAAGGTGCTTTTGGTGGTGAATGTTGCTTCTTACTGTGGTTACACCTCCCAGTATGCAGGGCTTGAAAAGCTGTACCGGGATTACAAGGATAAAGGCTTTGTAGTGCTGGGGTTTCCCTGTAATGATTTTGGTCAACAGGAGCCTGAAAATGAGAGTGAGATAAAAAAGTTCTGCTCTGCTCGCTTCGGGGTCTCCTTTCCGCTCTTTTCGAAAGTTAAGGTTTTAGGGGCTGAAAAGAATTCCCTGTATAGGCTCCTTGTCGCCGCCACTGGAGGGGCCGACGTGGGCTGGAATTTTGAGAAGTTTTTGATTAACCGCACGGGCGAAGTTGTTGGCCGCTTTGTCTCCGGGGTTGAGCCCGAGTCGGACGAGCTTAAAAAGGCGATTGAGAAGGCGCTTTCTTAAGAGGAGCACAGCTCGCGCTGCCCTGTCTCTATTATAAATTGGTGGATAAATAGTTTAATTTGGTGGTAAATTAGGGTAATTAAGGTGGGGTTTAGCCTTATTCGATAAGTTTTAAGGGAAATTAATAGTATGGAAACGATACTCAGAAACTTTCTAGAGATCCCGTATGACGAGTTAGAAGAGCTTAATCTTGAGGCTAAGGAGAAGGTCGCCAAGCGCACTCCGGACGGGGAGTTGACCGAGTACTATCTTCGGTATCTTCACGAGGAGAAGCGTATCAAGGCGGTGACGGTTTGCTTTACCGACATCGAGGGGCGCTTCCATATGTTGGACTACGACAAGAAGTTTCTGCTCAAGGCCTACGATAACCTAACCTTCGATGGCTCCTCGATTCGGGGATTCTCAGTGGTCAAAGAATCCGATCTCCGCCTGGCGATCGATTGGGGGTCCTTCCGGTGGTTGCCAAGCGATGTGTTTGGCCCTGGAAAGGTGATGGTCTTCGCGCTGATCAAGGATAGGGATGGTAACGGCTACATGTCCGATATGCGTGGCCGTCTCAAGATGTTCTGCGACGATCTCTATAGTTCGGAGGGTATAACGGCGAATATTTCCGTTGAGTGCGAAGGATTTCTCTTTAATGGTATCGACGCAGAGCAGCGCTTCAATGAGCTGGGCGGATTTGATCTCGTGTCGAGCAGCGGGTATTACAATTCATTACCGAGGGATCCCTTAAAGACCTTCATCGACTCACTCGCTGAAGCTCAGCGAGCAATGGCATTCGAGAATGAGAAGGACCACCCTGAGGTGGCTCCTTCGCAGTTCGAATTGAATTATACTTATTGTGATGCCCTATTGGCGGCTGACCAGGTGCAGCTTTATAAGCTTACGGCTCGGCAGATCGCCGCTAATAACGGCTTAACTGCGAGCTTCTTGCCGAAGCCGATCGCGGGGATCAACGGAAGCGGTATGCATACCAATCTTTCACTCTCCAAGAAGGGCAAGAATCTCTTCTACGATCCTCAAGGTGAAGACGGCTTGAGTTCTGCGGCCTGGGACTTTATCGATAGGATTCTCAATAATGCAAACGATATGTGCCTGCTGATAAACTCGAGCGTTAATGCGTATCGTCGCTTGGATCCGAACTTCGAGGCCCCTAATCAGATCCGCTCCTCTGCGGTGGATCGGACCTCTATGATTCGCATTCCCCTCGGTAACGAGAAGTCTGCGCGTATGGAGGTGAGAACGGTAGCGCCCGACGCGAACCCTTACTTGACCTTCCTATCGATCCTTTACACAGGTCTGAAGGGCCCAAAAAACGATCAGCAGGTGACGGAAAACCGGCGTTCTCGTACCCGATTTCTTCCGGGCAATATCTACGACGCGATTCGCCTCTGTAAGCAGAGCGAGTTTGTCACTGAGATGTTGGGAGAGGTGCCCAAGGAGAAGTTCGTGGAGCGAAAGATCGCAGCAGCGGACAGGTGCCCTCGTGAACTAGGCACGCTCGTGAAGACGGGAGAGGTGATATACCATCACGAAGTTACCAACCAGCATATCTGGAAGAACTTCTAGGGAAGCGAGATAAGGCCCCTCCCTGCGGCGTAAGCGCATCGCGGGGAGGGGCGCTCCAGTACGAGGTGCTCGTGGCCTTGAGTTGCCGGGGTGATCATGTAATACCTTGGCGATGGGGCAGGAGCGATTTGTTGCTGGAGTCGTTGCGGTACTTTTAGCTTCGATGCTCTCCAGCGTCGGCTGGATATTCGAAGGCGAGGCGATAGCTCGTCTAGCACCGGCTCCGGTGGTCTGTTTCTCCTCGCTGTTGGGTGGGGCTTGTCTGCTCGGGTTTGGCTTTCTAGCCAACAACAAGCCGATCAGAGCAGTATTATCCGCCATAACCCTCTCTTTCGTACTTTTTTCTGTAATTCGCTCAGGGGCGGTCTCGCTTCTTTTTGGTTATTGCTTGACCCTTACGAGCAGTACCAAGACGATGTTCCTCACGAAGATCGAGCCTTATATCGTACTCCTTATTCAGATACTTTTTTACGGACATCGGACAACGCGCGCTCACCTAGCTCTTTTGGCCGTACACCTCGTGGGGGCGGTCCTCTTGTCCACCGGGGGAACGCTTGCTTTCACGATGGATACCTGGGGTGACTTATTGATCTTGGTGGCGGTGGCGGCGAATGCTGCGCTCTATGCGCCGTCGCAGCGATATGCTCAGGAGATGGGAGCCCTGTATGCGAGCGGTATATCGCAGCTCGTGGGGGGGCTCTCGGTGTTGCCCGTTCTGATGCTGAGCTCTCAAGCGCCCTATCTTGGGACTCAAGAGCATCTCGTCGGATGGTACTATGCCCTATCAGCAGTCGCGGTTTTCTACGTTCTCAGCACGGCTCTCTGGTTCTTCTCGTTGAAGGAAGTTCCTGCTTGGCTTGCTTCCGCCTTGCGATGTGTCGGACCGGTGATTGCGGCCCCCATCGCATGGTTTGTCTTCGATGAAGAGCTCTCTACCTTGCAGCTTATCGGAGCCTTAACAGTCGTTGGCACCTCGCTTTGGATGGTGGTATTGGAGCGGCGACAGTAGAAGAAGTGCAATCGTATGACGCGATTCTGATTCATGTTTGAAAAAATGAATCAGAATCGCTGGGTGAGCGCAGCCTTGGCAAAGCACATGTGCGCCCGAGAAGACAACACACTCCTCCTTGCCGAGCCTGTGAAATTTTGGCTCTTCGTCGAATCGAGTGGGCACCAATGACTGCTGACGGGGGAAAACCCATGGTTTTCAGCGATAAATCACGTATTTCTGCGTGAACGTGCACGTTTACGTCCGGAAACACCAATTTTATCCACTTGGTTCACCGATGAGCCGAAATTTTATTCGAACCCTATAAAGCTTTTACGCTGGCGTCTTCTTGGCCATCGCCGTACGAAGCGCCCCGATGATAGCTATGATGACGGCTCCTCCGACGCCCCCGCCTGCGATGTTGGATACCATCGAATCGAGGCCTGGTGTTGCCAGCGCCCCGGCGACATCTCCAGCACTCAAAGCAGTTAAAATCTGACCTCCAAGTCCACCGCCCAGGATACCTGCAATTGAGTTTCCTACGGTACCAAGGCTGTTTTTCTTCATAGCTGTGCCGGCTACATTTCCGCCGATAGCGCCGCTAATCAACGGCGGATTGTAATTTTGAATGGAACACCTGGGATAAAAAAATCATCCCAGGTGCTATGGAAAGAAAAAAGAAATGCACGTTCAAGAGGTTAGCTCTCGTTGAAGTGCAAGAGATGTTTTTGATGAATTCGCAAGGCAAGTCGATTCGGGAGATAAGCAGGACCACCGGGCGGTCGACGAGTACGGTCCACAGGATTTTGAACGAGTA
>Ga0169931_10001212_pt1 | contig 42695 bp, 39 predicted proteins | sample Kivu_15m_20L_FD_129675 | JGI IMG/M metagenome (GOLD analysis project Ga0169931, IMG submission 129675) | Freshwater microbial communities from Lake Kivu, Western Province, Rwanda to study Microbial Dark Matter (Phase II) - Kivu_15m_20L... | ecosystem: Environmental > Aquatic > Freshwater > Lake... | reverse complement strand
GATCGGAAGTTTGCAACCACGGTTAACCATTTCGTTCATGAATGCGGCAGCAGGGTTGGGGAAGTTCACCGACATGATGGCTTCCGCACCCGAGTTACAGATCGAAGTGACTTGCGAGGAGAGGTCCGTCGCTACGACAGAGTTTTCTTCGCGCTTCACGATGGTGATCTTCTTCTGGTTTGCGAGGAACCCGTACACGTCACATCCGGCCTTACCAAATGCGCCTTGCACGCAGATCATGCCGATCTTGGTGAGATCTTTTCCAGTGTCCTTCTTGTACTGTTTGACCATGAAGTTGAACTGCTCAGCTGCAAGAGCCGACTGAGTCGGCCGAATGCGGAACAAGTTTGGCGCTCCGACAGAACTTGCGGCACCAATTGCGAGCGTCGCACCAGTGTTCGCGAAAATTGTTGGAATACCAGCAGCTTTCATCACCGGCGCAGCACCTGGGTTGTGTGCTGTGCTGATGAAACCAAAGACCGCGGTCGGCTTCTTGTCGACAATCTGACGTGCGGCGGTCTCAGCGAGTGCTGCGGTCGAGCCCACCGGAATGCGCTCATACTTGATCTTCGTCTTCTTGCCCTTGATGGTCACACCACCAGCCTTGTTGATTTCGTCGATAGCAAACTGTGCACCGTCTGCGGTGTCGGGAATCGCAACGGCGCTCTCGCCTTTGGTCTCGACCGCCGTGATGATGTACACCTGATTTCCTGATGCCTGTGTTGGTGCAGTTGAACCTACGAACAACCCTCCAGCCAGTGCAGCTGCTACGAGAATGCGACGCTTCGCATGCTTCATGAATTTCCCCCTCAGTGTGATGTGACACTCCACGAGCAGTACCTAACTGTCGTGCGTGGTAGCAAAATACTAACCACAGACCCGCTGGTGATGACAAGAATCACGAGAGACTGAGTCTTGACATTTAGTGCTAAAGATGGTGGACGAAGAGCCAGGTCTTGCATTCTGAGTTGCAAAAACTTCGATTAACCGGTGATTCGCCAGAGGCGTTGAAAACCGATCAATCGGCCAAGTGCCACGCCAACTGACTCTTCTACAGCATGCGCCAAGGCGCGAGCACCGGTCACTGGACTGGTGCGAGTCGCACTTCCCGACGCCTCAAACCCCACCTCTCGTAGGGACAACACCGTGCGCTGAACGTGATACCGGTCAGTAACGACAAGGACTGTCCGCAGACCCTCTTTGTTCAAAACAGGTGAAAGATTTGCCACGGACTGCCACGTCGATGCGCCAGAGGTCTCAGCCAGGATTGCTGCCTCATCCACTCCTCGGGCGACGAGATAGCGACGCGAGGCCTCGGCCTCTGTGTACCGGTCCCCGAGTCGCTTCCCGCCGGTAACCGCAATGAGCGGCGCACGTCCCTCATTGAACAGAAGCAATGCGTGGTCAAGCCGAGCTGCCAACTGGGGCGACGGCCTCCCGTCGTATTGAGCTGCACCCATCACCACGATGGCGTCAGCCTTCGCCGTGTTGTCTCTCGCTCCGACATAGAGGACCGAGCAGAAGACGATAAAGAGGTACGACACAAGTGTCGCTGCTGCCGCAGCAGTCACAAGTAGCGAGCCACGAAGGACACGCATGACACTCAGACCGTTCGCAGAAGTGCAGCGTCAATTCGCCGCAATGTTTGCTCACGCCCGAGAACTTCGAGACTCTCGAATAGCGGTGGGCCAATTGTTCGTCCGGTGATTGCCACCCGAAGTGGCGCCTGCAATTTGCCAAGCTTCACCTGAATATCCTCGGCGAGTGCATCAAGGTGCGCCTTCAGATCTTCGTGAGTCCAATTGATTGTTGCGTAGGCACCACGACAACGCTCGAGCATCGGTCGCGCAAAGTCGGAGGCGAAAGTCTTGGTGAATGCTTGCTCGTCCACAATCGGCGCATCAAGAAACAGAAAGTCGACCATGGTGGGCACTTCACTCAGCACAACGACTCTGGTTTGAATCAACTCGGCAACAGCTGCGAACACGTCAGGCTTGAACTGTGAGGCATTCCATGACACATCCTTGGCTGTCAACCAAGGTGAACACGCGTTAATGAATTGCGGCAATGACATGGCCCGGATGTACTCACCATTGAATGCCTGCAGTTTCTTCACATCAAAAAAGGCAGGTGAATGATTGACGTCTTCCAAGCGGAACTGCTCGACAATGGTTGACCATTGCACAATCTCGGTGTCACCATGCGGCGCCCACCCGAGCGTCATCAGATAGTTGACCATCGCCTCAGCAAGAATGCCCTCATCCTTGTATTGCTCGAGCGCCACTTTGTCGCGACGCTTGGACAATTTCTTGCGTTGCTCATTGACCAACACCGGCACATGCGCCCACACAGGAGGCTCATGTCCGAGTGCTCGCCACAACAACTGTTGCTTTGGGGTGTTCGGTAGATGCTCTTCTGCGCGAACCACATTGGTAATGCGCATGTCAATGTCGTCAACCACGTTGGCCAACAGGAACATCGGCGAGCCGTTTCCACGTAGGAGGACGAAATCTTCGATAGTGGTGTTGTCGAACTCGACTTCACCACGCACCAAGTCTCGAACGACTGTCGTTCCTTCTGGTACGCGGAATCTCAGAACTCGCCCGGGACCAGGCTCGAGTCCCCGATCGCGTGAGTATCCGTCGTAACCCTGCTTTCCTGCGGCTTTTGCACGCTCTTGGATCTGCTCTGGGGTGAGGTCACACCAATACGCATGGCCAAGGTCATAGAGACGGTGAGCAGCTGCGACATGTTTCGAAGCATTGTCTGACTGAAAATACGGACCCTCGAACTGAGGAGATGAGCTATCGATGCCGAGCCATGCGAGCGCATCAATAATGCCTTTCGTCCACTCTGGACTGTTGCGCGACTCATCTGTGTCTTCGATTCGAAGCACGAACACACCACCCTCACGCTGAGCGAGTGCCCAGTTATAAAGAGCAGTGCGCGCACCACCTACGTGGAAGAAACCAGTGGGAGATGGCGCAAATCGATAGCGCGGAGTGTGTGACATTCTTCCGCAAGGCTACTGGTACTGCTCTCGACGAAGCAGCGCGAGTCACATCACCGCTAGTTTAAGACTGTGGCACGCACCAAAGATCCGCACCCTGGTCACCGTTCTGTCGCCGGTGGTCTTGCTCGTGCAGCAGTGTTCGGCATCAGCGACGGCCTAACTTCCAACGTGTCGCTCGTCATCGGCTTTGCAGGTGGCGGCGTGTCTTCTTCCGTCGTTCGACTTGCCGGCATCGCCGGTGCCGTCGCGGGTGCCGCAAGCATGGCGGCGGGTGAATGGATCTCTGTCTCTGCGCAGAACGAACTTGTTGAACGCGAGCTTGAGGCGGAACGCAAGGAACTCACTGAACATCCCGAGTTCGAGACTCGCGAGCTTGCTGCGTTCTACGAAGGACACGGCATGTCCAAGGAACAAGCCGCATCTGCCGCGAAAGAAGTGATGGCCAAGCCGGAACTGGCTCTCATTGTTCACGCTCGCGAAGAGTTCGGTATTGATCCCGATGACATGCCTTCAGCCATTTCTGCAGCAACTATTTCATTCCTTTGTTTCGTCGTCGGTGCACTTTTGCCGGTTGTGCCTTGGTTCATCGGTTCCGGAACCGCCGCTGGTGTTGCATCGATCGTCATCGGTGGCATCGCAGCACTGTTCGTGGGCGGTGCCATTGGTGTGAGCGCCGAGCGCTCAGTTGCTCGTTCAGCAATACGACAAGTGCTCATCATGCTCGTCGCCTGTGGCGCTACATATCTGATCGGAACGCTGCTGAACACGTCGGTCACGGCATGACCGAATACACCGCCACGGATCAACTGAACGTGCTCGGTGAACCATTGCAGTCCTGCAGTTTTGACCCCTTGACTGGCTTCTACAGATCCGGATGTTGCGAGGTTGGCGGCGACGACACCGGCGTACATGCGGTGTGTGCTGTCATGACCAGTGAATTCCTCGAATTCTCGAAGTCAATGGGAAACGACCTCTCGACACCCATGCCTCAGTACGGGTTCAAAGGGCTTGTCGATGGCGATCAGTGGTGCCTATGCGCCCCTCGGTGGCAAGAAGCATTCGAGGCCGCACGAGCACCAAGAGTTCGACTTGCTTCAACACACATGGCTGCTCTCGAGTTCTGCGACCTCGATGCACTGAAGCGTCACGCCATCGACGCCTGAACGTCAGAGCGTTAACGCTTCGGCATTGAATGACATCAGTAAGTCACTGTCGCCCATCACTGCCCCACTCAGTCCGTGAACCTGCGGAAGGAGTTGCTCGCAGAAGAACCGCGCGGTGCCAACTTTCGCAGCGATGACGTCGGTTGGCAGATCGGATGCTGCACGAGCCAACAGTGCAGACTGCGCCATGCAGTAGCCACCGACAAGAACCGACATTTGTCGCAAGTACGGCGTTGCACCGGACAGCACATCAAGCGGGTTACCCGCGTGTTCCATAATCCACTGTGTCGTTCCGCGCACAGCATTGAGCGCAGCAGAAAGCTCGCTTCGTGTCTGCGCCAGGTCTGCATCTGCAGCAAGGTCTGCGTCGATTGAAGCAATTTCTTCGAACAAGCCCATGACCACTGCGCCGGATTTCAACCCGATTTTGCGCCCCACAAGATCCATTGCCTGGATGCCGTTAGTTCCCTCGTAGATGGTGGTGATGCGCGCGTCGCGATAGTGCTGTGCGACACCAGTTTCTTCGATGAACCCCATACCACCATGAATCTGCACCGCAGTCCCCGTGAGCTCGACCGCCATGTCGGTGCCCCAGCCTTTTGACAGCGGAGTCAGCAGCGCCGCCATGTCGGATGCCTTCTCGCGTTCAACTGCATCAGGGTGATGCTTCGCGATGTCAAGACAACCAGCGTTCCAGTAGATGAGCCGACGCAACGCTTCGATAGTGCTCTTCATGGTCAACAACATGCGTTTCACGTCGGGATGCTCGACAATGGGAGAACTGTCAGCACCTTGCGAACCCGGCGCACGACCCTGTCGACGTTGCACGGAGTACTCGAGTGCCTGCTGATACGCACGTTCGATGAGCGCGAGACCTTCGAGACCCACACCAATGCGCGCCTGATTCATCATCGTGAACATGTACGTCATTCCACGATTTTCTTCGCCGATGAGATACCCCACCGCACCGCCATTGTCACCGTAGGAAAGCACGCATGTCGGGCTCGCCTTGATGCCGGTCTTGTGCTCGATGCTCACGCATGTGACGTCATTTTCTTTGCCGAGTGAACCGTCAGCGTTGAGCAGTCGTTGAGGAACGATGAAACACGAGATGCCCTTCGTGCCTGGTGGAGCATCGGGCGTGCGCGCAAGAACGAGATGAATGATGTTGTCCGCCATGTCGTGCTGGCCGAAGGTGATGTAGATCTTCGTGCCGCTGATGAGATATGTACCGTCACTTTGGGGCACAGCTTTCGTGCGAACTGCCCCGACGTCGCTTCCAGCATCGGGCTCGGTGAGGTTCATCGTGCCTGTCCACTCACCACTGATCATCTTTGGCAAGTAGGTCATCTTCTGCACTTCATCGCCGTGATGCAAGATGGCATCAATTGCACCCTGCGTGAGCAGCGGTGCCATGGTGAGCGCCATATTCGCTGAATTCATCATCTCTTGAATCGCGATGTTGACAATCCAGGGAAACCCACCACCGCCGAACCCAGGCTCGAAACCAACGGTGCCCCACCCGGCATCAACGTAGGCCTTGTATGCCTCTTTGAAACCAGGTGGCGTTGTGACAGTTCCGTCGTCGTTGCGATGCGACCCCACCGCGTCACCGACCGAATTCAACGGTGCGAAGGACTCTTCAAAGAATCGAGCAGCCTCGCCCAACATCTCGGACACGACGGATACGTCGACTGCGGCAAAGGCAGGCAACTGCGAGATGTCACCGAGTCGACAGAAACGGTTGAGAACGAAATCGATGTCGCCGAGTGGCACCGTGTACGCGGTCATGTCAGGCGCCGGTGAGCGCGCGCCAGTCAGAAGGCATGCGCGTGCGAGCTACAGCCGGCGTCAGCCTCAACGTTGACTCGGGCACCAAGTCAGCAAGCTCGCGCGCTTCCGCATAGTGGTGCAGCGTGTTTCGTACGCCTTCGAAATGTGGCTTGCGTGCTGCAATCAAATCAGCGGGCGCATTCGAGTCAAGAAAACCCCAGATGGTGAGAGCCAACTCGAGATCTGCCATGACGGGTGCGCGACCATAAAGCGACGCGCGTCGCAGAGCAATAAGTGAACATCCGCGAAGGGCGTCGTCGATGTCCTCCCCGCTACTCACGACGACTCGAGACCGCATGTGCTTGGCCAAGGTGAGCACATAACCCTGATCGGGGCCTTGATACCCGAGGCGCGGTCCTACAGGTTGACGACCCGTGATGTCGGCGGGTCGCGACGGCTGCCAGGCATCGGGAATGTGCTCGGGTGATTCGTACGTACGAACTTCTTCAACCGGCGAGACCGGTGCAAAACGTGGTGCTGCCATGAACGCTCAGACTAGGCGCGTTATGGTCAGAGTTCGGTGTCGTGCAACAAGCCGAAGATGAGTGACTCTTCGAGCGCCCGCCATGATGCCTCGATGATGTTTGGTGAGACGCCGATGGTGGTCCATGTGCGGTCACCATTGGTGGCGTCGATGAGCACGCGAGTCACAGCCCCCGTGGCAGTGGCTCCGTCGAGGATGCGTACTTTGTAGTCAGTGAGGTGCACACGGGCGAGTCGCGGGAACCGCTCAAGTAGCGCTGCACGAAGTGCTGTGTCGATTGCATTGACCGGGCCGTTACCTTCCGAGACATGCACATAGCGACGATCACCAACCCACACTTTGACTGTCGCCTCAGTGGTGAATGAGCCACTTGTCGTCTCGTCTGTAATCACCCGCATCGACTCGACACGGAAGAAATCCTGCGTCAATCCCGCTGCACGTCGCATCAGCAACTCCAAAGACGCATCTGCTGCTTCGAAGTGATAGCCCTCGTGTTCGAGACGCTTCAGGTCATCGATCACCTGATTCACTGCCGGGCCGTCCATGGGCAGACCCAGCTCATCGGCTTTCATCTGGATGGTCGCACGACCAGCCATCTCTGACACCACAAATCGTGTGCCGTTGCCGACAACTTCAGGGTCGACATGCTCATATGCGTCCTTCGCGCGTGCGATGGCTGAGACATGTAGCCCTGCCTTGTGTGCAAATGCAGATGTACCGACATATGGCGCTTGTGGGTTGAGCGGACGATTCAAGACCTCGGCCACATGGTTGCTCACCGACGTAAGCCGCGACAAGCGACCGGCCGGCAGGCACTCATACCCCATTTTCAATTCGAGGTTCGGGATAACAGTCGTGAGGTTGGTGTTGCCAGTGCGCTCACCGAGGCCGTTCAGTGTTCCTTGCACGTGGCGCGCACCAGCGCGCACTGCAGCCATCGAATTAGCAACAGCGCATCCGGTGTCATCATGACAATGGATACCGAGAACTGCATCGGCGCCGACATGGGCACGGACCGCAGCAACAATGTCGTGAACTTCATGTGGCAATGAACCACCGTTGGTATCGCACATGACGAGGTGCGTTGCGCCATTCATGACGGCAGCTTCAGCAACTTGCAGTGCGAACTCAGGATTGCGCTTGTAGCCATCGAAGAAATGTTCGAGGTCAACGAGCACACGTCGACCATTTCCATGAAGGAATCGCACCGAGTCGCCGACCATGGCGACACCTTCTTCAAGCGTCGTCTGAAGCGCTGATGTGACGTGGTAGTCCCACGACTTCGCAACGATGCATACAGCTGACGTGTTCGCTGCAAGAAGGTTGCGCAATGTCGCATCGTCGTCGACTTTTCCGCGGGGGCGACGCGTCGAACCGAAGGCAACCAGTGTCGAAGTGCTCAGGGTCAGCTCAGATGCAGCCCGGGCGAAGAACTCTTCGTCTTTCGGGTTGGCTCCTGGCCAGCCACCTTCGATGTAGTGCACACCGAGAAAGTCCAATTGCTCCGCGATGCGCAACTTGTCCTCGACGGTCGCTGACACACCTTCAACCTGCATTCCGTCGCGAAGGGTGGTGTCGAACACCTCCACCATGTCGCCACTCTGTGTGGCGCCGTGGTTGTTGTTGTGGGTCTCAGTTGTCGTCATGTGTCACCTGGATCTTCATTGACCGTCGAACTGCGTTGGGAACGAAAAAACCGCCCCAAAAGGGCGGCTGATTCGCGCACGTCGCAATCGACGTGCGCTACCGAATAATGATGGCGGCGAACAGCCCAGCACCGAGGCTCTGAGTGGTCGTCGACAGCATGACTACAGTCTCGCCTCACTTCTCCCAGTCGTCAACACGTCCCGCCAGAAACCGGGGCAACGTGAGGAAATTTCCTGGAAATAAGCCTCAGACGGCGAGTTCGCACCAGTCCGTGTAGCGGTCCTCGAGACCTCGCACCACCCGGCCATACATGTCGGCAACGGCCTTGGTGACGGGTCCTGGGCACGGAATGGCGCGGTCATCGACTGAGTTGATGGCGCTGACTTCTGCTGCGGTACCGCAACAGAAGATTTCATCGGCAACATACAAGTCGCTGCGTGCGACGTTGTCAACGATGATGTCATAGCCCAGCTCTCGCGCAATGCGCATGACACTGTGCTGGGTAATGCCCTCGAGGGCACCAGCCGATGTTGGTGGCGTGACAATGCGCCCACCACGGACCACGAACAAGTTCTCGCCGGTGCACTCGCTGACAAGACCCGCCTGGTTGAGCAAGATTGCTTCGTCGTAACCTGCCTTCAGCGCTTCGACTTTTGCGAGCGAAGAGTTGGCGTAATTGGCGACCGTCTTTGATGCCGGAGGCAACATGTTGTGGTCGAGACGCGTCCATGACGAAATCTTCATGCGCACACCCTTCGTGAGGGCATCATCGCCAAGATATGCACCCCACGGCCAGCATGCGATAGCAACATCAACTTTGCACGGCAACGTGTTGAGACCCATCTCTCCGTATCCGTAATACGCAATCGGGCGTATGTAACACGACGACAACCCGGTGGAAGCAACCGTTTCCTTGGTGGCAGCAATCAACTCATCAACCGAGTATGGAATTTCGATTCCCATGATTTTCGCGCTGTTGTGGAGACGCTGAATGTGCTCAGTGAGCCTGAACACTGCTGCACCCTTGGGTGTTTTGTACGCGCGAATTCCTTCGAACACGCCGGTGCCGTAATGAAGCGTGTGCGTAAGGACGTGTACCTGAGCCTTGTCCCACTCGACGAGTGAGCCGTTCATCCAAATTTTCGGTGTGGGAACAAGTGTGGGCATTGCGTCGCTTTCTGAATCGTGTGTGGGGCAAACTAGTGCTTGTGCAGTCGCGCTGCGATTGCGTTTCCGATGTCGATGGTCGAGCCCTCTGCTGGCTCTGCGCACGCCTCGCGAATGTGGTTTGCGGCGGCATGTTCGCCGAGAAAATCGCACATCAAGGCAGCCGACAAGATGGCTGCCGTCGGATTGGCTTTGCCAGTACCGACAATGTCAGGAGCCGACCCGTGGACCGGTTCAAACATTGACGGCCCAGTGCGAGCCGGATTCAAGTTCGCCGATGACGCAAGGCCAATTCCGCCGCTGACCGCACCTCCGAGATCGGTGAGGATGTCGCCGAACAAGTTGTCGGTGACGATGACGTCGTAACGATGCGGGTCCTGCACGAAGTAGATGCACGCCGCGTCGACGTGGTTGTAGGCAGTGTCGACCTTGGGAAATTCCTTGGCAACTTCGTTGAATGTGCGCTGCCACAAATCACCAGCGAACGTGAGCACGTTGGTCTTATGCACCAATGTGAGGTGTTTACGTTGACGTGATGCGGCGAGCTGAAACGCATAGCGAATGCAACGCTCGACCCCCATACGAGTGTTGACACTTCCTTGCGTTGCAACTTCGTTGATGGTGCCCTTGCGCAACACTCCGCCTTCGCCGACGTACGGCCCCTCGGTGTTCTCACGAATGACAACAAAATCATGTGGACGTTCGTGGCCCGGAGCGATGCCCTGGAATGGACGCTGATTGATGTAGAGGTCGAGTTCGAAGCGCATCTTGAGTAACAACCCACGCTCGATGACGCCGGGTGGAACTTCCGGTGTGCCGACGGCCCCCAACAAGATTGCGTCAAAAGACCGAAGCGTGTGAAGTGTGTCGTCTGACAGCACTTCGCCGTCGCGTAGGTAACGCTGACCACCGAGATCAAACTCGGTGGCGTCAAAATGCACGCCTGCGGCACGCACCACCTTCAATGCTTCGTGGACGACCTCGGGTCCGATGCCGTCGCCGCCGATGACTGCGATCTTGTGTGACATAGGAAATCCATCGTACGAGCCGCCGATAGCCTTTCCTCTATGGCAAAACACCTGTTGTCAGAAAAGACGTATAAGCGCCTTGAAGCTGAGGTGTTCGACCTCGAACACACCCGCTTGCCAGAAGTGGCCGACAAGATCGGTCGGGCCCGCGAATTGGGTGACCTCAGCGAGAACGGTGACTACCACGCCGCCAAAGATGAGTACGGATTACTCAACGATCGTCGCGTGCGCGTGCAGGGAATTCTCGAGAATGCCGCCATTGCACCGGCACCATCTGCTGATGAAGTCACAGTGCTGTCCACCGTCAAGGTCTTGTTCGATGGCGATGACCCAAGCGATGCCGAGACATTTCTCATCGGCCACATCGAAGAAGATGGCGCGGGTCACGAAATCATGAGTCCGGCTTCCCCCATCGGCTCTGCATTGCTCGGACACAAAAAGGGCGACAAAGTTTCAATCACCCTCGAAAACGGTGCGAAAGTTGCAGTGACGGTAATCGACATCTCCGTCTGACTCACATGACCGGAGAACCCCTCATTCCCCCGCTGCCGCCCGGACAACACGTCAATCTTCCGGGTCGCGGAACGACGTATGTCCGCCACATCGAGGGGCCCCAAGGCGCACCAGCGGTCATCTTGCTTCACGGCTGGACCGCAACGGCCGACCTCAATTTTTTCACCTGTTACGAAGCACTCAGCGAACACTTCCGCGTCGTAGCAATTGACCACAGAGGTCACGGACGCGGCATTCGCTCGACGCAACCATTCAAGTTGTCTGACTGCGCAGACGACGTTGCCGCGCTCGCAGATCAACTCGACATTAAGACCTTCATTCCTGTCGGTTACTCGATGGGCGGACTCGTTGCGCAGTTGCTGTGGAAGCGACATGAATCTCGGGTTCGCGGTCTCGTCCTTGCCGCCACCACCGGACACTTTGTCGAGTCGCGCGAAGAGCGCATTGGTTTTCTCGGATTGAAAGGCCTTGGCGCACTCGCACGGCTCACACCACGAGCCACCCAAGACTGGATCAGCGAGCAAACATTCATACAGAAAAAGACTGCGATGTGGGAGCCATGGGCTGTGCAACAAGCAGCAAGTCACGATTGGCGTCTCGTACTCGAAGCCGGTGGTGCACTTGGCCTCTACGACGCACGTCAGTGGTTGCCTCGCATCGATGTGCCGACATCCGTCATCATCACCACGCGTGACCAGACAGTTCCGACTGCTCGACAAGAGCACCTCGCCAGCCTCATTTCGACTGCACGCACATTCCGAGTCGACGGAGGGCACGATGCGGTCATTGCGCAGGCGCCTCATTTCGTGCCGACACTCGTTGATGCGTGTTTGTATGTCAACAACACTGCGAGTGCATCGCAGCCATCACACATGGTTCGGTGACGATACGCCATGAGACACGCCATTCGCTCACGCACTCGACTTCGTCGAAATGCACGCATCGCTGCACTCGGCGCACGGGTCGGGCTTGGTCACGCCGGAACCGCAGCACGAAAAGTGTTCGCCGGTGCTGCGCGCAAAGAACAGCTGTCACGCGCGCGCGAGTTACGCACTGCTCAACAGGTAGCCGCGGAACTGGGAGACATGAAAGGTGCGCTCATGAAACTCGGGCAGATGGCGAGTTATCTCGATGACGGCCTGCCCGAACCTCTACGCCTGACCCTTGCCCAACTGCAGGCCGCTGCGCCACCCATGTCGCACGAGTTAGTCGATGGGGTGTTCATGGCTGAATTCGGTGCGTTACCTACAGATCTGTTCGTGGCGTGGGACTCCGAACCAATTGCAGCAGCGTCGATCGGTCAAGTTCATCGTGCCGTACTGCGCGTGGGAGAGGACGAGGTTGCAGTTGCCGTCAAGGTGCAATACCCAGGTGTGGCAGACGCCATCGAATCTGACATTCGCACAGCAGATCTGCTGGGAACGCTGTTGGCATTCGGATTCAAATCACTTGACCCAGAAGCAATGGTGGCCGAGATCAAGGAACGCTTGACCGAAGAATTGGACTACACACGCGAAGCCAACAACCAGCAACTGTTTGCCGACTTTTACCGTGATCATCCCTTCATCAATGTCCCCAAAGTTTTCACTTCGATGTCAACGTCGAAGGTGCTCACCACAGAGTTGGTGAGCGGCGCAACATGGTCAGAGGTCCTGACGTGGGATCAAGACTCTCGCGACAGAGTCGCCGAGACGATTTTCCGTTTCGTGTTCAGAAGCCTGTATCGATTTCGCGCCTTCAACGGAGACCCACATCCGGGCAACTATGTCTTCCACGACGATGGTCGAGTGTCGTTCCTTGACTTCGGGCTGGTGAAGTACTTCAGCGAATCAGAGATGGACACATTCCAGCGCATGATCAAAGCGGCAGCCATCGACCATGACGTCGAAGAATTCCGTCACATCATTGAAGATGCTGGGCTATTGCGAAAAGACGCCCCGATCACCACTGATGACGCAGGTTCGTATTTCTCCCATTTTTATGAGCCGGTGAGCCAATCTCGTGACATGACGTGGACGAGCGAATACGCAACCTTAATAGTGCGGCATACCTTCGATCGCTCATCCCCCATTGCTCAATACGCAACCGTTCCAAAGTCATTCGTGTTCATTCAGCGAATCAACCTTGGCTTGTATGCACTTCTCGGACAACTTGGCGCACGTGGCAACTACCGACGTATCGCAGAAGAACTGTGGCCGATGACTAATTCACCCGCTTCCACCGAACTTGGTCGCCTCGAAGCCAAATGGCTGGCGTCAGTACGTCACTGAACAGTGTGGACATCGAGACCGATGTCCAAAATCGGTGAAGAATGCGTCAGTGCGCCAACCGAGATGAAGTCGACGCCCGTCGCCGCGACATCCTTGGCGTTTGCGAGTGTCAGCCCGCCACTCGCCTCAAGCAACACGTGACGTCCGGTAGTCGACGTGTGACTCCTAGCGATGTCGACTGCTTGCCGCATGGTGGCGGGTGCCATGTTGTCAAGTAACACCAAGTCCGCGCCTGCGTCGAGTGCCACTTGCAACTGTTCCAGAGTGTCGACTTCGATTTCGACGACCATGTCGGGTGCTGCCTGACGGACGAGCGCGAACGCTTGCGCGACGCCACCTGCAGCGACAATGTGATTGTCCTTCACCAGGGCTGCATCGGACAGTGACATGCGATGGTTCTGTCCACCTCCGCAACGAACTGCGTACTTCTCGAGACTTCGCAAACCTGGCGTGGTCTTTCTGGTGTCACGCACTCTGGCATCGGTGCCGGCGATGGCATCGACCCAGTTTGCAGTCGCAGTTGCGACTCCGGAGAGATGACACAGGAGATTCAACGCTGTTCGCTCAGCAGTTAGCAGCCCACGCGTCGGAGCCTCGACTTTTGCAAGTACGTCACCAGGAGCAACTCGATCTCCGTCGTTGCGAACAATCGTGAAAGCGCACTTTTCCACCCCACACACCATTTCGACTGCCGCAGCAGCCACATCGAGCCCAGCAACTGCTCCGTGCGCTCTTGTAGTGAACGTTGCGACACTTCGTTGCTGCTCTGGAACTGTCGACGCGGTGGTGATGTCGGCGCCGCCCGCGAGATCTTCCTCAATCGTGCGGCGGACAAGGTCTTCGACCTGGTTGGCATCGAGTCCGGCTTTTGTGAGGCGTTCACTCCGCTCAGATGACAGTGAATGAAGTGTCACAGGCCCTCCACCACTGTCGCGTCAGAGTCGACCACATACAAGTGACGCTTCCAAGAGTCCGACGACTGGGGCGCATCGGCACGTCGATGACAACCTCGACTCTCGACACGCACAGAAGCTGCTGCCACCACGGCTCGCGCCAGCGTGAGCATGTTGGTTGCTTCAAAGGAACGGCGTGAGGGTTCGATGCTCGCATCAGTCTTCTCCTCAAGTCGAGCAAGCCGGTCGGTTGCAGTTGCCAAGCCGTCGGCGCTTCGCAACACTCCGACGTACTTTGACATTGTCGAGCGAAGTTCAGCTCGTAGGTCGGCACTCAACAACGCTGCATGACGCTCGTCTTCATTCGGTTCAACTCTTGATGGCAGCGACCAACTGAGTGCACGGCCCACGCGCGTACCTGCAACGACACTTTCAGTGAGTGAGTTCGATGCCAATCGGTTAGCCCCGTGAACGCCCGTGCACGCCGCCTCACCGACCACGTAGAGGCCGACAAGCTCCGTTGCGCCGTCAAGGTTCGCCTTTACTCCCCCACACACATAGTGAGCCGCTGGCGCGACAGGTATGAGATCAACCGCCGGGTCGATGCCCTCAGCGAGACACGAGGCAGTGATTGAAGGGAAACGTGTTTCGAATTCCGAACCGATGGATCTTGCATCAAGAAACACATGGTCATCGACACCATTAGGTGACTCGGCCATGCGCGCACTGATAGCGGAAGCGACCACATCACGAGGCGCCAAGTCTGCTTGCGGATGCACGCCTTCCATGACGCGCGCGCCACTCGCATCAACGAGCACTGCACCTTCGCCCCGCACCGCCTCGCTGATGAGAGCTTGTTGACCTGTTGCATCTGGCCCTGTCCACAACACAGTTGGATGAAACTGAATGAACTCAATGTCGACGACGGGTACACCAGCACGTAATGCCATCGCTACGCCGTCGCCGGTGACTGCTGGGGGGTTCGAGGTGGATGCAAAGACCTGACCAAAACCGCCCGTCGCGATGACAACTGCTCGTGCCGTGACATCTCCGACACTTTCGACTGCACCTGTTTCGTCGAGCAGAGCCACACGAACGCCCGCTACTGCACGCCGTCCGTCTGAAAGTGTTCCGATGAGCAAGTCAAGTGCGAAGGCTCGTTCAACGACACGAACTCCGGCCAAACGAACACTCTCGTCAAGAGTGCGCTGCACTTCGGCGCCACTTTGGTCTCCGCCTGCGTGAACGATGCGGCGATGCGAATGACCACCCTCACGTGTCAGCGCTAAGTGATCGTGCGATGACTCATCGAATGAAGCTCCGAGGCGAGTGAGATAACGAATGGCTGTCGGCGCTTCCGCAACGAGAGTGCGTACTGCGGCTTCATCACACAGTCCCGCTCCCGCGGCGAGCGTGTCGCGAACATGGCTTTCGAGTGAATCACCGGGATCAAGCACCGCAGCAAGTCCACCTTGGGCCCAATTGGTACTACCGGCATCGAGCGTGTCTTTCGTGACGAGCAAGACATCACGCACTGGTCGTGCCGCGAGGGCCGCGGACAGCCCTGCCGCACCAGACCCGAGAACAACGACATCGATATCAACTGCCCACGTCGGCTCGGGCGCGGCTAAGCGAGCCGGCATGGCCTACTCGCCAGTCCGAGACGGGGTGCCGATGGCAATCATTCGCTCCACTGACTGCCGTGCACGCTCGGCGATGTCTGTTGGTACATCGACAACATCGGTTCCTTCAACGAGGCAACGCTCGAGCTTCTCTGGCGTGATCATCTTCATGTACTTGCACACAGCCGCGCGATTGACGGGCTGAAATTGTGTGTTCGAGTTGACCTTTTGCAGTTGATGCAACATGCCCGTTTCGGTGGCGACGAGAACTTTGCGTGCCGTGGTGTCTCGCGCCGCAGTCATCATGCCAGCTGTCGACAAGATCTTGGTGCGCTCCGCCGGTACGACACCCTCCGATGCCAAGTACATAGCAGATGTGGCGCAACCGCATTCGGGGTGAATGAACAATTCAGCATCGGGCTCAGATGCGACCAACTGCTTCAACTCTGATCCGTTGATACCCGCGTGCACATGACACTCGCCCATCCAGATGTGCATGTTGGTGCGCTTGGTCAACCGTTGCACGTGCGCGCCGAGAAATTGATCGGGGCAAAAGAGAATGTCTTTGTCGGCGGGAATAGAAGCAACCACGTCGACTGCGTTGCTGCTTGTGCAACAGATATCTGTCTCTGCTTTCACCGCTGCAGTGGTGTTGACATAACTGACAACGACAGCACCAGGGTGTTCGGCCTTCCATGCTCGCAACTGATCAGCCGTGATGGAATCAGCCAAGGAGCATCCGGCTCGCTCGTCGGGAATGAGCACGGTCTTGCTCGGCGATAGCAACTTGGCAGTTTCTGCCATGAAGTGCACACCACAGAACACGATCGTGGAATTCTCAACTTGGGCCGCAATACGAGACAGCGCCAAAGAGTCACCTACATGGTGTGCGACGTCTTGGATCTCGGGAACTTGATAGTTATGGGCCAGAATCACCGCGTCACGTTCAGCGGCGAGACGACGAATGCGCTGCGCCCAGTCGCCGTCAGACACCTTCACAAGGTGTCAGGTTATGAGCCGTTCGGCAGATCTGCCACAGGGGCGTCGAAGTGGCGGGGACGCTCGTACCAGAACTGGGAGATCGCCTCTGCCAGCGCTCCAGTCGCGGATCCCGGATCAGTGATGGTGTCATCGGGGTCGTCGGCGAATCGAACGACCGAGGCAACACCCTCGTCGCACACGATGACCACAAGCCGCACTCGTCGACGAAGCGCGTGTTCGCTCGGAGGACCATCGACATCCCCGTCCGTAGAGAGCGGTGCAGCCCAGCCGGTGGTGACGAGTGCCGCTGCCTGAAACATTCGCGCGAGTGCGCTCGATGGCAACGACAACAACCGATACACGTCGGGGTGCTCTGCCACTCGACACACCGATGCTCGCGCATCACCTTCACATGCCGAGGGACCAGACACAAATTGCACTCCGTACAATCGGGCGGCACCCATATCAAACGAGTTCACGGTGGAGTGAATGGTTCTCTCAACCATCTCCGCAAGCTCAGTGACGGGAATGTCGAGGTGGACACGTTCTGGCAAGTCAGGATTCATGTCCGAGGTGTGTGCGCAGTGCTGTGTAGTCGGCAGCGCTGTGTAGTCGGCAGCGCTGTGTAGTCGGCAGCGTGAGCCAGCACTGCCACGACAGACCGTGTCGTAGTGTGACAGTGAAATGGAATCTTCAACTGCAGTCGCACCACTACATGGCATCACTGTGCTTGATGTCGGCCGAATTGTCGCCGGTCCAGTGACCGCGTTCTACTTGGCAGCACTCGGAGCCGACGTCATTCGAGTCGATGGTCCTGGTGGCGACGTCAGTTGGCGAGTGCCGCCATTCATCGGACCTGATGCGAGTCGATCACAAGAACGACGTGCTGACGACGTCTCTGTCGGTCACCTACGTCGCGCGCGAGGCAAGCGCAGCGTTGTCCTTGATGTCACCACTGACGAAGGTCGAGATGCTTTCCTCACACTTGCTGACTCCGCCGATGTCGTCATCGAGAATCTGAGACCGGGTGCTCTCGCCAAACACGGGTGTGGTGTCGAGGATGTGCGCAACAGAAACCCTCGCTTGGTGTGGTGCAGCATCAGTGGTTACGGACAGACAGGGCCATACGCACATCGCGCGGCAATCGACATCTGCGTGCAAGCAGAATCTGGTCTTCTGTATCGAACGGGTTGGCCCGATACTCCCCCAGTCCGTGCAGGTGCGACCGTTGCAGATCACTTCGGCGCATACAACGCGGTCATCGCGGTGTTGTCAGCTCTTCGCCAACGCGACCTCACGGGCGTCGGTTCACATCTTGATGTGTCCATGCTCGATGCAGTCTCGATGATGCTGTGGGACGAAGCGCTTGACATCGACCCTGTCGGCTACAGCGAACGTCAAGGCAATGGAGATCGACGCGGCACGCCACACGGTGTGTATCCCACCTCTGATGGTTCGGTGGCAATTGTCGTCACCAGTGATGAGTCATGGTCTGATCTCACACACATCATGAATGCACCGCATCTCCTCCGTGATTTTCCTCGAATACGCGATCGCATTTCAGCGCGCGACACCATCGACGCCCAACTCGGAGAGTGGACGTTGCGACACACCTCAGAGCAGGTTGCCGACAAGCTCGGTGCACTCGGAATTCCGGTCGGTGTTGTGCGCACCGGATACGACACACTGAATCATCCCCAGTTGCGCCACCGTGATTTCTTCGAACCACTGAGCGCGCCAATCAGCGGAATTGACAGCGGACTCTTTGGCACACGTTTGCCATTTCTCATTGATGGGCAAAGTTTGTCGGCTGGCCCCGCTGAACCCCTCGGATGGAGCACCGAAGAACTCACCTAATTGCAACGACGACCTTCGCGAACTCAGCTCGTCGTCGCTATCGTTTCAAGTGCCCCAACCCCTCGCCGACTGAGATTTCGACATGTCACAACCTCGCACACTTGCTCAGAAAGTCTGGGACTCACATGTGGTGCACAGCGCACCTGGTGAAGCAGACCTCATGTACATCGACCTCCATCTGGTTCACGAGGTCACCAGCCCACAAGCCTTCGACGGACTTCGTCTGTCGGGACGCACTGTTCGACGCCCAGAGCTCACAGTTGCTACCGAAGACCACAACGTGCCCACCGCCGACATCGACAAACCGATTGCTGATCCGATTTCAGCAAGACAAGTCCAGGTGTTGCGTGACAATGCGAAAGAGTTCGGAATCACGCACTTCCCGATGGGAAATGCGAACCAAGGCATTGTCCACGTCATCGGGCCAGAACAAGGTCGCACTCTTCCCGGCATGACAATTGTTTGCGGTGACAGTCACACCGCCACACATGGTGCTTTCGGTGCGCTCGCATTCGGAATTGGCACCAGCGAAGTTGAACACGTTCTCGCCACTCAGACTCTTCCCCAATCTCGTCCGAAATGGATGGCGATGAACGTCGAAGGCGATGCTCCCGCGGATGTCACAGCCAAGGACATCATCCTCGCGATCATCGGGGCCATTGGCACCGGCGGTGGCATCGGACATGTCATCGAATATCGCGGCTCTGCCATTCGTGCTCTCTCCATGGAAGGGCGCATGACGGTGTGCAACATGTCCATCGAGGCCGGAGCAAAAGCTGGCCTCATCGCACCAGACGACGTCACATTCGAGTACCTCAACGGTCGCCCGCACGCTCCAACTGGTGCCGCATGGGACGAAGCAGTCGCAGCGTGGCGTCAACTGCACACCGATGACGGTGCCACATTCGACAAGGAAGTCACCATCGATGCGCGCACTCTGCGCCCGCATATCAGTTGGGGCACCAATCCGGCACAAGTGATTCCCATCGACGGTGTTATTCCTTCGCCAAAAGACGCAAGTGATCCGCAAGTAGCTGACACCATCTCTCGTGCACTCGAGTACATGGGCCTCGCTCCGGGAACAAAAATGAGTGATGTTCCCGTCGACACCGTGTTCATCGGTTCGTGCACGAACAGTCGTATCGAAGATCTTCGGGCCGCAGCCGCGGTCATGAAAGGTCGAACTGTCACGGCAAAGCGAGTGATGGTTGTGCCAGGTAGTCATGCCGTCAAGAAACAGGCAGAGGCCGAAGGACTGCACAACGTGTTTCGTGAAGCGGGTGCAGATTGGCGTGAGCCGGGTTGCTCAATGTGCCTTGCGATGAACCCTGACAAGCTCGCTCCTGGGGAACGTGCTGCAAGCACCAGTAACCGTAACTTTGAGGGTCGTCAAGGTCGCGGCGGACGCACACACTTGGTGTCTCCTGCGGTCGCAGCAGCCACAGCCATTGCCGGACATTTCGCGACACCAAAGGACTTGTCATGAAAGCAGTGCACATCATCACCGGTCGTGGAGTGCCGTTGCGTCGCAGCGATGTCGACACTGACCAGATCATTCCTGCCGACTGGTTGAAGCGAGTTGAGCGCACGGGGTTCGAAGCCGGTTTGTTCTCCACTTGGCGCGATGATCGCAACTTTGTGTTGAACGACCAGAAGTACGCAGGAGCGAGCATTCTCGTGGCCGGTCCATCTTTCGGCGTCGGCTCTTCCCGTGAGCACGCGGTGTGGGCTATTCAGCAATACGGATTTGATGCGGTCATCGCACCGAGCTTCAGCGACATCTTCCGCAACAACTGCACCAAGAACGGGCTTGTGCCTGTGGTGCTCTCAGAAGCCATCGTGAACACATTGTGGGAACTCATCGAAGCTGATTCCTCAACCGAGATCACGGTCGACATGAAGTCGCTCACTGTGGAAGTGCCAAGTGCCGGACTCACCGAGTCATTCCCCATGGACGCACCGACCCAGCACCGTTTCTTGAACGGCTTAGACGACATCGGAATCACACTGTCGCACGCTGACGCGATCTCACAGTTCGAGAAGTCGCGCCCGGCATATCTGCGCACAAACTGAAACGGTTGCTACCGACGATCCTCGTCTTCCGAGGGGAACAACAACAGATGAGTTCCACAACCCGGGCAATCGACTGAATCAACGCCTTCAAAGTCATCAACGAACTCACCACACATTGGGCAACGATTGTCGTCAGTGACTTCGTATTCAATTGTCAGGTCATCGTCGAAACCTTCAACTGCGCTCATGGGCGAAAAGTATCAACGGGCTGTCTCAGACGACAGGCACAGGTGTCGTCAGTCACGAAACTTGCGCAGATCCACTAGCCGTGGGTCGTTGCTGAACACCTCAATAGGAGGTTGCGTAGGAAGACGCAGTGCGCGCTGAATGATGCGACACGTCGTGTGTTGGTTGTACTCAGCCAATGTCACGGCCCAACCGTCGCGTCCAGCGCGTGCTGTACGACCAGAGCGGTGCAGGTATGTCTTGTGATCGATCGGTGGTTCGTAATGGACAACGACTGCAACATCATCGATGTCAATTCCGCGAGCTGCAACGTCGGTAGCGACAAGGACGGTGATTTCACCCTTGGTGAAACGTGCCAGCGCTTTCTCACGCGCTGCCTGCGTGAGGTCACCGTGAATTGCCGAGGCCTTCACGTTGAGATCTCGAAGATTGTCTGTCACACGATCACACAGGCGCTTGGTGTCACAGAACACCGCTGTCTTTCCACCAGCAGTTGCCACTGCGGCAATGACTTTGTCTTTGTCCATCTTATGCACTGCGAGAAACAGGTGATGCATCGTGCCGACGGTGTCGGTCGGCGCGTCGATTGACACTTCACGCGGATTCTTCATGTAACGACGAACCAAGTTGCCGACCTGTCCGTCGAGCGTGGCACTGAACAACATGGTCTGGTGTTCGCCAGTGACGTGACGGAGAATCCATTCGACCTGTGGAGTGAAACCTTCATCAGCCATTCGGTCGGCTTCGTCGAGCACCACGCACTGAATGTCCTCGAGGTCGACCTCTTTCGCTTTGATGAGATCAATCAACCGCAACGGAGTGGCGACGACGATGTCAATGCCTTTATCGAGAGCCACGATCTGGTCATCGCGCGAAGCACCGCCGTAGACAGCGAGCACCTTGACGGAGCACTCGGTGGCGATCGGCCCCAGAACTTCTGACACCTGAAGGGCAAGCTCACGAGTCGGCACGAGCACCAAACCACGAGGAGCTCGCTTGCGCGCCGCCTTGTCGATGCGAGCGATCATCGGCACACCAAACGCCAGAGTCTTGCCGCTACCTGTGCGCGCACGACCACACACGTCTTCCCCACTGAGTGCAACCGGTATGGCCTCGGTTTGGATGGCAAACGGAGCGGAGAATCCGGCAGCCGCGAGGCCGCGATCGACTTCTTCAGGCACGCCAAGTGCGGCGAAACCGGTGGGTAACGACACAGCAGGCGAGGAAGAGTCAGAGGGTTGGGGGTGTCGAGACGACATGTGTGACCAAGGGTACCGCTCGAAATAATTGTCGTGCGGGCTCACAGTCGTTATTGTTTACGAGCCTGTTACGGAATGGTTCCGTGCAGAAAGGAAGCACACACTTACGGATTAGCACCGAGCGCACCCGTACGACACGGACCAGTCACAACTGGAAACGTCGTGCGCCACCCGCCACGGGCGAACCCTCTATCACCTTCGGGAGGAGTTCACTATGGACGACACATTGGATGGCACACAGACTCGAGGTCTGAAAGGTCAGCCGTACGACTGGCAAGATTTGCTGGTTCCGGACGAACCGACTTTTTCACGGGAACTCAGTGAGTTGATTGACGGCGAATTCGTCAGCGAGTCGAAGTAGCCGATACCCATCAACGCCAATTCGTCCGCTCTCCTCCCCGCACGAATCCTCGTGCTGGGGTGTGGAAGCGTTGCTCAATGCACCGTTCCACTTCTTATTGATGACCTCGGCATAGTCCCGTCATCCATTCACATCGTTGATTTCGTCGACAATCGCCACCGTGTCGCTGATGCACTCGCCAAAGGTGTCACGTACGAGTCGGGTCGACTGACTCGTGAGAACCTCGATGAGTTCTTGTCAGCTCGTTGCAAAGATGGCGACATCTTGCTCGACCTCGCGTGGAACATCGACTGTCCGACCATTTTGCAGTGGTGCCATGACCACAATGTGCGCTACCTCAACACCTCAGTCGAAGTGTGGGATCCATATGAAGATCTTGCATCCACCGATCCGCGTGATCGCACTTTGTATGTGCGTCATCAAGATCTTCGACGTTTGAAGGCGAAGTGGGGTAAGCCGGGCGCCACTGCCGTGGTGGAACATGGTGCAAATCCTGGCCTCGTGAGCCACTTCGTGAAGCGTGCGCTAATGCAGATGAGCAAGCGAATGCTGACAGATGGCACCGCAACCGGTGATCGCGCCACGGCGCTTGAGTCCGCGCTCGCATCACATGAGTTCAACCGACTTGCAATGGTGACCGGCACAAAGGTGATTCACATCTCTGAACGCGACACACAACTCGCGGTTGAGCCAAAGCGTGTCAACGAATTTGTCAACACCTGGTCGGTTGATGGCCTCTATGAGGAAGGGATCGCACCAGCTGAACTTGGTTGGGGCACTCACGAAAAGACCCTTCCGAAGAATGCATGGCAACACGAAGACAACGGACCACGCAATCAAATCTGTATCGCCCAGCCCGGCATGGAGACATGGGTTCGCAGCTGGGTTCCTGCTGGCGAAATTCGTGGACTTGTCATCAGGCACGGTGAGTCGTACACGATGAGTGATCACTTGACCGTGTGGAATGACGGCCGCGCCACCTATCGACCGACGGTGCACTACGCCTACTGTCCGAGCGATGTTGCGATCATGAGCATCCATGAGTTGCTTATGCGGAACTATGAGATGCAGCCCGAGCAACGCATTCTGAATGACGAGATCGTTCAAGGCGAAGACCAGCTCGGCGTGTTGCTCATGGGTCACGACTACAACGCTTGGTGGACCGGTTCAATCCTCGACATCAACGAAGCCCGCAGCAAAGTGCCGCACCAAAGTGCGACGACACTTCAAGTGGCTGCTTCAGTTCTCGCGGCAGTGAAGTGGATGATCGCCGAGCCAATGCAAGGCCTCAAAGTCCCAGACGAACTGCCGCATGACTTCATCCTCGATGCAGCTAGTCCATATCTCGGCACCATCTGGTCTGACGCGGTCGACTGGGATCCGCTGCGGACGCGTCGCGATGTGTTCGACCAATGGAGCGATCTTGCGGCGACGCTCGACCACTCCGACCCGTGGCAGTTCGGCAACTTCCTCTGCCCATAGGCCACTCTGCTCTCACGTGGCGGCCGGGTTCTACCCCGGCGCCGCGTGAGAGCAAGTCCCACATTGGTGGTCAGAGCGCAACGACGCCTGTAGTGTTCAGGGCGATGACATTTGCTTCCAGCCTCCTTCTTCTTATGTAACGGCAGCAGCCGCATATCGCTGCTGTCGAACCTCCTGCGCCAAGTGCCAGGGGGTTTTTTGTTGCTCCAAGAAGAGACTGAAACGAATACCAACACAACCAAGCCACAGGAAGACCAAGGACTCACACGATGCCTCCACAAAACGTGACACCCAAAGCAATGGCATTTGACCGCTACAAGCCGTTCATCCCGGTCGTGCTCACCGACCGCACTTGGCCGAACAAGATGATCGAGAAGGCACCGCTGTGGTGCAGTGTCGACTTGCGCGACGGCAACCAAGCTCTCATTGACCCGATGGACCCCGAGCGCAAGATGCGCATGTTCGACGCGCTCGTGAAGATGGGCTTCAAAGAAATCGAAGTTGGCTTCCCTTCAGCAAGCCAGCCCGACTTTGACTTTGTCCGCCAACTGATTGAGAGAGATCTCATTCCCGATGACGTCACCATTCAGGTGCTGGTGCAGTGTCGACCTGAGCTGATTGAACGCACGTACGAATGCATCAAGGGTGCTCCGCGAGCAATCGTGCACTTCTACAACTCCACCAACCCGCTGCAGCGTGAAGTGGTGTTCAACCTGGACAAAGAAGGCATCGTCGACATCGCAGTCAATGGCGCGAAGCTGTGCAAAAAGCTCGAAGAGACCGTCCCGGAAACTGCCGTCCGCTACGAGTACTCCCCCGAAAGCTTCACGCTCACCGAACCTGAGTACGCCATCGAGGTGTGTCGCGCAGTGATGGACGTCATCGAACCCACACCTGAGTCGCCGATCATCTTGAATCTTCCCGCAACAGTTGAGTGTTACTCGCCGAATGTGTACGGCGACGTCATCGAGTGGTTCATCCGCCACTTGCCGAACCGTGAATCAGCCGTCATCTCCCTGCACCCGCACAACGACCGTGGATGCGCCGTTGCTGCAGCAGAGTTCGGCGTGATGGCTGGTGCCGATCGGGTTGAGGGAACGCTCTTTGGCAATGGTGAACGCACGGGCAACGTCGACATCGTCAATCTTGCGATGAACCTGTTCGTCAATGGCGTCGACCCAGAGCTCGACATCACCGACATTGATGCGTTGCGTCGCGTGGCCGAATACTGCAACCGTCTGCCGGTGCATCCACGGCACCCCTACGTGGGCGACTTGGTGTACACCGCATTTTCCGGCAGTCACCAAGACGCCATCAAGAAAGGCTTCGAAGCGCTTCCGAGGAATTACGACACGTGGGGCGTTCCATATCTGCCAATTGACCCGAAGCATGTCGGCCGCAGCTACGAAGCGGTCATTCGTGTCAACAGCCAGTCCGGAAAAGGTGGCGTTGCCTATGTCATGAAGACCGAACATGGATTCGACCTGCCACGCCGTTTGCAGATCGAATTCTCAAAGACCATTCAGCACATCACCGAGGACTCAGGCACGGAAATCAGCCCCGTCATCATGTGGGATTCCTTCCAGAGTGAGTACTTGTCCTCGAACACCCGCATGTCGCTGACCAGCCACGAGTTGCGCAGCGATTCCAATGGGCGCACCACCATCACCGCCCAATTGGTGAACGAAGGTCGACCAATGACCATCAACGGGGAAGGAAACGGCCCCATCGATGCATTTGTGCACGCACTGCGTAGCGGGTTCAACACCGATCTTGACGTGGTCGACTATGCAGAGCACGCCATGGGCCAAGGTTCACAGGCGACTGCGGTCGCCTATGTCGAGACCACCGACGAAGAGGGCAACGTGAAATGGGGCGTTGGTACTGATCCAAACACCATGACCGCATCGTTTCGCGCTGTTCTCAGCGCCTACGAACGTCACCTCCGCTAGTTTTGCAGTGGCTGAAAGGACGATGACATGAAGGTAAGTGTGAATTTTGACGTGTGCGCATCAACGGGTGCATGCACTCAGGTCGCCCCAGAAGTGTTCGAGGTACGCAAGGACGGTTACCTCTACATCTTGCAGGAGAACCCTGGCGAGGAATTGCGCGACAAGGTGATGCTTGCAGCCGACCTGTGCCCCACTGCTGCAATCACGGTCGAGGGCTGATTGTCAAAAATCGCTTTCTCACAACTGCTCGCCAATCGGTGGGCTTCTGCGAACTCACTGTTGTGTGTCGGCCTTGACCCAGATCCGGCGCGATTCCCCGGAGCTCTAAAGAACGATGCGTCTGTAATCGCGCGATTTTGCATTGACATCATCGACGCAACCGCAGACGTGGTGTGTGCCTTCAAACCACAGATTGCTTACTTCGCTGCGGTAGGCGCAGAATCTCAACTCGAACAAGTGTGTGAGCACATTCGGGTGAACCACCCCACCATTCCCATTATTCTTGATGCAAAGCGCGGTGATATCGGAGATACTGCCGCCCTGTACGCACGAGAAGCATTCGACCGATACGGCACCCATGCCGTGACTGTCAACCCGTACCTCGGCACCGACAGCATCGAGCCTTTCCTTGCGCGTGGCGGCGTGGTGGTGCTGTGTCGTACCTCGAATGCCGGGAGTGGTGAATTCCAGTCACAACTGATCAACGGTGTTCCTCTGTATCAACATGTCGCTCGCACCGCCGCAGACAAATGGTCAGCATTGGGTGATGTCGCACTTGTGGTTGGCGCCACCTACCCCGATGAGTTGCGCGAAGTTCGCACCATTGTCGGTGACATGCCACTTCTTGTTCCGGGAGTCGGCGCCCAAGGTGGCGACCCGGAAACAGTCGTACGAAACGGCGCACGTGCGGACGGTGCTGGGCTCGTGGTCAACTCATCTCGAGCCATTTTGTACGCGAGTGGCCACGACCATGTGAAAGCTGCTCGCGACGCAGCGATTGCTACCCGCGATGCATTGAACGCTGCGCGTTAGCGATTCATGAACGCGTCGACAGCCACACCCATGGCGGCTGCCATACGCATATCGAGCCTGTCATCGTCCACTTTGATGTCATAGGTGTCTTTAATCTTCATGTTGGCTCGGTTGACATGACCGACTTGTGTACCTGACTCATTCAAGAGCGAGAACTGCACTCGCATGAACCATGGAATATCCACCAGATTCATCACACGACGCAAGATTGCCTGTATCTGGCTCGTTTCAGTGAGCGTCCACCGGCCCTGAGAAGTTTCGATGACGTATGTTGAGCGTCCGAGCGAAGCCTTGAAGTTCTTTGCCAGGGTGCCGATTGATGAGCCATCGCCGTCGACGACGTCATACACGCCCCCTATCTCCATCACTTTGCGACCCTGAATACGAAAAACAACGCTTGCACCATCTGGAGATGTACAAGTGACACTTTCCTTGAGTGCCATTCGTTTCTGCGTGATGAAGCCCAAGTCAACAGGAGCTGTGTCTGTTCGTGTCACCGTCCAGCGGTTCTGCATCATGGTGAGCTTTTGTGTGAGGGTCAACGAATACGACATCAGCGGCAAAATAGCACGGGCCTCTAGACGATGAGGTGCAGGGGTTAGGCGCGCAGTGTGGTGACTTCAATGATGCCAGGAGCGGCGCGGAGCTGAGCAAGAACGTCAGCGGTGACCTCTGCGGTTGGCGCAATCACCATCAGTGCTGTGCCAGGGGTGAGTGCGCGACCAACATCCATGTCGGCGATATTCACTCCGGCATTTCCAAGTAGCGTTCCAACAAGACCAATGACACCAGGTCGGTCATCGTTGCGCACAACCAACATGTTGTCGGCGGGCGGCACGTCTGTGACGTGGTCGTCGACCATGACGATGCGCGCCTGTCGCCGTGGACCCACAAGAGTTGCTGCAATGCTGTGCGTACCTGCGCGAAGTGTCACCAAGTTCACGTAGTCACTCGTGCTTCCGGTTGACACTTTTGACTCTTTGACCTCGACGCCAAGAGCCTTGGCAACCTGAGGTGCATTCACGAAGGTGACTGGTTCATCCTGGATAGCGGAGAAGAAACCCTTCTCTGCAGCCAAGGTGAGAATGCGTGTGTCGTAGCTTCCGATTTCTCCAGTGGCGACCACTTCGAGAGAAGTTGGGTTTGCATCAAACATTGAGGCCAAGAGTCGGCCAAGGCGTTCTGCAAGCGGAAGGAACGGCTTCATTGTTTCGTTCGCATCGGCAGCCGAGATGTTGACGGCGTAGGGAACAAAGTCGCCCGCAAGAGCAAGATTGATCATGTCGGCAATGTCATCGCCCGCTTTATCTTGGGCTTCAGTGGTGCTTGCCCCAAGGTGTGGCGTCACCACAATTCCGGGTACCGAGAAGAGTGGAGATTCCGTGGTGGGCTCCTTGGCAAAGACATCAAGCGCGGCTCCTGCGATGACTCCGCCACTAACAGCCTCAGCGAGAGCTTCCTCGTCGACGATGCCACCACGAGCCACGTTGACGATTCTCAAATTGGGCTTGGCCTTCAGAAGCATGTCGCGACCGATGAGACCGACTGTCTCTTTGGTTTTCGGCAGGTGAATGGTGAGAAAGTCTGACTCTTGGATCAAGCGGTCGATGTCGACGAGCTCGATGTTCATGGCACGGGCGCGCTCGGCTGATACGAACGGATCGAAAGCGATGATGCGCATGCCGAATGCGGCTGCGCGTTGTGCGACCAACTTGCCTATACGCCCCAACCCTGCGATGCCGAGGGTCTTGTCGAAAAGCTCGACGCCTTCCCATCTACTGCGTTCCCATCGACCCTGAACCAGTGCCGTGTGTGCTTGAGGAACATTGCGCGCGACAGCCAACAACATCGCCAAGGTGTGCTCAGCCGCCGACACGATGTTCGACTCAGGAGCATTGGCCACCATGACGCCGCGTTTCGTTGCAGCCTCCACATCGACATTGTCGAGACCAACGCCAGCACGCCCAACTACGACAAGATCTGACCCTGCTTCAAGCAGTGCGTCATCCACCTGAGTGGCCGATCGCACGATGAGCGCACTTGCTCCCTTGATGACTTCACGAAGTTTGTCTGGGCTCAACCCCACTTGAACGTCGACATCGTGGCCTGCTGCGCGCAAGCGATCGAGTCCACGCTCGGCTAATTCTTCAGACACCAGTACGCGGGCCATTTGACCATTCTCGCCGGTGACGGGTGCTTCGCCACCTTCGTTTGACAAATCGTTCACTTCAATGAGCACTTTGTGGCGAACGCCACTAGCGTCGCTCCCCATGAGCCACCCCTTCCTCTCAGAAGAATGGATGAACGCGGCACGTGCGATTCGTGCCAAGTACGCACACCTCGCCACTCGAGTCGAGGTGTCCCTGCGAATCAACCAGGTCATCACCCATGTGCCATTTGGGGAAGGCACTGTGCGGGCCTATATGGACACCACATCTGGTGATGTCGACATGGAACTTGGTGCTCTCGAGAACCCTGACGCAACTGTCACCACGGACTACGAGACCGCTCGGAAGATATTCGTCGATCAGGACCAGACAGCGAGTATGCAGGCCTTCATGAGTGGCAAGATCAAAGTTGAAGGCGACATGATGAAAATCATGGCCATGCAGACATCGCTTCCACAAGATGACACTGCACTGAAGATTGCAGCGGAAGTCAAAGACATCACCGCGTAGGTAGCCGCCAACTAGTCGGTGGCGATATCGCGATGCTCTGTCGAGCGCACGAACCACGACACTGCCGAACCAAGTGCGGCCATCGCCGCACCGGCATACAACGCAAAGCCGTAACTTTCCGCCACACCACTGCCCAATGTGGATTCATGAATCGACACCATGATCGTTGACCCTGTCGCAGCACCAAGTTGACTCATCAATTGTTGCATGGCACCTGCAACACCGAGGTTGGCTTCATCGACGCTGTTGGCGACCAGTGCGGTGAGCGCGGGTGACGCAAAACCCAAACCGACACCTGACAAGGCGAGTCCAATCGCAACGTAGAAATCAGAGCTGCCCATGCGCACGTTGGCGAGCATGATCATTGAGGCAACCACGAACGCGGCACCGAGAACGGCAGAAACGCGTTCTCCCACTTTCATAGTGAACGAACTACCAAGTGGTGCCACCACTGAGAACGTCAACGGCCGCGCGATGACCAACCAACCAATGTGGGCAGCAGACAATCCGAGACCTTTGTCGAGTAGTTGCGGCACGATGAGAAACCCACCCATGTAGGCGAAGTTGGTGAGACCAGTGCTGGTGATTGGCAGCACGACGTTGCGCGTACGTAGCCATCGCATGGGCATCAGTGGTTCTTCGACTCTTTGCTCGACATTGACGAATGCGACGAGCGCAATGACACTGAGTACGAAGAGGCCGACGATGGGTGCGCTCCCCCATCCCCACGCATGTCCACGATTGACCGCAAGCAACAACGATGTGGCGGCCAACCCCAAAGTGAAGGACCCAGCGATATCGAACTTCACGTCTTTCATGCGGTCGGTCTCTGGCAACATGCGAGCGGCGAGCACAACACCGATCACACATAACGGCGCTTGCACGATAAAGATCATGCGCCAGCCGATTGCCTCAACTAACGGCGCGCCGAGCACTACACCCAACACCGGCGCACCTGCAGTAGTGAAGCTCCACATGCTGAGCGGACGCACACGTTCGTGTGGTGGAAAAAGTCGATTGATGTATGCCATTGCCGCCGGACCTGTTGCCGCACCAGCGCTCGCCGACAAGATACGAAACGCAATCATTGATGCTGCGTTCCACGCAAGCGCTGTCAGACCTGCAAACACGCCAGCCACAGCAAGGCCAAGCACGTACACCCGCTTATGTCCCCACAAGTCGCCCGCTTTGCCAAATGCCGGACCAACGACTCCGAACGCAAGCATCGGACCGGTAAGTGACCAGTTGAGCGCGCTCACTGTTGAATTCAAATCAGTTGCAATCGCATCAAGAGACACGACGATGACGGTGATGGTGAAGCTGGTGGCGAAGAGTCCGCTCAGCACGACGATCAACATCGCCCACTGTCTGTTCAGGCCGACCTTGCGCGCCATCTTTCGTGGCAGCATCATGGTCCAAGGGACCACTGATACTTCTTCGATACCAACTTGCTCGAGTGTCAGCGTGTCTCGACTCCGATCATGCCTCTGATCTTGGAGCGAGTACATGTTCACGGGAAGATGAGATCGACAGTCTCGCCAACGAGAACTCGCTCGAAGTCCTTCACCTTCTTGTCCTTGATGCGAGCTTCTTTCAGACCACGCGACTTGTTGCCGGTGACGCTGCCAATGAGAAGTCCTTCCTTCTCAAGCCGCTCCTTCACTACGTCATAGGTCCGTCCGTAGATAGTGGGAATGAGAGTCGTCTTTTGACCCTGGGAGATGCTCACCAACACCGATGCCCCGCGCGCCAACTTCGTGGTGGCAAGTGGCAATTGCGCCATGATCTTGCCCTCGGGAATGTCCACCGATGGCGCCGATGGTCCCTCTGCAATGACAAGTCCTATCTCAGCGAGCTTTGCGGTGGCTTCCTCGAGCGACAGACCAATCAGCACTGGTACATCGCGCGGTGCAGGGCCAGTTGACACCACGATCTTCACCGTGGCGCCCTTCACCAATTGCTCACCCACCTTCAAATTCGGCTGGTCAGGCACGGTCCACGAGATGACGGTCCCCGCTGCCACCGTTTCGTCTGCTGCTTCAGCGACTTCAGGAACCAGCCCGATATCGGTGAGTTTCTGCTTGGCGGCGTCAGCGGTGAGGCCAGTGACGTCTTCAAGCACCGACAGTGTCGGACCTTCAGACACGTACATGATGATGGAATCACGCTTTCGCAGTGCACTTCCAAGCACAGGATCGGTGCGAATGACTTGGCCAGTCTGAACTTCGTCGCTTCGATCTTTGCGAATGACAACTTTCCAGCCATAGCGAGACACTTGATTACGTGCTTCGCCCTCTGTGAGTCCCACAAGTTCTGGCACGGGGTTTGACGGATTCAACACCGTGTTCCATGCAATAACTCCACCGCCAGCCAACAATGCAAGCACGACTACTACTGCAACGATGCGCAGACCCCATCGACGTTTCTTCGGACGCGGTGCTTGTTCGGTCGGATCTTCTGCATTCAACGCAAGCAACATGTCGGCATCGACAACTGTCGGACCCGTTCCTTCTGCGCCGATAACGATGGGGCCAGATGGTGAACCATCAGCAGTTTGTGAACCACCGATGACCACACCATCAGGAAGTTCGGCCTGTGGAATATTCGGTGTGGTGCGAATGAGAATTGGCGAGCCCGGCTGCGCTGTTGGTGGAGCAAATGACACGGGCGGCGCAGTGAACGTTGGACGAACTGTTGGTTGTGAAGGATCTGTTGCCGCAACTGCAACATCGAACAAACCACTGCCCACAATGTCGATCGGAGTTGGTCGAGGCAACTTCTCGGCTGCTTGCACCAACGCTTGCCCAAACTCACGCGGACTGAAACGTTCGTCAGGACTTGGTCGACCCGCGCGCTCTAACACTGCTGCGAGTGCACCGAAGTCGGCGTTCACCGGAAGCAGCTTTCCATTTCGATTGGAGAATGCACCAGCGACACTGTCGGAAGAGAACGGAACCTCACCGGTCATCGCTTCGACAAGTGTGAGAGCAAGTGAGTACACATCGGACGCAGCTGAGCGTTCGATGCCCTGCTCTAACTCCGGCGCGGCATAGTTGGCTTGGTCGACAGTCATGTTGCTGGCTGGTCGAAGCGGTGCACCAAAGCCCACCACCCGTACGCGGCGATCGAGCCCAAATACCAGTCGCGCCGGGCGCAGGTCGCCGTGCACCACACCCTGTTTGGCGGCGATGTCGAGTGCCCGGCAGACATCGATGCCGACGATCAGGGCCTGTGAGGGTGTGAGGAGGCGCCCTCGGTCGAGCATGTCGCGCAACGACCCGCCAAGCAGTGGTTCAGACACCACATACACATGACGTTCGCCGCCGATAACAGCCTCTCCGTGGTCGAGAACAACTTCAACTGTGGGGTGACGAAGTGATGCCGCGACATTGAACTGGCGCTCAAAGCCTTCGACCGCATCTGCGGCAGTCGTCGAACCCAATGCAGGGTCAACCAGGCGCGCGACCTCAGTGAGGCGCATTCCAACGGGGTTGCCGGTGGAGATGTCGGTGCCTTCGCAGAAGATGGTGCCGGCTGCCGAGGCGGCCGACGTGGCCTCGCTGCGGACCGTCTCTATTCGATACCGACCACCTAAGACGGTGTCCAGCAGCACATGCTCGTCGCTCATGACCCATGCGACGCTACCGTTTGGTGCCCCTAAGTGGGGGTTCATGGCGCGTTGCAGGCGAGAATGGAGCCGTGAAAACCCCTCGAAATGCCCGTCGATTGGCCATCAGCACCGCCATCGGGCTGGGCTTGGCCCTGATTGTGGTGGGCCTCAGCCAGGCAGTCACCGGCCGCGACGCGCAGCGACTACCCGATGAAATCGCCACCATCACCCCTGGCCCAGGTGACACGGTGCTGCGCCAGAGCCAGATCAGTGTCGACTTCTTCGATCCTTACGAGGCGGTGCTCATCGTGGATGGCGTTGAACTTCCCGTCACTCGACTCGATGACGTAACTGCCGGCCCCGGCGTACCGAAGCCCGGTTCACAAATCGACCTTCCACCGACTGCCATCTACGACGCAGGCAACTTCACCATCTCATTCACCCCTCAAGAAGGTGCGGCGGTCGAGGAGTTGAAGCAGGGCCTCCACGAGGCAACCGTCATCTATTGGAAAATTGACGAGTCACGCAATGAGTCGAAGTTTTTCTCGTGGGAGTTCACCTCGAACTAAGCACAGCAACTACGGAAGGTTTCCGGTGGCCAGCAGGTGCTCGAACCCGCTTTCATCGAGCATCGGAACGCCCAGCTGTTCGGCTTTGGTCACCTTGCTCGCACCTGGTTCACTACCGACGACGACCGCAAATGTCTTTGCACTGACACTTCCGGGACTCTTTCCTCCGCGTGCCTTGATGGCACCTTCTGCCCCGTCGCGCGAGTAGTTCGAGAGTGTGCCAGTCACAACAACTGCCTTCCCTGCGAGAGTCTGTGGCTCAGAGCTGCGTTCAACTCGGCCAAAGTCGACACCAGCCGTGCGCAACTTGTCGATGATCGCTTTGTTTTCATCTTTTGCAAACCACGATGAAACGGATTGTGCGATGACATCGCCGACACCTTCGACTGAAGCAAGTTGATCATTGGACGCAGAAGCAATTGCATTGAGAGTTCCGAACTCTGCGGCGAGCGACTCTGATGCGGCCGGACCAAGGTGCTTGATGCCAAGTGCCGTGAGCAACTTCGGAAGAGGTCGCGTTCGTGAGAACAGAATTGACTCGACAAGATTCTTTGCACTGATGTCAGCAAACCCTTCGAGCTGCAACAACTGGTCGACCGTCACGAAGTACAAGTCACCGACGTCTGAGACATAACCGGCGTCGGAAAGAGCAAACACAGTTCGCTCACCGAGTCCTTCGATGTCCATCCCGCCCCGTGATGCAAAGTAGATGATGCGCTGGTCACGCTGAAAAGGGCACGATGGTTCGACACAACGCGTGTCGGCTTGGTCATCAGGCTTCACCAAAATGCTCTTCAGCGAACACGGGCACGTCTCTGGGAACACCCATGGCTTCGACTTCTTTGGTCGTAGCGACAACACTGGGCCCACTACTTCCGGAATGACGTCTCCTGCCTTGCGCACAACGACCGTGTCACCGGGGCGCACATCTTTCAACGCGACTTGATCACGATTGTGAAGAGTCGCCATGCTCACGGTGGACCCACCGACAAAGATTGGCTCTAACACCGCGAAAGGTGTTGCACGACCAGTTCGACCAATGGACACCTGGATGTCTTTCAGCACCGTGTTGCGCTCTTCGGGTGGAAACTTGAATGCAATCGCCCACCGTGGAGCGCGGGATGTGAACCCGAGTGTTTCTCGCTGTCGTAAGTCGTCAACCTTCACCACGACACCGTCGATGTCGTACGGCAATTCGTGACGATGCTCCTTCCACTCGTCGCAGAAGGAATAGACCTCAGCGAGGGACGCAACTGCACGAATCTCCGGATTCACCGGAAAACCAAGTTTTTTCAAGTAATTGAGCGTGTCGTGATGATGGGTGAACTCTGGTCCACCGCGTACCTCGCCGAGTTGATAACACCACAAGCTGAGGTCACGCTCAGCGGTGATCCGCGAATCTTTCTGGCGAAGACTTCCTGCGCCGGCGTTGCGTGGGTTAACTGGCACTGAAAGGGGGCCGCGACCATCGGCAGCTCGTCGAACATTTTCCGCTTCCTTTTCGGCGCGAAGGCGCTGAAACGCCTCGATGGACATATACACCTCGCCTCGAACTTCAAGCACCTCGGGCACCGGCGTCTTTGCGCTTCCGGTCAATTTCTTCGGCAACGTGGCGATGGTTGCGACGTTTGCAGTGACGTCTTCACCCACCTTTCCGTCACCGCGCGTGGCGGCCTGCACGAGAACACCGTTTTCGTACCGGATACTGATTGCCAGACCATCAATCTTCAATTCACAGACATATGTGCATGAGTCACCGTCGAGCCCCTTTGCGGCGCGTTCACCCCACGCATGCAACTCGTCGGTGTCCATTGCATTATCGAGACTTGTCATGGGTACGGCATGTACGACCGGCGCGAACGTGGTGAACGATCCGCCACCCACGACAGAAGTCGGTGAATCTGCCGTTGCTAGATTGGGATGCTCAGCTTCAAGTTGGGCGAGTTCCTTGACGAGCGCGTCGTACTCAGCGTCGCTTACTTCCGGAGTGTCTTCTGTGTAGTAGCGATCGTTGTGATGGCGAATGAGTGCGCGAAGCTCGATGATTCGGCTTTCGGGGGTCGTGCGACCATCAGCGAGTGGCTTTGATGTGGTTGTCACTTTCTTCTTTGCTGCCATCGAATGCCCACACTAGAAGCCCGGTGTGGCAGATGAGCTGTACACCTGTCGCGATGCACGCGTTGCCACTTCGGCGAGAAGGCCCATCACATGTCGCGCGACACCGTCGGTATGAGTTCCCAGTCCGCAGGCGGGGCTGAAAAAACTATGGGTTGCCAACAGGTCTCGGTCGACTCCACTCGCGCAGAGTTGTGACCATGCATCAGACAGTCGTCGCCATGAACCTTCAGGAGTTTGCGCAATCGGGCCATCGGTGCGAATGACGCCCCATGCGATCATGCCACCGCGCTGCAACATGTCTGAGAGACGACTCGCATATCTCGACACATCATCGAGACTCTTTCCCGTTGGGACAGGCACGGAGATGACAGATGATCCGATTGACAACAGCACTGGCCAATCAACATCACCACAACAATGAACTCCCGAGAAGTGGTCGTTACCGATTGCCGCCAAAGCCCCACTCACGAGATCAACAGCCAGGTCAGATGACATCTCTGGCTCGTCGAATATGTGTGAGTTCAGAGACGGTTCATCGAGCACCACGAGTTGACGTGCGATAGGAAAAACCTCTTCCAAGTGATGTTGCACTGCACGAACGTGTGCACGTACGGCACGTAGCGCCAAAGAAGACGCAGCTGTGGACGTCAGACCACTTCTGCGGAGTGCTAGCGCGAGCGTCAATGGTCCGACGCATTGCCACTTCAATAACGGGGTGGCCACCCGCACTGGTTCTTGCCGTGCGGCTTCAAAGAAGGCGCGATATCCGGCGAAGGCGTCGGCTGCTAAGTCAACAGTGGTCGGAACGTCACGTTCAAGAACCTGGGTGTCGACGCCGATACCGCCGTACTGCCCGACTGTCACTCCTTCAATGCCAACGAGAGCTTGCGCAATCATTCCCTCGGCGGGTGATCGCCGCGGAAGTGTGGGCAGGGTCGGAATTGTGGTCGAGGTCCATGCGAACGCCGCAGCCGCTTCGGCATCGCGATGAGGAAGGCTGCCGACTCCCATTGTCGAGAATGGTGCAATGACATCGATTGCCGACATGCCGTGGGCTGTTACATCTACGCGAGAGGAGACGGTGTGGTGCTGCGGCGCCAAGACCAACCCCCTTTCCCTCTCGTGGTCAAACCCACTGGCTGTTGACTTTGAACGTTGTTGTCGACTTTATTGAGAATGGAGTTCGGGCGCCTATGCGGAGCACACTATGGGGGTGGACACGACATCGACTCGCCTCGTGTGGATTCTGCGCTTGTCATGGGTCGCTCTCCTGCTTGCCTCGCCGTGGCATGTCGCCGCTCACCATTCGACCCCAATCAATGTGGTACTCATCATCGGTGGCTGGACGCTCGGGGCAATCGGATTGTTGTCGTCGATTACGCTCACACCCATCGGGCTCACGGCTGCGCGGTTGGTGACGGTTCCGCTGATTGTGCTCGTGGCCAGCCAAGTTCGCCATGCTTACGGTGACGGCCGAGACACCTTCGCAATCACGGTCGCCATCATCGCGGTCACTGGTGTCACTGCACTCATCTCCAGTTCGCACATCTCTCAAACAATGGTGCAGGCATCCGCATATGGCGACGAAACACGGTTCCCACTTCGCACACCACTTCCTTACATGGCGCCTGCGATGGTGGTGCAACTCGCATACACGGCGGCAATTGTTGTTGGACCATTGCTCATTGCCGCGCGCTCGTACGTATTCGGAGTCATCGTGACGACTCTTGCTGTCGCAGCCTCGTTCAAAGTGCCGCGGCGCCTGCATCAACTCGCCCGGAGATGGCTGGTGATTGTTCCCGCGGGTGTCGTCATCCACGACCATTTGGTATTGGCCGAAACGTTCATGGTGCGTCGATCGAATCTTCTTGGAGCAATACCATCTGACTCACCTGGTGAAGAGGCTGACTTCACCGGCGGCGTTATCGGTCGACGACTTGTCATGTCTCTGAATACACCAGACAAAGTGGTGCTTGCACCCATCACCATGCGAATGCTCGGGACAACCGAAGCGCTTCATGTGTCTTCTTTTGCTATTGCGCCGCGTCGCCTTTCCGCCGCGACCGCAGCACTTACGAAGTGACGACTCCGCCACCGATCACGTGAGTGTCGGCAAGGTCATAGAAGACAACTGTCTGGCCAGGTGCGATTCGGCGCTGCGGACGTTTCCACTCAATTCTCACTGCACCGTCACCTGTCGCTTCGATGGTGGCTTCGTGTCGCGCACCGTGGGCGCTGCCCTGCACTAACACTTGTCGCGCAGCATCAGGTTTGTCGGTTGTGTGTGGCCAACTCAGTTGATTCACAAGCGTGATGTTGGTGAGGAGATCTTCTTCGCCACCAACAACCACTCGACGTGTTGCCACATCAACATCGACCACATAACGCTTGTCCCCACCACCAAGGTTGAGACCGCGGCGCTGCCCGACAGTCACTAACTCGACAGCTGCAACGTGTCCTGCGGGGCGACCATCGGTGTCGACCACTTCAGCAGGGTTGAATGTCATTCGTCGTTCGAGGAAACCTTCGCGACCTGTCGTTGACTGAATGAAACAGACGTCTTGACTGTCGGGCTTACTGGCAGTTCGAAGGCCGTGTTGTGCTGCGAGCGACCGAACATCAGCCTTGGTGAGGCCACCAACTGGAAAGAGTGTGCGGTCAAGCGCGCGTCCTTGCAACATATGCACGACGTAGCTCTGATCTTTCTGCATGTCGGCACCGCGCGTGACCCGTAGATCACCATGATCATCGGTGGTGATTCGAGCGTGATGTCCTGTCGCCACGGCATCGAACCCGAGAGCGTCGGCGCGCTCGAGCAATCTGTCGAATTTGAGATGTCTGTTGCACTCCACGCAAGGGTTCGGCGTGACCCCGGTTTCGTGAGCTCGAACGTACGGATCAACCACATGGGCGTCGAAGTCTTCTGCGAAATTGAACACCAAGTGGTCGACATCGAGTTGTTGAGCCACTCGCCGTGCGTCATCAACGTCGCTCACTGAACAACAACCCGTGTCGCTCTCGCCTCCCCACAGTCGCATGGTGACGCCGACGATGTCATGACCTTGTTCATGCAACAAGAGCGCCGCCACAGACGAGTCGACCCCACCCGACATTGCCACCAAAACTTTCATCGCGCACCTGCCGCGCTCGACCGCGACCGCAATGTCGAGGCCGCGTCAGTCACGATGCGCACTGCATCGTCAACGTCTTGCTGAGTCGTTGTGTGACCAAGACTCAATCGCAACGCGCCCATCGACCGAGACTTCGACACGTTCATCGCTGCCAGAACATGAGATGGCTCCATGGCACCGCTTGCACACGCAGAGGCGGCTGATGCACACAGACCATGTTCATCCAGTAAGAACAAGAGTGCTTCGTTTTCGATGCCTTCGATGCACACATGAACAATTCCGGGCACAACAAGTTGAGCGTCAACGGTGAGCGAACACCCTTCGACTGCACCAAGAAGTCCACTGACGAGTGCGTCACGCAGTTTTCCGATGCGGACTAATTCCTCTGGTCGCTGAACATGCGTCACGGCAAGAGCTGCTGTGGCGCCCACGATGCCAGCGACGTTGTGCGTGCCGCTTCGTCGGTCGCGCTCTTGTCCGCCACCATGAATGAGTGGTTCAAGACTTACCCCTTCTCGCACCGCCATCATTCCGATTCCCTTGGGGCCACCAAACTTGTGTGCCGACAGCGTCATGACATCGACATGAGGCCAGATCTCGTGCAAGTCGAGCCAACACGCAGCCTGCACGGCATCGGTGTGCAGAATTGCTTGCGGTGCTCGTCGACGAACTGCTCGCGAGATTTCGACCATGTCGCTGACGACACCAACTTCGTTGTTCACCGCCATCACCGACACCACAGAGGTGCCGTCATCGCCATGCAAGGTCTCACGCACGAGAGTTGCATCGAGGGCACCTGTAGTCGACACCGGAAGTACTCGGCCACCGACATGTTCGACGCAGTGCAACACCGCATGATGCTCGGCTGCAGAGCACACCGCTACACCTCCGTGGCGTCGCACTGCACCAAAGACTGCAGAGTTTGCTCCCTCGGTTCCGCCGCTTGTGAAGACCACTTCTCCGGGTCGGCAACCAATCACCTCGGCTACAACATCACGAGCTTCGTCAATGGCACGACGCGCAACTCGGGAGAAACGGTGAGAGCCAGACGGGTTGGCAAACACGACATCGTGAAACGGATCCATCGCCTCACGTGCTTCAGGGCGCAACGGCGACGTCGCTGCATGGTCGAGGTATACATAGCCCTCTCCATCAGCCTTTGTGCGTAGATCGCCCACATTGTCAAGGCTACCGATACCCATCACGGGTACATCCCGTGCTGAACTGTCCTCATGGGTACCGATGCTGCGCGCTACGGAGAAGTGTTCGCGCCCGTGTATGACGAGTGGTACGCCGACCTTGACGATGCGGACTTCATCACATATATCGCCCGGTGTCGAAGCGAACATGCTCGTCTTCGAGTACTGGAATTGGGAGTCGGCACCGGACGACTCGTCGAATCCTTCATCGCCGCGAGGGGCCATACACGTGATGAAATCGTCGGCATCGACTCGTCGACCTCCATGCTCGAGCAACTCGCAACTCGGCACCACAGACTTCCCGTCACGGCTGTCCACGGTGACATGGCAGCTGCACTGCCGCAGGGTCCCTTTGATGTGGTGTTCTGTGGCTACAACACCATCTTCAATCTTTCGGATGATGATGCTCTCGCGAAGTGTTTGCAAGAGGTTGCACGCGTCCTCCGCCACGACGGGGACTTTTTCATCGACATGGCCACCCCGCTCAGCGACGACGACATGACCTCTCGCGGACCAGTTGCTGTGTCTCGTGGCGGGCACAACATGCTCAGTACGAGCACCCACGACGTGCGCACCCAGACGGTGACCGGAGAATTCGTTCACTTTGCCTCACCAGTTGACGTTCGGAGATACCCATGGTCGATCAGGTACTGGACACCGGCACAGTTCGATGCACTTGCACGACAAAGTGGTCTGCGCTGTGTCGAGCGCGTCGCCGACGGCACTCGTACACCCTGGGCGCCACATATTTCACGACACATAAGTAGGTTCCGTGTCGCCACTTAGCGACGCTGCGGCCGTATCCTTAGATGGTAGTGAGTCAACTTCGCTTGAACATCCTGACCGGCCGATGGGTCACGGTGGTGTCGAACAGGGCCAAGCGCCCCTCTGACTTCGCGCCACGCAGCACACAAGTCGAAGCCGACCCAAGCCGACCATGTCCGTTCTGCCCCGGGCAAGAGAGCGAGCGCGAGATGCTGCTCGAACAGCGTGACGGGAATGGTGAATGGACTCTGCGCGTTGTCGCTAACAAGTTCCCTGCGTTCGAAGGTGACGAGTCTCTTGCCGTACGCAACCTCGGACCTGTCCACGTTATGGCCGAAGCCAGTGGCACGCACGAAGTCTTCGTGTTGGGACGCTCGCACGATGGACGCGTGAACGAATTCGACGACGAAATCATCGCCGACATGATGATGACGTTGCGCGACCGTTTCATTGCACACGGCAAGTTGCCGAACGTGCGATACACGCAAGCATTCATCAACCATGGTCGCGAAGCCGGAGCATCTCTGTCGCACCCTCACGGACAATTGTTGGGTCTCCCCTTCGTGCCAGGTGAAATCCTCGAAGAAGAGCGCGCATTCGAGCGTTTCAAAGGTGGGTGCATCATTTGCACCACAATCGAAGCTGAATGCGCCGAGCGCGAACGCGTGATAGTCGAAACCGACGACGCTGTGGTCGTGTGCCCCTTCTGGAGTGCCGGCCCGTACGAGTTGCTCGTCATGCCGCGCTCACACGATGCTCACATCACCGATTCAAACAACACCACTCTCGCTGGTGTCGGTCGTGCCATACGCGATGCACTCGATCAGTTGGTGCGCACCCTCGGCGACATTGCTTTCAACGTCGCCTTCCACACCGCTCCTTCACACCACTCTGGTCAGTACCACTGGCATGTGCACCTCTGGCCAAAACTCAGCACAACCGCAGGTTTCGAACGCGGAACCGGTGTCATGATCAACGTTGTGCCACCAGAAGACGCTGCTGCAGAACTGCGCAAAACGTCGGCTGCGGTCTGACGAACGCGCCATGGGACGTATTCAGGTTTCAGTAACCATCGACGCACCTGTTGCGCGCGTCTGGGAAGTGGTCGAACCAGTCGAACGGCATGTCGATTGGATGGCTGATGCCGTCGCGATTCGATTCACCACCGAACAGACACGCGGAGTGGGCACCACTTTTCTCTGTGACACCAAAGTCGGACCCATCACCTTGGTAGATGAAATGACCATCACAGAGTGGACGCCCGGCAAAGCCATGGGTGTTCGCCACACCGGAGTCGTCACCGGCACCGGTCGCTTCACACTTGATGAGGAAGCACCAGGGAAAACCGCCTTCACTTGGACCGAAGATTTGTCATTTCCGTGGTGGCTCGGAGGAAAGCTGGGCGAAATCATCGGCGGCAAAGTCGTCATGAAATTCATCTGGCGCCGCAATCTGGTTGCGCTCAAGAAACTCGTCGAGTCGAACTAGATCACACCTGTCACTGCCCGCACCAGGGCAGTTGAGCCCACACCAAGAATCAACACTGCAGTCAGTGGCAGACGTCGCATGGTGGCGAGAGTCGCGATGGCAACCCCCACAACGCGTGCATCGATCACCAGGTCTTGTCCGGATGTGAGCGTGTCTTTCATGATGAGTGCTGCGAGCAGCGCGGCAGGAATGAGTGCCAGGCATCGATTGATGACCGGTGGCAATGTGCGACCGCCAAGCACGACAACACCGACAACCTTCAACAGGTATGCACCTGCCGACAACCAGATGACCAACCACCAACTCATGGCGATGCCTCAG
>Ga0169931_10001211_pt1 | contig 42704 bp, 33 predicted proteins | sample Kivu_15m_20L_FD_129675 | JGI IMG/M metagenome (GOLD analysis project Ga0169931, IMG submission 129675) | Freshwater microbial communities from Lake Kivu, Western Province, Rwanda to study Microbial Dark Matter (Phase II) - Kivu_15m_20L... | ecosystem: Environmental > Aquatic > Freshwater > Lake... | reverse complement strand
GCGATGATTCCGGGCAGGGGCAGCGTCGCGCTGCCCGGCTTGGTGGGGACCGCTCCGGGCAATGGTGCGATCATGATCGCACCGGTTTCCGTCTGCCACCAGGTGTCCACAATGGGGCAGCGAGCCTTGCCGATTTTTTCGTGAAACCAGATCCAAGCCTCGGGGTTGATCGGTTCCCCCACCGTGCCCAACAGGCGCAGGCTGGAAAGATCATGCTTGGCGGGCAGATCGTCACCCCATTTGATGAAGGCCCGGATGGCGGTGGGTGCGGTGTAGAAAATGCTGACGCGGTACTTGGCAATGATTTCCCAGAACCGATCCTTGCCCGGATGGTCCGGAGCACCCTCGTACAGCATGAGGGTCGCTCCGTTGCACAGGGGGCCGTAAACGACATAGCTGTGGCCGGTTATCCACCCGATATCCGCGGTGCACCAGTACACATCCTCTTCACGCAGGTCGAATACCATGCGATGGGAGTAGGATGCCCCCACCAGGTAACCCGCCGTGGTGTGCAGAATGCCCTTGGGTTTACCGGTGGATCCGCTGGTGTACAGGATGAACAAAGGGTGTTCGCTTTCCAGCGGAACCGGATCGCAATGTGCCTCCGAACCGGCCACCAGTTCGTGCCACCAGATGTCGCGACCTGCCGCCATGGTGACCTGGCTATCGGTGCGCTTCAACACCACGCATTTGGCCACATCCGGGCAGCGCTTCAAGGCCTCGTCCACATTCGCCTTGAGGGGCACGACCTTGCCGCGCCGGTATCCTCCGTCGGCCGTGATCACCAGGTTGGCACCGGCATCCCGGGTGCGTTCCGCCACTGCTTCGGCGCTGAAACCACCGAACACCACGGAGTGAACGATACCCAAACGGGCGCACGCCAGCATGGCGATCACCGCCTCGGGCATCAGCGGCATGTAGATGGTCGCCCGGTCTCCCGCTTTCATGCCCAGCAGCTTGAGCCCATTGGCGAATTGACATACCTCACGATGAAGCATCTGGTAAGTCAGAACCCGGGAATCTCCAGGTTCGCCCTCCCAAATGATGGCCGCCTTGTTGCGGTTGGGGCCCGCGAGATGGCGGTCCACACAGTTGGCGGAGGCGTTGATCAATCCTCCCTCGAACCAGCGGGCATGAGGTTCTCGCCAGATGAGCGTTTTGTCAAATGGCTTGGTCCATTGAAGTTCCCGGGCCTGGCTGGCCCAAAAGGCCTCAGGATCAGCTTTGGCTTCGTCGTAAAGCTTCCTGTACCCCTCCATTCCCTGCACACGGGCTTTGGAAACAAATTCCGGGTTGGGCGGAAAGCTCCTGCCTTCCTTCAAGAGACTGGCGATGTTCTTGCTTTCAGGGGCAGAGGACATAATTCTTGCGCTTTCGGAAAAGGGAGGGATAACCAACAGCCCGCAAAGATTCATCGAGGGTTGGGCAATGTTATCCGTGAGTCCCTGGAGGGCTCACCGGGTAAAAGCCTGAATCTAATCCGATGAGAATTCCAGTCAAGTCCCAGCTCTGGGTAAAGTTGTGCAAATGATGGAAAAACTGGGGATTTTTCTTAAGATAGCCTCATGGCAGACTCGGCTGAATTGATGACACACCCAAACAGGCCACCTCCGGCGGTGACGGGGGCTGAATATCCGTTGCCGGATTGGGAGAGGTTGAGAACGATCAAACGCTACCGGATGGAATGCACCCTAGCCGAGACAAAACTTCCAACTCCGTGTCTACAAATCAAGCCCTATCGTCCCGAATGGCTGGGAGCCCATGTGGAGGTTCTAGCTCAGGCTTTTGTGGATTCCCCGGATTTGGGCCTTTTTCCAGGCTTGGGCAGCTCTTTTGGCTGCCAGGCCATCATGGAGTCAATTGTCGCCCAACCCACCTTTCTGCCGGGGGCCACACTTCTGGCTCTGGATGAACAGCAAAATCCTATCGCTTCCATCCAGGCAATGAGCCAGCGGCAGGAAGGCATGATCATGAATGTGGGGGTGGTGCCCCGCGCGTGGGGAAAAGGTTGGGGGAAAAGAATCCTCCAGGCCAGCCTCGGTTCCATGGCGCAGGATGGCCTGAGCTTCGCCTCGCTGGAAGTGTCGGGAAACAACCCCTCCGCCCTGGCCCTTTACCGGGGTACAGGTTTCCGAAAAACGCGTGTGCAGTACCTTCCCCTGCAGGACCAGAAAAGGCCTGAATGCCCGGGTTTTTGGGACCTGCCCCTCAATTTATGGTGATTTGTTACCAAAAGCCCGGGGATTTCAATTGGCAACCGGGATGGACAATCGGAAATCTGAAACCGTGAAGCAAAAAATACACCAGGCGGTTCTGACCAATGGCTTGCGGCTGGTGGCCGAACGGTTGGACCATGTCCACACCGCATCCTTCCAATTCCTGATCCCGGCCGGTTCCATGGCTGACCCGTCCGGAAAGCGTGGGGTCGCGAGCATTCTTTCCGACCTGATGACCCGAGGTGCGGGCAAGCTGGACAACCGCGTCTTCAACGCTGCCATGGATCGCCTGGGGTTGGATTTTTCCACCTCGGCGGGTGTACTTAATCTCCGCCTTGCTGGAAGCTGTCTGGCGGAAAATCTGGAAAAGGCGCTGGAACTATTTGCTGAGATGATCCTGCGTCCCACCCTCCCAGAAAAGGAACTGGCCCCGGTTTTGGATCTGGCAGCCCAGGATATCCGGTCCACCGAGGATTCCCCACGCAAGAAGGTGATGCTCGAGGTGCGCAAGCAGCATTTCCCGTCACCGCTGGGCCTTGACCCCAGGGGCGATGCCGAATCCCTCCCCAAGATCGACATCGACACTGTGCGGGGATTTCACGCCAAGCGCGTGCAGCCCCGGGATTCGATTGTGTCCATCGCGGGCCGGATCAACCTGGAGCAGGTGCAGGGTTTGGTTGAACGCCTCTTTGGAGAGTGGGAGCCGGGAACGCCCCCGGTTTTGAAGGAAAAGGCCGCCGCCAAAAAGCCGGGACGCGGACACCTGCAAAAGGAAACCGAGCAGGTTCACATTGGGCTGGCTTATCCGGCGGTGCCGGTGGCCCATCCCGATTATTTTGCCGCCTTGGGTATGGTGCAGGTCCTCAGCGGGGGAATGAGTTCCAGGCTTTTCAGCGAAATCCGAGAAAAGCGCGGGCTTTGCTACTCCATATGGACCACCCTGTCCCCTCTCAAACACACCGGGGCGATTCTGGGATATGCCGGCACCACGGCGGCCCGGGCCCAGGAAACCTTTGATTTGTTCCTTCAGGAATTGGCCCGGGTGGCAGATGGGGTGGAGGAGGACGAAGTCAAGCGGGTGCAGATAGGCCTGGAAACATCCCTGCTGATGCAGGAAGACTCCAGCGGCGCCCGATCCAGTTCGCTCGCCTCCGATGTCTACAATCTGGGCCGGGTGCGAAGCATCGAGGAACTGCGCGACGGAATCGCCTCCATCAGCCGCAAAACCATTGCCGATTACGCCCGGCGCAATCCGCCTTCCCCCATCACGGTTGCCACCATTGGCCCCTCCCGGCTGAAAATATCCTGACCATCCTCTGGAATCATCCATGACCGCCGCCTTCCACCAGTTAGAGGCCGACAACGGCTTGCAGATCATCGGGGAGACAAACCCGGCCGCCCATTCGGTCGCCGTCGGTTTCTTCGTCCGGACCGGCAGCCGTGACGAGACCGTTCCCGAGGCCGGGGTTAGCCATTTCCTGGAGCACATGGTTTTCAAAGGCTCCAAAAAAAGGAAAGCGGAGCAGTTGAACCAGGAGCTGGACCTGATAGGGTCCAGCCCCAACGCCTACACCAGCGAGGAGACCACGGTTTTTTACGCCTCTTGCCTTCCCAGACACATGGGCCGGGCATTGGAGGTGCTGTCGGACATCATGCGGCCCGCCCTCCGGGCTGAGGATTTCACCTTGGAAAAGAAGGTGATCCTCGAGGAGATCGGGATGTATGAGGACCAGCCCGGGGACATGGTTTTCGACCACGCCCGGAAGCTGTTTTTCGGTGAACATCCCCTTGGAAACTCTGTCCTGGGGTCCACGGATTCGATCAGCGCCCTGACCCGGGACCAGATGGCCGATTATTTCCAGCGGCGCTACCAGACCGGCAACATGGTGCTCGCCTGCGCGGGCAATTTCGATTTCGTGGAATTCGCCAAGCTGGCCCAGAAATTCTGTGGCAAATGGCCGGCGGGTTCGCCCCGGCGCGCGGACATCCGCCAGACGGCGGGAAACGGCGAATTCAATCTTCGGGTCGATGGACGGACTACCCTCCAGCATCTGATCGTCATGAACGCCGGTCCACCCGCCGCCTCCCCCCTGCGACATGCGGCCGATTTGGTCGCCATGGCGATCGGAGATGATTCCGGCAGCCGTATGTACTGGGAAATGGTCGATCCGGGACATGCGGATAGCGCCACCCTGTCCTATCGGGAGCATGAGGGAACCGGGGTTTACTACGCGGCTGTGGAATGCGAACCCGGCAAGGCGCAAAAAAACCTCGACCGGGTGCACAAGATCATCGCGAAATTGCAGGCAGACGGCGTCACCCAGGAGGAATTGGATGTTGCCCGCACCAAGCTCCTTTCGAGGATGGTCCGAGGCAGCGAATCCCCGATGAGCCGGTTGATGAGCCTGGGCAACCACTGGATTTACCAGCGCAAGCACATCTCGCTAGAGGACGAAATCCGGTCCTACAAGAAGGTGAACATGCACCAGGTCCGACAACTGCTGGACCGGTATCCCTTCAAGCGGATGACTGTCCAAGCCTTGGGGCCTGGCAAGAAACTGAAGCCTGTTGAGCAATAATCCAAGGCCGGTTATCATCTTACTGACCCGGCAAGGCTATCTGATTTTCAAATAAACCAAGGGGCTCATGGTCTGGCCCTTGCCTTCCTCTTTGGCCACCAAAGACAGGGCCACATCCCCACCTTGGTACCAGTGATCTATTTCAATCTGAAGTGTGCGTTCCGTTTCCTCTGGTGGCACAAGGATTCCGTTCAGGCCAATATCCAAAACCCGGACGCCGGGGGGCAAACCCCGCACTTCGACCGGCACGCGTCCTTTGAAATCGCCAGTCCGTTCGATCGTCATCGGCAAGCGGACGATTCGGCCCGGGTTCCCCTCCAATTCCATGGTCCCGGGTTTCGCCACCACCCTTGAACGCCCTATGGTTTTTCCAGCAATCCCCGGTATGGTTTTGCTCAAGCCGGTGGACGAATCAGTCACCCGGATGGACCACCCCGGTGGCAGCTCCACCCCTTTTGCAGCAGGTTGCATCAGGATTGTGGTTCCGGTTTCCCCTTCACCGATGAATGCTGGCCCCGCCTTCCAGGTGGGAGGGAGATTTTCCACGGTGACCCGGAGCGGGCCGGAATGTTCCTGGATGCGCTCCACCTCCAGATTCAATTCGCCTGCCCCTCCTTCCACATGCTCCACCAACCCGCCGGGGGCTATCGGGGAAAAAGTGGGTTGATAGGTCTCCAGACTCAACAGGTATGGCCAATGGCCCTGGCTTTTTCCCCGGCTGTCCTTGACCCTCGCCTGGTAAATGCCATCGGTAGGGGGAGTGAATACCAGTCCGCTATCCCTCCCCATGGAACCGTGACCGTCGTCCGACAAGTAAGGTAGGTCCACCGCTGGAATAGGGCCGTCGGGAATCGGGGTACCGGGTTCCAGAACGGCTACTTTCACCAGCGTCTGACCGATCGGATGCTGCACGGGTGTGGTCCCTTCCCAACCCATCCTGCGGCCTGCCCTGGCATGGAACTGGCAATCGTCATCGGGATTTCTGGGAATGGTTCGGACCCGCATCAAATCCCCACCGGCATACAGGTAATCGTTCACCCGCAGGTCTTTCCAGTTCTCGATCCGGATGCCTGGATTGGTGGAATCGTGGTCACGAAAAACCACCACGGTTTGGCTGGATGGTGCAAGCCTTTTGCGGGGCAAGTCCTTCCCTTCCCGGTCGGTGACCCGCAAGGCTGTATCCACCGGAGACCCGATGCGCTGACCAAGGGTTTCAATCCAGATTTTTTGCCCTTTTCGGCCCTCGAACTCCCAAACATCCTCTCCGGTTGTTTTCGACCCAAGGTCCGATTGGATCAAAGCCGGGAGAGATCGGACTACGGCAGGTGCCAACACAAAATCCGCATGGGACACCAAAACTTTGGGGGCGCCGGGAATCATGGACCAAGGTAGCGGAAGGGGCACCTGGGTCCCGCTAGGGGCATTGGTTGCAGGAAATTCAATTTGTTTGCCGGGCAAGTGGATTCCAACCGGCGTGATCTTCACGGAACGGGACGGGGGCACGGCCCTGGGAATCAAATCAGCAAGCACGGGAAAAACTCCCAGATGGACTTTGTAGGCCCGATCCTTTCCCCCGGAAAACTCCCGATCGCGAATGAGTACCGTTCCCTGAAAACCATGGGGTGAAGAGGGCAGGATCAATTGATCTGCACCGGCCAGCACCAGGTCGCCACGGTCATTCACGACTTCCAGGTATGTCTGCCATTTGGCCGGTGGTATTGGGCGGACCAGGACTCCCCATTGCTCACCGCCCGGAATCCGAATCGGAAAACGGTCCACCTCACCGGCCCGGCCAAGTTCTCCGGTGACCGTGGTTGAACTCACCAAAGCGGACTGTTTGGCGTTGGCCTCCTCCATGGGGGCAGACAAGGTCACCTCAACGGGAACTACCAGGGACTTTCCGTCCCCTCCGTTGAGGCGAATTTCTTTGGATCCAGGAACCGCAAGGGGGGGAGTCTGGACCCGGATTTCACGGGTTTCCGTTCCTTGGGGAGGAGCCAGGGAGATTTGGATTCCGTCAGGCTGATTCGGGCCCGGTTGCAGGGTGTCCAATCCCTGACCTGACAAGCGCAGGGTTGTGGTTTGACCGGGCAGAACGTACCCCGGAATCACTTTGCCAATTTCAGTTTGGGCCGGCTGGGCATCAGCAGCCATGGCCCGGAGGATTTTCCCTGAAGACAATTGGACGAGATGGATGGTTCCATCGCGGTTTCCCACCGCGGCCTCATCCTTGCCCAGCAAGGCCAGGCAAGTGACTGGCCCCGGCAATGGTTCGGACACACGGACCAACGCAAGCGGTGAATGACTGAATACCTTGACCACCCGGTCATCGCCCAGGGTGACCACTGTGCCCGGGTTGGCTCCCCGAACCAGGGTGACAATCGCTTTTGTATGACCGAACAGCGACTGGACGGGAGTCACATCGGTGCTGGCCAGGGGGCGCTGCCGCAGCGTGCGGTCCGCCCCGCCCGAGAGGACGAACGACCCGTTTTCGGTCCATAACGCGCAATGAACCACATCAGTGGCATCGTTGAATGATTCCTTCAACTTTCCCTGTTTCAAATCCCAAACCTTCACGGATCGGTCCCCACCTCCGGTGGCCAGGAATCGGTTATCCGGAGAAAAGGCCAGCGCCCGTACCCAATCGCTGTGGTCCTTCAGGGGCGACCTGGCGAACGGTTGATTGCCCTCCTTGAGATCCCACAGATGAATCAGGCGGTCATAGCCAACACCGGCGAGAAGTTTTCCATCTGTTGAAAGGGCAAAATTGGAAAGCAAATCCTTGGGGCCGGCCAGTTTGGCTGTTTGCTTCAAGAGACCGGTCGGGGGACATTCAAACACCAACAAAGTTCCTGCTTCACCCGCCACTCCGGTACCAGTGTAAAGGCGATTTCTTTCGGAATCAAACGCGAGGGCAGTTACAGGCTTGTCCTTGAACTGGATGGCCTGGAGAACTTTTCCCGATTGGGTGTCCATCACCGCTAACCGGTCTGACATTCCCACAAACAGTCGGGAACCAGATTTTTCAACCGCCAGGCTGAGGACTGCCGGCCGGATAGAGGAAGGCTTCGCCTGGGTGGGCCCTTGCAGGAGAAACCCAAGAAGAAAAAGGGTGATCATTTGTTGACCAAGAATTCGGTTGAGGAAAGCAAGGCCCATGCCACATCTTCCAGGCTGGATCGCAAACTGACGGGACTGTCTTTGGCGGCTTGCTCCAGCAAGGGAACAAAACGCCCTGATTCTTCCCGGGTGGGTTGCCGGCCCAAAGCGCGCAGGAATAGCTCCTCCAGCATTATCTCGGGCGGTCCTCCCTTCTGAACCAGTCGGCCAAGGAGGTTCTCCTTCGCGGAAAGCTTGTTGTTCAGCGTCGGGCCGTTGCTCATCTGCAAGGCCTGGGAAACACTGGAGTCATTGAGCCGTTCGCAGGAACAAGCCTGGAGCCTTTCCGGCCGGCCAAAAGTATCAAGAAATGGCGACACCACCGCCGTGTCAGGTAGCTGAATCGCTCTGGTTCCCTTGGGATAGCCGCCGTAGGGAGTGCTCCCGTTCCCTCCTCCGGGGGTGACCTCGGTGAAGGGGGTGGAGACATCCAAAACCTGGGAATAGGCATCCAGAAGGACCTCGGCTTCCAGTCGTCTGGGTGTGTACCGGGTCAGGAATTTGGCCTCATCCGGATTGGCCGCATTGGGTGTTGAGGATCGTTGGTAGGTTGCCGATTCCACAACCGACCGGATCAGGGCCTTGTTGTCAAATCCGCTCCGTATCCAACCCTGGGCCAAATGGTCCAACAGTTCCGGATGGGAAGGCGGGTTGGTCGCCCGCATGTCGTCATCCGGTTCCACCAAGCCCCGGCCTATGAAATGCCGCCAAATACGGTTCACATGGGTTTTGGCAAAAAACGGATTGGACGGATCCAGCATCCAATCCGCCAGCAGTTCCCTTCTGTTGCGGGCGGAATGGATGGGCACCGGTTCGCCATCCAGCGGGGTGGGCGGCATGGCCAGTCCGGTGCGCAGGTGGGGTGCGTCACCCAGGGCGGAGGAGACCACTACCATTTCCCCGGAAACGGGGCCTGGTTTCAGAACAGTCCTGCCGAACAGATTGGCGAAGGCCCAGTATTGATCCTGGGTCCAACGGTCCTGCGGGTGGTTGTGGCATTTGGCGCAACCGATGGGCTGTCCCAGGAAGGTGACCGCGACCGCCTCAGCCAGGGTGGCGGGGTCGCGGTGCAGGACATGCAGGTTCAGGAAACCGTCCTGTAGATTGCTCCCACTGCCGGCAATCATTCTCCGGATCACCCGATCCCAGGGAATGTTGTCCGCAATGGCCTGTCTCAGTTCCTGATGGAATGCCCACACGGCCGATTGTTGCAACCGCCCCGTGCGCACCAAGAAAAGGTCCCCGTATCGGTGGGTCCAATAATCCACGAATTGCGGAGTCAGGAGAGCCTTTTCGATCCAGAATTTGCGTTTATCCGGGCGGCGGTCTGCCAGGAATTCGGCCCTATCGGCGGGGGAGGGCAAGGTTCCAATCAGGTCCAGCCATAAACGTCGCAAAAAGGCTTCATCGCCGCACAGGTTGGCAGGCTTGAGACCCAACTCGTTCCATTTTGTTTGGACCCATTCGTCAATCGAATTAGCCGGGCGAAACTGTTCCGCCTGCCCTTTGCCCGGCTGGCCAAAGGGCAGGTTGACACGGTGCACTGCCACCCGGTCTGAATGCCAGGCGGTCACATACCCTTCCCCCGCCCCAATCCCAAGGACCACCCCTTCCTCGTCCACTCCCGCGACGGATTCATCCGTGGAAGTGAATTTGGCCCAGTGGGTCACATCCTCCCGGCCACCTTCCGGGTATTCAGCCATGACCAGGGGATGCATTTTCCCTCCGTTGCCTGGCCGGATGACCGGCGGTAACAAAACCAATTTTTGGGGTTTTTGGCCGGAGGAAGGTTTTGTTTCGCTGGAGGAAAAGGGCGCACCGGCGCCGATCCACCGCCGCAGAATCTCATGTTCCAGACTGTTTTCCCGCAATTTTTTGCCGCCACCATGGGCGACTTGGTTGAGTGGCTTACGGATCATGAGGCTTCGATCTGGGTGAAGGATATCGGAACGGCGTCCCAGCAAATCCTCCACCACCGCGTGGTGGTCCCCCTGCGGGTTGTAACCCCGCAGCGACAGCTTCAGCCCCCCCTTGCCAGCGAGCGCCCCATGGCAAGAGCCGGAATTGCAACCTAGTCGGGTCATCACCGGTTGCACATGGCGAAGAAATGAGGGTGTCTTGTCCGCCATCCCGTCCACCCGAACCGGCACCCGCCGTTCAAACCCGGAGGCCGGATGTTTCAACCGCAAGAAGGTCTTCCCTTCGCCGACCGGTCTCAGGGTTTGCCCGTTTTCCACCCGAATCCTTTGCGGGTCCTCAGGCTCCAACCGGCATTCGGCAGTGATGTCGCGCAGGGCAACTCCATCCAGTTCGCGCACCACCAGGACGCGCTGGGCCGAATATGGAGTGTGCAATTGGATTTCATCGGGATACACACGGATAGCACCGGCGGCTTCTCCGGTTTGCATCGGGATGCAAGTCAGTAAACAGGCCAGCAAATTGATCATGATCAGCCTCCAAACAATTCGTTGAGGGGCTCGATCGAATGATCCACCAGGGGCATGGGCCGTCCCTGGGGCCCAGGCAATTCGGTATGGGGATTGACCCCCAGGGCTTTGTAAAGCGTTGCGGCGACCATTTGGGGATTGGCGGGTCTGCTTTTCGGGGCGTATCCCAACTCGTCTGAGGCTCCCACCACCATGCCCGGCCGGATTTTGCCACCCGAAACCAGCATGCTCCAGCAGCCAGGATGGTGGTCCCTTCCGCCGGCTGGGTTGATCTTGGGAGTACGGCCAAATTCACCCAGCGCCGTCACCACGGTTTTGGAAAGCATGCCACGCTGGGCCAGATCCTCCAACAGAGCGCTGTAACCCTGGTCAAAACTGGGGGCCACCAGACGCGCCATCTCGGTTATGTCGGTGAAGGGCCGGCTGCCGTGAATGTCCCATGTCACCTCGTCAAAAACCGTTTCAAACATGTTCACGGTCACAAAACGGACACCCCGCTCCACCAGCCGCCTGGCCAAGAGGCAGGACTGGCCGAAACGGGTTCTTCCATAACGGTCCCGGACGGAGTCGGGTTCCTTGTGCAGGTCAAAGGCCTCCCTGGTGGCGGGACTAGACATGATCCGGAAGGCCTGATCGAAGCTTTCCCGGGTTTGCTTTCCCGCCGTCGAGGTTTCCGCCAACTTCAGGTGGTCCTCCACCACTTGCCTGAGACGTTTGCGACGGTCCACACGGACATCACCCAGATAATCCGGAGGAAGCAGGTCCGGAACCTTGAATTTAGGATCCGAAGGGTCGGTCCCCAGCACGAAGGGGTCGTATTTCCTTCCCAGATATCCGCCTGATTGCCCGTGCGGCTGGTTGCCGCCGGTTTTGCCGATGGGCCGGGGAATCAGAACATGGCCCGGTATTTCTTCATTGCCCGGTTTCAGGTGGTTCAAGGCACAACCGACATGGGGATGCTCGATGCCACCGGTGAACGCGCGCCCGGTCTGCATGAATTGGTGTCCGGTGTCATGGACCGCCGCGCCCTGGAAATAAACCGACCGGATGATGGAGAATTTGTCCGCCTGACGTGCCACCTGCGGCAGGATTTCCGTGACCCGAATACCCGGCACGGAGGTTGCAATCGGTTTGTAAGGGCCGCGTATTTCCAACGGCGCGTCCGGTTTGGGGTCCAGGGTGTCGATGTGGCTGGGAGCACCGACCAGAAAAAGCATGATCCCGCTCATGTCCCCTCGCCCGCTGGCTTGGGCACCGCCCTGTTCTCGGGCCAACCCTGTCAGGGGTAATCCACCCACCATCCCTGCCAAACTTCCAATCCGAAGGATTTCCCTTCGGGACCTTCCTGGAGAACCGGAGTTGTGTCGACGGGTGGAAAGGGAAAACATGGGTAAATTCTCCGGCGGGACCGTTTATAATCCCGTTGGCGCCGGGCCGGGTCAAGCATCCGCTCCGGTCAAGGCCCTCCACCCCGGAAATCCACGTCGGAATTTGCCGGCTCTAGTGATTACTAACCTATTCACAGCATTCAAAGTCCCCATCCATGCCCCTTGAAACCAGTCCGTTCAATACCGACCCGCATCCAAAGGACGGGGCCACCTTGGGTTTCCTGACTATTTCCAGGGACAAGGAGGAAGCCAAGGGGCAAGGACTCCGAGTCTGGTCGCGTGTCCTGAGCTTGGTCCGGTTGGTGGTTTTCGGTTTGTTTTTGGCCGGGCTTTGGCTGGTGTTTGGCCCTGCCGGATGGCCATGGATGGCGCTTGTCCCGGTGGGTTTGGTGTTTTTCGTGCTCCTGGCTGTCCACGAAAGCCTTCATCGCAGAATGTTGGGCAATCGATTCCGGTTGGGGCTCCATGAATGGTCCCTGGCACGGTTGGACAACCGCTGGCAGGGCAAGGGAATCGGAGGGAGCGACCTCCTGTCCCAAGACCATCCTTACGCGGCCGACCTGGACATCGTGGGAGTGGGATCGCTTTTCGAATCCTTGTGCATCGCGCGCACGCATCTTGGCCAAAAACAGTTGGCCCTATGGCTGGGTGGACCTGGTTCTACAGCGGATTTGACGGCTAGGCAAGAATCCGTCCGCGAATTGGCAGGCCATTGGGATTCACGGCTGGATCTGGTTGAAAAATCGGGGACTTTGCTGGTAGGGCAGGACTTGGACTCCACTCTGGTGTGGGCGGGCTCTCCTTTAAAGGGGCCGGCCGGCTTTTGGGTGGTGATCGCGGTGGTGTTGGCGGGAGCCAATCTGGTCACCTTGGTCCAATGGATTTCAGGCCAGGCGGATTCGCTGGGGGTCGCCTGCTGCTCGCTGTTGACGGTTTTGGTGTACGCGTTCAACTGGAAACGGATTCGCACGGTCCTCCACGGTCTGGAAAAACAGGCTGACGCCCTTTTGGCGGCCCGCGGCGGATTGGAATCGATGGCCGCGCAAAACCAATGGAAAAGTGAACGGCTGGTTTCCCTCCGGAAGGAGTTGAAGGCTTCTTCCAAACGACCCGAAGCGCAGGCTGCTGTGGACCGTTTGGTGACCCTTGTGCAAACCTGGCAAGCCAAAAGAAACCCGCTGATAACAGTGCCATTGGTGCTTCTTTTCTGGGACCTGATTTTTTCATGGCTTCTCCTTCAGTGGCACCGGACGAATGCAGGCTCGCTGAAATCATGGCTCGGGGCCCTCGGGGAATATGAGGCGCTGCAATCCCTGGCCCATCATTCCTTCCTGTTTCCGGCGGATATTTTCCCGACCCTTCTTGAATCCGGCCCTTCGTGTTTTGAGGCCAAGGACCTCGGCCATCCCTTGCTGCCTGTCAACCGTTGCGTGCGCAATCTGGTGGATTTGGCTCCGCCCTGTCAGTTGCTTTTGGTGAGCGGATCGAATATGTCCGGTAAAAGCACCTACCTCCGATCGGCGGGAGTGGCAGCCGTCCTTGCCTGGGCCGGTGGCCCCGTGCGCGCTTCCTTCATGCGAATCAGCCGATTCCAAGTGGCTTCCATCCTGCATGCCGAGGATTCCCTCAGGTTGGGAATGTCCCGCTTCGCAGCCGAACTGGCACGGATGCGCAAGCTGATCGAACTATCCAGGGGAGAAATCCCCCTGCTGTTCCTGCTGGACGAGATTTTCAGCGGGACCAATTCAAGCGACCGATTGGCAGGAGCGGAGGCCCTGATCCGCAGACTGGTCCAGACCCGGGCCGTCGGCATGGTGACCACCCATGATCTCACCTTGGCCAGGATCGCGGACGATTTGGGTGACAAGGGGGCGAATGTCCATTTTGTGGACAACTGGTCCGGCGGGATGATGAGTTTTGATTACCGACTGCAGCCTGGGGTGGTCCCCAGAAGCAACGCCCTCGGCCTGATGCGGGCAATCGGATTGGATTTGTGACGGAACATCCGAATTGCTGCCGGGTAAGACCAAGGCGGGAAATTGCCCACGAGTTATTCCCCGGTAGGGCGACTAACGGGTAGAGGCACCCCGGGGATCGGTTTGGGGGTCTCCACTTTTCGGTAACCCAAGGCGCGGATCACTTCCAAAACCTCGCTCCAGGTTGGAAAAGGCCGGCGGTTGGCGCGCTTGTAGGAATCCATGGCGGTGAGGAATTCGATTTCCTCCTCGCTGTATTCCTTTTCACAGGTGGTGGGATCGACCATTCGGCGTTTTTCCACCGCCGCCCGCTGATTGGCCGCCTCCACCCGGCGGTCCTTGCCGCTGCGCCGGTCGTAGGCGACCGGGATATTTTGCTGGCGCCGGTCAGGGCGTCCACGACGGTCCTGGGGCGAATGCCCGACATCGGGTTGCCCGGCCCCGCCTTCTCGGGCCCGGTTTTCAGGAAGAGGGGTGGATTCCTCGTTCATCTGCCTTGCCGTTCCTCGTGTAGGTAAGAGGCAAGACCCTCCCGCCAATGGCGCAGTCTGGGCATCTGGGCCGAATCCTGAAACATGGAACCCAAAACGCTCCATTTTGGCCTTTGCGCCTTGGCCCCAAACTGCTGGCTGGTGATCGGTTGCACTTCAACCACCGTCTGGGTCTCCACAAAAATCGCCTGGGCGAACTCATGCCAAGAGCAGTTACCGGCACTGGTTAGATGATACAGGCCCGGTGGCATACCCTCTACCAGTGCCAAAATCGCCGGGGCAAGGTCGCGAACCGGGGTGGGAGTGCATATTTGGTCGGAAACCACCCGCAGACTTTTCCCCTCCCTGGCCAAACGCAGCATGGTTTCAACAAAATTCGTCCCTTTTCCGCCGGCTCCCCTAGCACCATAAAGTCCACAGGTCCGGATCACCCAGGTTAGTGGGTTCCGGATTCTTGCCAAATGTTCCCCGGACAACTTGCTTAGGGCGTAAACTCCCGCCGGGGCCGGAGCGTCCGTTTCCGCCCAGGGCCTTGGTGTCTCATCCGGAAATGTTGGTGGGTGCCCACCGAAAACATGGTCGGTACTCAGGTGAACTAAGGGGATTTCCAGATTGGCACACAAAGCACCAAGGTTTCCCGCCCCCCAGCAATTGGCGGTGAAAGCCTCCCGGGGGGCTTCCTCTGCCTTGTCAACAAGGTTGTAAGCGGCGCAATTGATCACGCCATCCGGTCTTTCCCGCATGGCCAGTTCGTTTAGCTGCTCCGGGGATGCCAAATCCGCTTCAGCTCGGGTGACCGGAATGGCCCCGGTTCCCAAAATACGGGTGAGTTCATTTCCCAATTGGCCGGCGGCCCCGACAATTAACCAGCGCATGCAAGTTATTCCCGGCCTTAAATTTGCCAGCAATCCCTTTGGATCTTACCTGTTGGCAGACCAAACCTTAATAATTCTCCGGCCCCTCCGGGGAAACTTCCAGACGGTTGGTCCAGCCCCCTGTTCAGGCTGACATGGTACTGATGATTGGGATAATCTAGTTCCACATGAACCAGAACCCATATTGCGAAACCACCCCAAAGGTCGCCCCCCCTTTGTTTCCCTTGTCCAGAAGGGGGTGGTTGGGTTTGGTTGCGTCGGGGGTTGCTGCAAATTGCTCCCAAGCCATCCGGGCACAGCCGGCGTGGGGACGGTTTGCCTACAAACCCGCCAAGGGTAATGGTGCGAATTCGTTACAGGTGGTGCAAGGTGTTCCTGTCTTGGTTGTGCAGGAAAGCAAGCCGGAAAGCCTGGGCGCGGAGATTGGCAAGCTGGCGTTGGTTCAGGCGAAAGCATTATCGACTTATCCCAAATCCCTGGTGAGCTACTTCAAGGTGGACCCCCTCTGGCCTTTCCTGGTGGGCCTGGGTGAAAGGATGGTCAAAAAATTCCCGGATCGGTTCCAGGCTGAATTGGCGGCCATTCAGGAGAAATCTGGAGCAAGCCGGGCGGATCTTGTCGCCGCCAACACGCTGTTTGATTTGAAACAGATGGTGCTTTGTTCAGGGGTTGGGGTGGAGCGGGCACGGAGCGCCACTGGCGGCACCCTCCTGGGACGCAACCTCGACTATCCGCCGGTGGGTGACATCGGCCAATACACGCTGGTGCAAGTGATTCGGCAGGGCAAAGGGTACCTGAATTACGCCTCGGTTGGTTTCCCAGGGTTGCTGGGGGTGCTTTCGGGTATCAACGAGGCCGGTTTGGCCTTGGCCATCCATGAGGTGGTAGATATTCGTCCTCCCAAACGTAAATTCAACCCAGGCGGCCTTCCCTACGCGCTTTGCTATCGAATGTTGCTGGAACAATGCAAAACGGTGGAAGAGGCCAGGAAATTCCTGTTGGGCCTCGAACGATCCACGACCACAAACCTGCTGATTTCGGACAGGGAAAGAACAGCGGTGCTGGAGGTCAGCCCGGACAGCGTCCAGATTCGCCCCGCCGAAGTGGGAACAGCCTGTTGCGCCAACCATTTTTGCCTGGCTGAAAACAAGGCGGATGACCAGGCGAACCCCTACCAGTCTTTCGAGCGGTTTTCCGCCCTGGAAAAGGGATGTGCCGCCCCTGGAAAAGTTTCCATCGCCCAGGTCAAGGAGTTGCTGCATAAAACCAACCTGGGCTTCAACACCTTGCAAAGCATGATCTTTGAATGCGACCTCCTGCGCCTGCATTTGGCGTATGGCCCGCCTCCCGCATCCGCAGGTCCCTTCCGCGAACTAGAATTGGCCCCTTTTCTCAACCCTTGACTGGCAATTCATTGGCTTTTTTCAAAGCCCGGGCCAACCGCATGCGCGCCGCATCCGGCCCAATCCCCATCAAAGACCCGATGGTCTGGGTTTGCAGCCCCAGTATGAAACGCAGGGTGATGATCAATCGATCCTTGGGGCGCAGTTGATCGAGTTGCGCGGTCGCAAGGATGGGAGACAGCGTCCAGTCACCAGGGGAATATTGCCCTTCCTCCGCCAAGGCGGCCAAAAGATTGCCGCCCAGTCCCACCGTGATTTGGCGGCATTGGAACGACCGGCGCCAGTCTTCCGACAGGTTGATGGCAACCCGTACGAGCCAGCGGTCCGGATGTTCGATGTGGATTCCGGAAACCAAGGCTTTCCAGTATCGCAGGAAAGTCTCTTGCACCAGATCATGGACGAGGTGCTCATCGTGGATCCGGTTGGTGAGAACTTTGCGCACCCTGTCGCGTGACGAATGGTGTGCCCGCAGGAACGCTCCCTGGACAGACCGCTGGCAGAAATCCTGACTGGCGCGGTCCATACCCCCTCCGGGCGGCACCCGGAGGGAATGGCTCCGGCCCTGCTACCTGTGGGACGAGGGAACCGGGAAATTGGTTTGTCAGGTTTCATCGAATGGAGGTGGCCAGCTCCGCTGATTTGCGTTGCAGGCCATCCAGAAGAGCCAAACCCTGGGACCAGAATCCGGGGTGCTGGATATCCACCCCCATCAATTCCATGAGATCCACGGGCGACCGGGATCCTCCCAGGGAAAGGACTTTCAGGTAATCCCGGGCGAACGCCCTCGGGTTTTGTTTGTAGAGGTGGAAAAGCGATAAAACGAGCAGTTCACCGAAAGCGTAGGAATAGCAGTAAAAGGGCGAATGGATGAAATGGCCGATATAGGCCCACCACCATTTGTAACCGTCTCCCAATTGGACCGAATCACCGAACATTTTTTGGTTGGTTCTCAACCAAATCTGACTGAGGTCCTCCACCGACAGTTCGCCATGATCCCGGCGACTGGCGTGCACTTCCATTTCAAAACGGGTCAGCACCACCTGCCGGAACACGGTGGCAATGGCGTCTTCCACCTTCCCCATGTAGAGGGAAAGGCGTTCCCGGTCATCCCGGGCCGTTTGGACCAATTTCTCGAAAAGCAACATCTCTCCGAAAACACTCGCCATCTCGGCGGTGGTGAGTGGTGTGGATGATTGGAGGTAGCCAACCTCCCGGGACAGGTGCTGGTGAATCCCGTGCCCCAGTTCGTGGGCCAGGGTTGCCACATCCCTGGGTGAACCGTGGAAGGACATCAGGATATATGGATGGGCGTCAGTCACCGTGCCGGCAGAGAATGCCCCACCGCGTTTTCCCTTGCGTGGCTGGGCGTCAATCCAATTGCTTGTCAAAAAGGTTCGCGTCAGTTCTCCCGCCGCAGGATCGAGTTCCCTGTAAGCCTCACAAACCATGTCGCATGCCTCGGGCCATGAGACCGTCCTGGCCGATTCAGCCAAAGGGGCGTAACGGTCAAAATCCTGAAGGTCTGGAATGCCGAGGAGTTGCCCCTTGAGACGGTAATGACGCTCCACCAACCCGAATCCACCTTCCACCGATTCCATCAATGCCCGCACCACTTGAGGGTCGATCTCGTTTTCCAGATTGCGGGGTTCCATCGGGTCGGCATGGTGGCGCAGTCGGCAATCCTCCTGGTGATCCAAAACCAGGGAATTCAGGATAAAGGCAAAGGTCGGCGCGCTTTTCTCCAAGGTTTGGCTGATCCCTTCGGCAGCGGTCCGTCGTTGGTCGCGACCGGGCAAGTACAGGTGGTTCAAAGCCTCCTGGAGGGGAACCCCAACAGGGGAGTCGGAATCACTGGCGGAGACGATGGGAACGGAGAGTCTTCCCACCAACTCGTCGAACAGTCGATTGAAGGCGGCCTTCCCCGAAAGGTTTTTCACCTCGACGATTTTTTCTTCCTCCTCCGTCAGGAAGTGGGGGGCCCTTTTGTGAATTTTTCCCAGCCAATTGGCAAAGGGTTTCAATGGTTCAGAGGCCATCAGGGATTCCGCCATCACACGGTCCGCCTTGCCCCATTCCATTTCAAAAAAGATCAGGTGATTGAGGGCACGGGTGCGGGCCTCCCGGGCGCGGGCCAATAACGCCCCTCGTTCCGCATCCAAGGTCGAGGCCGCATGATTCAGCTGGGCGAAAATCAATGGCCGGTCCAGGAACTCCAACAGCGATTGATATTCGGTGATAGCCCCGGCAAACTCTTCGGCGGTTACTGGTTTACCGGAAGACCAAAACCCCTTCCAACGGGCGGCGAATTTCTGGCACTCTGTCTCGGCCTGATTGATTTCCAAATCTAATCGCGAATCGCGGGCAACTTGGCTGTACAAATCGGAAAGGTCCCAGCAAGTGGGGTCTTTTTGCCAGTGGTTTTGGACCGTTCCGCTCATGTTGAACCTCAGATTTTCCCGCATCGCAAACTTGTCAACAGGCAAGCGAATGTAACCGGCCTGCCTGACCAATCGCCACTCGGATTAGCGGCTAAAATTCCAATGGGTTCTTGTGGAACCCTGACCTTTTCCGGGGAGGAAGCCACCATGACCGACAAAGCACCCACTTCCCTATCACCTCGCCCCTTATTCACGCCGGATTCACGACAAGATCCGGGCTCCCATCACCGGTCACGCTTTGGGGTGTTCCTCCGCCTTTTGGACGCCATTTGTTATTTTCTCTGCGTTGTCTCCATTATTTCGGGCGCTGTTTTCCTGATTCTGAATATTTGGGGCCTGGTCAGCCAGAAAATAGTGCTGCAATGTCTGGCTAGCCTGTTTTTTATCAGCCTTGCTTGCCTGCTTGTCTTGGGCTTGAACCGCTTTGAACGATTGCGCCACGATGGCAAGCCCCTTCCCTAGTTTGAGGGTCTGTGGTGGCAAGGATCCGGCAACTGCCCTTAACCCTTGCCACCCTTCCCATTCGGAAGGGATGCATCCTTGCTGGAGAAACCAATGGCTTGGGACAAATTAAAAATCGGCGAGGCCCAACTGGAAAAGAATGGTCCCCTTTTGTGGATAGTTGGTCCGTGCGTGCTGCAGGACATGGACCTCACGCTGGTCATCGCGGAAAAGGCCCGGCTTTTGGCCGAACGCTTTCAATGTCCGATGATCTTCAAGGCCTCTTTCGACAAGGCCAACCGGAGTTCAGGTTCCGCGTTTCGGGGTCCAGGGTTAGAAAAAGGGCTTCGCATGCTCGAAACCGTGCGGCAGAAGACGGGACTACCCGTCACCACTGATGTCCATGAAACCCACCAGGCAACGGCTGCGGGACAGGTGTTGGATTTGATCCAGATACCCGCCTTCCTGGCCCGGCAGACCGACCTGGTTCTCGCCGCTGCTGCAACGGGAAAAGCCTTGAATATCAAAAAAGGCCAATTCATGGCCCCCTGGGACATGAAAAATGTGGTGAACAAGGTCCGTCCGGTCTCCAGCGCCCCGTTGCTTCTGACCGAACGAGGCACCACATTCGGGTACAATAATTTGGTCAGTGACCTGCGTTCCATTCCGCTGATGGGGGCTTTGGATTGCCCGGTCATTTTTGATGCCACCCACAGCGTCCAAATGCCAGGGGGTGGTGGCGACCGTACCAGTGGTGACCGGCGCATGGTACCGGTTTTGGCCAGGGCAGCGGTGGCCGCGGGGTGTGAAGGGGTTTTTGTGGAAACCCATCCTCGCCCTGATGAAAGTCCCTCGGATGGCCCCAATATGGTTCCCCTGGACCGGCTTGAAGACCTGATGCGCTGCTGCTGCCGGTTTCGGGAAACTTTCCTGTCCGACCCCGGACCCGAGTTGGCCTGAACCAAGAGGCGGGAGCATTTGCCTTGTCTGACTCATTACCTGAAAACAATCCTCCCCTTAACCAAACCGTCCGGAACGAGGTGGTTGACGCTCCACGACTGCCCGGTTGGGTTTGGGTGGGTGTTGGTGCGGTTCTGGTCGCGGTGGCTGGCTTGGCTTTCCTTGCCCTCCAGCCGCCTGAGGGCAGGGTAGACCGTGAGGTCAAAAAGGAAGCGGTGGAAGAAAAAGCCGACCCGGCGCGCGATGCGCGCCTGGCATTGGCACAATCCCGCGACATAGATTCCTGCAAAAAGGCGATCCTTCTGGCCAATCAGGTCGAATCGCCAGGCGGTCAGGGAAAAAGCGCTCAAACGACCGGGCTTTCCCAAACAGATTCGGATTATGTCCTGAGCGGTTCCTTCCCACCGGCGGATGCCTGGTATTGGGCGGAACAAGCGTTCTTGCGGGCCGTGGTTCAGGGGAACGAATTGGTGCCCGCCTCCGGCAGGCAACTTTCGCTGGCCCAAATGGTCGATCTGTGGGACTGGTCCATGCGCTCGGTCCGCTTGTCCGAGCTTGCTGTTGAGGATCCCGAAAATCGGGGAATCGCCCCGCTATATCAGGTGATTCGCAGGGGGACCGGCACCGCCGAGGAGCGGGGGTTGGTTTTTCTCGAGTTGATGAACCAGTTGTTGGGAAACGCTGCCACCACGGGCCCCGTAGGGTGTCTGGTGAAAACCCAGCGCTCGGCCAGCGATCCGTTCCACCTGCTGGTCGCTTTTCAGCCCGAGGCTTCCGGTTCGGTATTCCTGGGTGACCCGCGCACCGGAAGGTTGCTGGGCAACGCCTGGTCACCCTTACCCTTAGAGGAGATACTGAAGGATACGGCTTGGATTGCCGCTTTCGGAGCCAAGGGAGAAACCCTAGGGGACCTTAAGCTAAGCCTGAACGGGGCCACATTCCTGGTTCCTTTCCCTTTGGCATCCCTCGCGGAACGTCAGAAAAAGGCACAGGCCCAATTGTTTCCGGCCAATGATTCCCCCCTCCTCTATCGGGAATCCGCGCCAATCCTTTCCAGGGTCAGGGATGTCTTGGCCAAGGCGGGCCTTGCCGAACCCAAGGTTTTGGTGGACCCGAACTATCTGGTTCGCCTTCTACGGTTTTTGCCCAAGGCGGAGGGGGGGCGTGATACCGGTATCTGTAAACAGGGAACTGATTTGTCCATGATCCCATGGGATGCCCTGCCCCCTGAACTGGTGCCCCAGTCCGTCCAAAGTGTCGCAGCCATGGTTCTCAAGCCCCAGCAAGTGGGAGGGATGGCTGGCACCGATTTGGAAAACTTGGCCCGTTTGCTGCAGGTGGATGGCCCGGGGCGACCGGAAAAGTTAGGGGGGCTGGTTCCCGAGGCAGTCAATGTGCGGATGACACTGGCTATTTTCGGGGGTGTTTTTCTCGACTGGCAAACCGCAATAAACAAAGGGCGCGATCTGCTGGTGAGGGGGGAATTCAACCGGATTGTCCCCGACCTGATCCAGGAAAAGGAGGATTTGGAGCGCAGAGTGGCCTCCATTTCCACAAAAAATCAGGAGAATCTGTCTGTTTGGGTACGGGATGCAGGGAGGCAATTGCCGAAAGGTTCCGACGAACCTGGGGAGACCGCGGAGGATCGTATGGTCCGGCAGGCCTCTCCGCTTCTGGTTTATCTAGCAGACCGGGTGGCGCAGGTACGTTTGCCGGAGGTGCAATTGGCTCTGGCCCAAGCCCGTCATGAGCAGGCCGCCCTTGCGGACCGGAAGGTCCGTGGGAGCAAGCAATCCTTGCAGGGACAGGATCGCTTCAGGCATTGGAAGGCTGCTTCACTGGCCTGGGGCGCACTTGCAAAGGATATGCAGGGGAAACGTTTGGGGGCCTATGCCCGATTGTGGCAGGGTGTCGCCCTTCACAATGCCGGCGATGCGGACGGGGCCCGACTAGCGTGGGCCGCCGCGGGGGACGGCAATCTCCCGGAGCAGGTCACCGCGAAATGGCTGGCTGGAACACCCGGCTCCTGAAAGACCCGGTCCCTAAGTTCTTTGTGCGGCCCGATTCAATCGCTTCCTGGCTTTTGTAAGCAGGGGGCCCACGCTGTTGACCGGAATCCGCAATTGACTTGCCACCTCGGAATAGCTGTACCCTTCCAGGTGGTGCAATCGCACGGCTTCCCGTTCGGTGAGAGGCAATTGGTTCAGCAGACTCCCCAACCTTTCACCCAAGTCTGCGGAGGCGCTTCCCTGTTCATCCCCTGGATTGGCGCGGGCAAACTCCTGTTCAGGATCCGCAACCGGGACAGGCGCACTTTTCCGCTCCATCCAGAAACGCGTCGCCCGCCTTCGGGCCACCACCAGCAGGAAGGTGGCGAGCGAGCTTTCGCCATGAAAGAGTTTCAGGCAACGGAAATTGCCAGCCAAAATTTCCAAAAGAATTTCGGCCAGACAATCTTCCAAATCCTCAGGCTGAAATCCTTTGCCGGCCAAGTGGGCGGTTTTGCGCGCGGTGTGATGGAAAAGCGGGAGAAACCGCTCCAGAAATGCATCCCAAGCCCCGGGCTGCCTCTCCAGGCAGCGCTGGACTAGTTGTCGCTCCTCCGCTGATGCAAACATAAATCATTCCAATCGATGGCTGTTGCCCGGGCGGGCCATTTTGCTCATGCTTTATTTCCATTCTACGCCCGCTCGGGGCAAGGCGGTTTGGTGGCCAATCTGGGCTTTTCACCAAATTGGCAATAAAATGAAATCCACCAAGTGGTTACGGTCTGTTGTTTTTTTCAGGAGCCCAGTCCAATGTCCGGTTCTCAGATGCAGGATCCCTGGTTTCAAACTCTTTTCGCGGACAGGATTGGCGGAGCCAATTACGGCAAATCAGACAAGATTTACAAGTTCGAGAAAATCAAACGGGCCAAACGGGCTGCCTTGGCAGCGCATCCGGATCGTCAATTGCTTGATTTCGGCATCGGCGAAAACGATGACATGGCCCCCGCCGTGGTGCGCGAGGCAATGAAGCGCGAAGTGGACCGAATTGAAAACCGAGGCTACGCCGACAACGGCATCCTTGAGTTCAAGGAAGCAGCCGCGCGCTTCATGCGGCGGGTTTTCGGTGTCAATCTGGACCCGGCAACGGAAATCAATCATGCCATCGGCAGCAAGCCTGCCTACGCGATGCTCCCGGCGGTATTCATCAATCCTGGGGATGTCACGCTGATGACGGTGCCGGGTTATCCGGTCGCGGGCACCCACACCGCTTACTACGGCGGGGAGGTCCACCGCCTGCCATTGCTTCCCCAGAATCATTTTTTCCCCGATCTGGAAGGCATTCCGACAGATATCCTAAAACGCGCCAAGTTATTGGTGATCAATTACCCCAACAGTCCCACCGGCAAAGTGGCCACATTGGACTTCTATAAAAAGGTGGTGGAATTCGCCAGAAAAAACCAGATTGTTGTCGTTCAGGATGCGGCCCACATTTGCCTCACCTACAAGGGCGAGCCCCTTTCATTCCTGCAGGTGGACGGAGCCAGGGAGGTGGGTGTGGAAGTGCACTCCCTCTCCAAGGGATTCAACATGATCGGTTGGCGGATTGGCTTCGTGGCCGGCCACCCGAAGATCGTCCAGGCTTTCGCGGATGTGAAGGACAATTCTGATTCCGGACAATTCATGTCGATCCAGCGCGCTGCCGCGTTCGCCCTGGATACCCCTGAAATCCCGGCCCAAGTGAAAGCAAAATATGAGCGAAGGTTGAAAAAACTGGTGGAGACCCTGCGCGCGGTTGGTTTTGACGCTTCCATGCCCGAGGGGACTTACTTCCTTTACACCAAGGCACCCAAGGGCTGCGCTGGCGTTGAGTTCCCCACGGCGGAGGATGCCTCCCAATTCCTGATCACACAGCAGTCGGTCTGCACGGTCCCTTGGGATGATGCCGGGGCCCACCTGCGGTTTTCCGTGACCTACACCGCACCCACCGAGCAGGACGAGGACAATCTGATGCGTGAGACCCGCCAGCGACTTGGCGCCCTTGGTTTGCGCTTCTAGGATCAGCCCAGGTCAATTCGAAACATTTGCAGCCGTTTCCCGCAATTGCAGGAGCGGTTGCAAGTGCTTTTGCAGAGATTCGGTGGGATGCAGTGGATATGCGTATTCACGATTGTTCACCAGATGCTCCTCCGCCGCGAATTGGCGCAAGCGGGCGACTTTGGACCATCCTTCCTGCAAGGGTCCCCGGGAAAATTCACGCAGGCTATCCACCAATTGCCGAATTCGGTGGAACCTGAGTTTGGAGGCTGGACCCAGTTCGGGGTTTTCACTCCGCAATTGGCGCAATTCAGCCAGCCAGGAATGGAGCCGGCCCTTTTCAGGGCCCTGCAGCAACATGTCCGGGTTCCAAAGGAGGTGGTGCTGGAGGTGCTGCGCCTCTCTCAATTCCTGTTGACCGGAGCGCGCTGGAGTTAGGGGAAGCCGCAACGTCAGGCTGGCGGCCACCATAGGACTTGGGGAAATCTGGAGCCAACGCACTGCCCAATCCTCGGTGATCTGGTCGTACAAGGCTCCGCCAATCCCGTGGACAAACCAGTCAAAAACAAACACCCGCAGATACAGGGTGGTGAACAGCGCCCGTGGCCAAAGCCTCACGCCGGCTTCAACCAGGCTACCGAGGCCGGTCTCCAAATCTCCCCGAAGAACGTGAGGATTCGGATGATTGGGTGTCGGTGCCAGAAGGAAGCCACCCTCCTCTTCCTTGATCCACAGCCGTTCCCTGTTTTCGGAGGCGTCCTTGAAAATCCACAGAGGCGCCTCGCCCCAGCCATCATCCCGTTCCTCCAAGTGGGGAACGGGCCGTCCGGGGGTAGCCACCTCATGGTAAGCGCGAAATCTGTCGAGGGCTTCGTTATAAGTGCTACGCGCCCGTCGGGCATCCAACAAAAAATGCCGAACCAACGAGTGAAAAGACTGGAATCCGGAAATCCGGCTCATCGGCAGGGACGGTTGGCAAAGTCCCCAATCACCCTCCACCTGAGTTCTGGCCTTGTCGAATAAAACCCAGGCCGAGCCGTTGTTAAAAGGAGATTCATTCTGTTTGAAAAACGCCAGCCAATCATTGATCAGGGGGCTGAACTTGGCTTGTGCGGCCCAGGCCTTCAGCCTTCGATAAAAAACACCCAGATGTTCGGTATTTGCCGGGATATTTGCCCATGGAGTCCCGGGCTTGCGGTTGGTGAACGGGCAAAGAAGGGACCGTCGTGGTTGGTCGGTCATTGCAAGGTCCGGCAGCCGAATCCCCATTTCCCTGGGGGAATCGGTGTCGATCACCACATTCAGGCTAGGATTTCCGAGGATGGAACCCATCCCACCGGCAATGAAATTTTTGGCCCATACTCCAGGGTGGAATAGTTCCGGCTGGTGACCTGTGCCCACCCAGGGCCTGTCCAGATCAAGAATTTGATTGTTTCCGGATAGAATATGAAAGAATTCCATCCGCGCCTGAGCACGGAGCTGCCCCTGCAAACCCCTGTTTGCCCCGTTGTTTAAAACGCGCTTACCCAAAAGCTTAGGCATTTGGGCCAAGGGTGGGTCGCAGGCCAATTCTCCATGAGCGCGAGGGGCGCGAATGACTGGTTTCATCCTGCGGATTTGGATGCAAGCCCGGGTGAAGCATCACCGGTTGCGCCCGCGCGGGCCGGAAAATCGGCAGCCAGGGCATCTTCGATCACCATGTTGTAATAGCGCATTCTGCTGTCGGCATCGGTCAACCCGGTCCCGAAGGTACGCGTGGGGTCCAGATAGATGCGCGGGATGGGCACTTCGTGGACTTTTAAGCCCAGCCGTGCGGCCTGAACCCATAACTGAAGGGGCATCCCCCACCCCGGCTCGGTGATTTTCAACCGGGAAAGGGCAGTGTTTCTGTAGGCTTTGAAACCGCAAAAGGCGTCCGTCAATTGCATACCAAGCGCAAGATTGAGTTTTTCCGTGATGGCTGCATTGACCCGGCGACGGTCCGCAGGAGCGGAATCATTTTCTGGAAAATCTGACAGGTAGCGGCTTGCGGAAACGATGTCCGCATCTCGCAGGTGACGCGCCACCAGATCGATCAGCTCGGGTTCATGCTGGCCATCGCAGTCAAGGGTGACCAAACCGTCAAACGGCCCGACTCCGGAAGGGGGATTCACGCAAAAATCGAAGGCCGAGATCAGGGCTGCACCATAACCCCGATTGGTGGGGTGGGTCACCACATGCAGTTTGTCAAATGCATTGAGGCGGACTGGAGTGTCATCACTGGATCCGTCATCCACTACCAACACATCCGGGGCAAAAGACAGGATTTTGCCCAAAACCGCATCAACCGTCCTTCCCTCATTGAAAATTGGAACGGCCACTAGAATGTGGGGCCTTGGCGGATTACAGAGGGGCCAGCTTGGAGCCTGGGCCGGTGGAATTGAATGCACCCTTCCCATCCTCCCGGCTATTCAACCTACGCTCGAATGATGCCAAAGTATAAGCCATATTGGGTTTTTGGGAGGGAAAAACGAAAGATGTCATTTTGACACCCGCCCATAAAGAGCATCCCTCTACAAAACAACCGGGCGCCAAAATGGCATCTTTTGTTTTAATGGGGCCTCCATAGCTTTTCTGAGGATTACGATTGCAACTGCCTTTAAACCTCTTCTATTGAACAACTTAAGAACAAAAAAGCCACCCGGATAACGGTTTTGGCACACTGATTGCAGTACATCAGCCCATAGCGGCCCAAACCATGGGTCATCCAATCATACCTTGTGCTTCCATGTGAAGGAGAATGCAGATGCGTCGCATCAGTTGGAATCTACTGCCCGGCAGTTCATTGCAAAACTTTTTTTCAGCGGATCTGAATCAGGTATTCGACCAATTTGTTCAAAGCTTGGGCTCTTCCGAGCCATTCACTGGACAAACCCTTCGGCTGAATGTTTGGGAAACAGGCGAAACAGTGATTGTGGAAGGGGATTTGCCCGGTGTGGGACCGGAAAACCTCTCCATTGAGGTTGGTCCAGATGGCCTGCTTGAAATCGGGGCAAAATCTCCACCCGTGGAATTGCCCGAGGGGGCGCATTGGGTGCGAAGGGAGCGCGAAACCAAGGATTGGAATCGAACCTTGCAGCTTCCCTTCCGGGTGGACCCTTCCAAGGTGGAGGCGACCCTGAAAAACGGGCGTCTGATCGTTTCCATCACCAAGCAGGCTGAAAATGGCCCGCGCCGGATTCCGGTTTCCCAAGCTGGATGATTGTTCTTTTTCCTTTGCCGTATTCCCAAGGAGAATTCCCATGAATCCTGCCATCGAAACCCCCGACATCGTGCGACAAAACCAGGGCAACGAAACCGGGGCGGTATCGACCGTTCTGCCCCGGATCGACATCCTGGAGACCAAGGACGAAGTTCAGGTATGGTTTGAGCTACCGGGTGTTGAGCCTTCGGGCTTGCAACTCGAGGTCCATCAGGAAGAGCTCCATTTGCTCGCTACCCCATCAAACCCGCCAGGCGAGGGGGCAAGGTGCCTGTTGCGTGAACGAAAACCGGTCCAATACAAGCGGCATCTCAGACTGGCCGACACCTTGGACCAAGCCAAAATCTGGGCCGAGCAAATCCAGGGAGTATTGAAAATCCATCTTCCCAAAAAGGCGGAAGTTCAAAGACGCAAAATTGAAGTGCGGCAAGCCTGACGGGGTGGCCAGAATAGATCAACCCGCCTTCCCTGCCGGAAAGGCGGGTTTTTACACAACTCGAAAAAATCAGGCGGCCCGGATAGCTGAGGGCGGAGCGGGCTTTGACCTTTGCTTGCCTCTGGCCAATCCGATGGTAAGTGCCCAATCTCCCGGGCCCACAAAAAGGACTGTCGCCAGAAGACAATAAAACAGCCACGGAGCCTCCAGCCGCGAGATGGGCTGGGAAAGCTGACTGGAGCTGTAATCCATCCAGGCACTGCAGGCAACCAGTGCTACCAGCACCCCGCAGGCAACACGGCAGTGCAGCCCCAAAATCACGAATAAACCCGCAAACAGCTCCGCCCACGCGTAAAGCAATTGCGCGGTGGGGGACATGGACCCATGCCAGTTGGCCCCGCCGCTGTGGGTGATGCGCCCCCAGGCGTGGTAAACCACTACCAAACCCAGCCCCAGACGTGCCACCATCGGCCCCAATCGGTCCCTGGCCATTCGTTCGATATCGGCCATAAACTCCTCCCCCCGGAAAACATGCCACACGGGGAAAGGGTGCCATCTTCAATCTTGAGGAAAATGTCTCCAAATGAAAATTAGTAGCCGATACAACCCGTAAAACCTGGGAGGGTTTGCCCGCCTTTCCCGGTCAGGGTTTCAGCCGGCTAACTTCCGCCAGTCTTCCAGCCGGATGGCCAGACTTTCCATGGGCAGGCCCACAACATTGGATAGGGAGCCTTCCAAGATCTGAATGACAGGGTCGTTCGGACCGTCCACGGCATAGGATCCCGAGCAACCTTTCCAAATCCTGGTCTGCAGGTATTGCCCGATCTCCTCCTGACTCATGCGTGCCACCCGAACCAGACTTTTTTCCTGCCAATGAATCTGCCAGCTTCCGGCCAAATCCCACAGGCAAACCCCGGTCCAAAGTTCATGGATCCGACCTTGCATGGCTGTGAGCATGGAGCGGGCATGATCGGCATCGTCCGGCTTGAGGAGCGGCACTCCGTCCAACCAACCAATCGTGTCGGCGGCTATCACCAGTGTGCGCCCCAGCCGCCCCATGTCTTCAGCCACCGCACGGGCCTTGGACCACGCCACAGCCTGCACGAAACTAGCGGGATCCGCATAGCCACCAAGAGGCTCCTCCACTTGGGAAACCTTCACCTCAAAGGAGTAGCCTGCCTGCTCCAAGAGCCATCGCCTACCCGAACTGCCGCTTGCCAGAATGATGCGTTCCTGACCCATCGGTTACTTTGCCCCCGCCTTCCCCAACACACGGTTGGCCGTTTCAAGGACTGTGTCCCAGGACAACTCAGCAAAACACTCCATTGAGGTGGGGCATTGGCGAACCAAGCTTCCACGGCAAAATCTGGGCGTCCATAACGTCCCCGCTGAATGGCCATAAGGCCCGGTCAGGCTTGGTTTGGTACAGAAAAACGGCGCAACCACCGGCCGCTCGAGGGCTACAGCCACATGAAGGGGGCCCGAATCGTTGGCCAACACCAGATCCCCTCGGGAAAGGATTCCGGCCATTTCCAAAAGGGAGGTCTTCCCGGTCAAATTCCGGTTGGGAACCTCCAGGCCCGCCCACAGCCGATCTCCTAATTCCACCTCATCCGGCGCCCCCACCAGAAACGCGGAACCGCCATGCCGCCGTACCAGGGCGTTCACCACCTGGGCGAACGCCTCGGGAGGCCATCGTTTGGTGACCCAGCGCGCACCCGGGGCGACCACAAACCAGGGACGGGGGAGCCCTTCCATCAGCGCCTCCGCCTTGACCACCGCCTCTTCAGGCAGGACAAGGCGGCTCATTTCCGGTTTTTCGGGGGCACCCAAGGCCCGGGCGAACAGCCAATACCGCTCCACCGCGTGGGTTTCCCCACAGGGGACCAGGATTCGCCGGGTGTAGGCCAGCCGGCTGCCCTCGCGGGAGTCGGATAATCCCCAGCGCTCCCTGGCCCAAGTGATCCAAGTCATCAGGCCGCTTCGGGCCAGTCCCTGAAGGTCGAGCACCAGGTCCCACCGTTTGGCGCGAACCGAAGCCGACATGGCGCGCCAGGCCTGCAAGCCTGCCCGCCACCCTTTTACGGCCGCTCCCCGGTCAAAAAGAATCACCTCATCCAGCCCGGTTTGCCCGGACAGCAGGGGAGCGAAAGAGCGGTTCACCAGCCAAGCCAGATGGCCCCCGGGAAACCGCCTCCTCAGGAATCCGAGGACTGGCAGGGCATGGCAAATATCCCCCAAGGCACTCGGTTTGATGATCAGGATTTTCGGGTTTTCAGACAAAACACCACGGGTCACGGTTCAGTGCAGCCTCCCGCCATGAGTGAATCAGGGCCCATGGTAGGTTGAGCCATCACGGCCCAGCCATGGGCATTGGAATCAGGACTTTCAACTGAACTTTCTGGTCCTTCCGCAACAGGGTGATTTCCACCGTGGTGCCAGGCTTGATAGTTCCCATCAATTGCATGTAACCTTCGATGTTTTGGACGGATTTGCCCGCCATTTCAATGATGCGGTCGCCTTGCTTGATCCCGGCCTTTTCGGCCGCCTCACCGGGGCTCACTCCCTCCACCACCACACCGGCTTCGCCCTCGTTGTATCCGGGGCGAATACCCAGGCGCGGCCGATTGCCTGTCGGCCGGCCTTGGCTGCTGGCCCGTGCCACCTCAACAAAGGAAGGTTTCTCTGCAACTGTGGACAGTTCCCGGATCACCGACTGGGCAAAACCAAGGATTTTGGTCATGCCTTCGTAATTGATCCTGTCGGGAAGGTCCGTCGGGCGGTGGTAGTCTTCGTGGACATCGGTCCAGAAGAACAGCACCGGGCGCTTCTTGGCGCAGAAGGAATTGTGATCTGAAGGACCGAAGCCACTTTGCTGTTTGACAAAAAGGAAATCCCGCCCCTTGTTGAGCTTTTCAATCAAGGAATCAAAACCAGCGGCAGTCCCGACCCCTTGCACCAGCAACCTGTCCTTGCCGCTCATTTTTTCAGGCCGCAACCTGCCCACCATGTCCAGGTTGACCATGGCGGCGGTCTGTTCGAGGGGAAACAACGGGTTGGCGCAATAGGCCACGGAGCCGTAAAGGCCCAACTCCTCACCACTGAAGGCGATGAACACCAGCCGGCGTCCCTCGCGTTCCCGCATGGAGCCGAACCGGTGGGCCAGTTCCAGCAGTGCCGTGGTACCGGATGCGTTGTCATCGGCACCAGGGTGCAGGGTGGGCATTTTCACCTGGGCCAGGCTGCTGAAACCCCCGTATCCCACATGGTCATAGTGGGCGCCGATCACGATTGTCTCGTTCGCCAGGGGCCCCTTCCCTTCAAGGACTCCCACCACATTCCGGAGGGGCACCTCATTGGCACCCCGCTTGACCGCGCAACCCAAATCCGCCTCGCAGCCGGCCAATTCGAAGGAATCAGGTTTTCCGGATTCGGATATCTTCTTTTCCAAATCCAGAATGGCCGGCTTGCCGGTCGCCTTTAGCAGGCTGTCCGCCAGGGCCCGCCGGATATGGAAAACGGGAACCTTAGCGGCCCGGCTGGCGGGTGAAAAGGAGGTGAAGTCAAAGGGTACGAGCGGGTCATCCGCACCGGCCAAATCCTTGTTGTTCACCACCAAGACGGCGGCGGCTTTGCGCGCCACAGCTTTGGCCACTTTTTCAGTGATGGAGCCCAGGGTGCGCAGCCTTCCACCCTCGGCGAAAACAGAGCCGTCGGGCCGCTTGGCAGGTGCTTCCCGCAGGATCACCACCACTTTCCCCTCCACTGGAACTCCGGCGAAATCATCGTAGGCAAAAGTCTTTTCACCCTCGCCTTCCTTGAACTCGATCCCGTAACCGCAGAACACCACACCGCCTTTTGCCTTGCCGCTGCCCGACAAACCGTAGACCGAGAGGTCCTTGCCGTCGGTCGCGGTAAGCGCCAGATCATTAGCCTTCAAGACCAGGTTCCCCGGCCCCTCCTGGTTGGCACCCTGGATGCGGAAAGGCTGAAAATACCCACCCTGCACCCCACCCGGCTTCAATCCCGCCAAAGCGAAGCGATCAGCGATGTATTCGCCGGCCCGTTCGCTGCCCGTGGTTTTGGGACCCCGTCCCTCGCAAAAAGGCGAGGCAAGGTAATAAAGGTTTCTCTTGAGCCGGGCGATCGTTGCCGCCTGCTCCTCCGTCGTGAATGGATCAGCCCGCAAGGCGTCGGGCCGGGACAAACACCCGGCACCAATTGCGATGCCCAAGACAGCCAGGCTTTTCCGGAGGCTCTTTTTCATGTCAGGTTCCCTTCCAAAAAGTACGGCAAAGGCACTGTAAAAACATAATCCGGATCAGCCAACCACCACCCGCGGCTGCAGGCGCTCCTCGGGCTGGTTGCGACGAATAATTTCGCGGACCAGCCACGGGATATTCCCTTCCCCGAAGAATACGAATTTCAGGTTGGCGATCAGGGGGGATTCGTCCGACCATCCAAAATGGATTTCGAGCGGTTGCGAGGACCGCTTGGCCATTTCCATCGTCAGGCCCGCGATCACATGGGGGATGGAGGCGCACCCGGTCACACTGAGGATCCAGCGGTTGTCCTCATGGGCTACTTGAAGCAGGGGTTTGACCAGGAAGTCGCTGACATCGCCCAGTGACAATTCCAGGAAGACGATCTCATCCTCCCGGTCATCCAGGTGGTGCTCCTTGCGGATGGTCTCTTCCTTGAGGGAGAGGTCCCTGCGTCCCGGCCGGTGGGGGACCACCAGATGGAAATCGCTTTCCAGAAGCGACTCGTAAAGGAATTGCGAATTCTCATCCGCATACCGGAACCCCTCAAAGCGCAACTCGGTGGTCCGGGAGATTCTGGAGAGAAACGAGACCGCCAGGATTGTGAAAATAAATCCGGTGGCAATTTTCAAACCCTCCGGCTTTTCCACCAGGATGTCCAGGAGGGTGTACGCGAAAACCGCAGTCACCACACCGAAATACCATGGGAAGCGCTTGGGCCAGGGCATCCCGGCGCGCTCGCGCATCATCTGAATCACCGAGGCGATGCAGGCGCTCAGGATCAGGACCAGCACCCCGGTCGCGTAGGCGTTGCCCTGCTTGTCCACCCGGGCGTCAAAGACCCATGTGACAAAGAGGTTGATCAAGGTGAACAGGATCACCAGTTTCTTGATTTCCTGGGTCCACTGGGGGGCCATGCCGTATCGCGGCAGGTATTGCGGCACGAGGTTCAGCAAAGCCGCCATCGCGGAAGCCCCGGCGAACCACAGGATCACGATGGTAGAGATATCGTAAATAGTCCCGAAAGTCTGGCCGAAAAAGGGGTGAGTCCCCGATTGAAGGCCCTCAACCGGGCTTTCCCCGTGGGCCAGGTAGGCCAACGCGCGGTCCTTCGCCTGGCTTTCGAACGATTCCCCCAGCGGATTCACCAATTCGCCGGCCGGAATAAGCGTGGTCACAACCAGGGAGGAGCCCAGCAGCATCACGGACATGATCAGAGCTGCCGTAACAAGCAGATATCGCGTGGCGCGGATTCGCCCGTCGATGGTGTCCTGCTTCCCGCCCCGGATCAGGGGCATGATGGCAACTCCGGTCTCAAACCCGCTCAGGCCGAGTGCCAGTTTTGGAAAAAGCAACAGGCAAGTCAGACCCAGGCCAAGGTACCCCGGAAGACTGGCAAAAGAAGGGGTGTGGGTACGCTGCCATTCCGTTGGGAACCAGAGGTCCGGATTTCCCAGTTTTTCAATCCAGGCATCCAGATATTCGCGGTGGTTGAAAAGGAAGGCCAAGCCAGAACCGATCACCATCACATTCAGGACCAGATACACCAGCACAATGACTGCGGCCAACCCGATCACTTCCTTGAACCCACGCAAAAACATCCCGCCCAGCATCACCAGCAAACCCATGGCCAGCGCCAACTGCTGGGGATATCGACGGGTCAACTCTTTTTCGGAAAGTGCCTTAAGCGCCTCCCGTTCAGCAGCCTGCCTCTCAGCGGTATCCAGCAAGGAAAAGCCCGGAAGAATCCGTTCCATCCCATCGTTGATGAACTGCCTCTTCTCAGCCGTGTCCACAGCCCCTTCATTGCCCAGCAGCTCCGCCTCCAGAAACGAACGGAGCTGGTGCTCCTCCTGGGAGGAGGTTTTGAGGGGCCACAGGGGGTTGCTTAGCACGTGGGATGCCGCATCAGCCGCGGATAGGGTTTTGGTGATCACAAAGTCTGTGGCTGCAAAACCCAGGAGTACCAGCACCAGAATTTTTCCGGGCCACCCGTGCAGCAATTTTTCCAGCAATCCGATGCTACCCAAGCCGGCGAAAGAACGCTTGGCGATGTAGGAGTAGACCGGCAGCGCGCCAAACAGGGTGACCGCCACCACCACAACCGTGGCGATGGGGCAAAGGAAACCGGTGGCCGTGAAGGCGATTGAAGGCTGGTAGCCGAGGGTACTGAAGTAATCCACCCCGGTCAGACACATGGCCCAAAGCCAGAATGTTTTTGCCCCATGGTGCCCTGAATGCGGCTCGTGGCCGGAACCTGCCGAAAGTTCGGCATCCATAAATCGATTGTCCAAAGGACACGGTGGGGTGATTCCGGCCCCGCCCCAATTTCCGGTCCTGGCCTGGCCAGGGTTCTTGTCAGATTAGCAAATATCAGCAGCCCTGCCGACAATTTCGGCCCGCCCGGAAACCCCAGCTTTTTAATGAACAAGGGCCCCTGCAACTGCTAGCAGTTGCAGATCAGCATTGGGGTTGCCGATTAATTGAACCGATTCACCGAACAAGCCCGCGGAAAATCCCCCCTTAGCATCCCACGGTAGCCCCAGAGAGGGAAAACCCACAAAACTGGCCAATCCCTGGTACCGATAATCTCCCGTATTGTCCCGTTCCGGAATCCCAGCGTGGATGGTGGGCAGGAACAGGAATTCCTGGTCCTCCAACTCCTTGGATAAAAACTGGCGAGCTTCCCGGCGGATCCTGTATGCCTCCGCCATTTCCAAACCCGTCAGAGATTCACCAAACGCCAGCAAGCTCGCAATTTTTGGGGGATACCTCTCCTTCCAACGGGGCTCCAGGACGTTGTGCCACAGGAATGCCTCCCGGGCCATGATTTTTTGGTGCATTAGCAACCAGGTTGCCAGAGCCTTGGGCGAGGATTGCTTCCGTATGGAAATTCCACGGGATTTAAGGCCTTCAACAGCCAGTTTCCACCCAGTGCCAGCGGAACCGAGCAACTCTTCCACATCTGGCCAAACCAAAAGCAAATGGTCTTCGGGGCGGTCCGGAGACCTATATACATCAAGCCCCTGCCCCGCCATGGCCTGCAGGGTCGGCCCAACGCCCTGCAATGTGGAAGAAAGCAAACCCACATGGTCCAAAGTCGGGGCCAAAGGAACCACACCTTGGGTGGGTATCAATCCATGGGTGGGCTTGAAACCGACTATTCCGCAATAGGCTGCCGGGCGAAGGATAGAACCTCCCGTTTGGCTTCCCAAGGCCAAGGGACAATGCCCGGCTGCCACCGCGGCTGCCGAACCGGCCGAAGATCCCCCCGGAGTTTTCTCGGAAAAAGCCGGGTGCCTGGTGGGGGCCGGGTCGAAACTCGCAAAGGGGCAAGTGGCGGTTTTTCCCAGGATCAGGGCACCCTGGGAGCGCAATCGGGCAACCACCTCGGCATCCTGTCGGGCCACTGCCTGTTTCCAGGGCCCATACCCTGCGGCGCTCGCATACCCCCGGACATCGATGATGTCCTTGATGCCCACCGGGACGCCGTGCAGCGGTCCCAAAAAAATTCCGGCACGGATCAACCGGTCCAAATCATCCGCTTCCGCCAAAACCCGGTCCGGCTGCAGTTCTGTCCACGCCTGGAGTTGACCATCCGTCGCGGAAATCTTTTCCAGGCAAAAGGCCGCCACGGTCCGCACGGATTGTTGACCGCACAGAAAAGACTTGGAGAGTTGATCGACGCCTTCCTCCCAAGGCAGTTGCGGGTCCATGTTATGCCCCCATTTCAAAGAGTTCAGGCCTTGTTTCCGTGAGTTTGATCCCGGCCAAATCAATCCTTGGCTTTAAGATGGACTGAGAGACACGATTCCATCCAGTGGACCACGGTGAGAATTTAAGTGGGAAAGCATAAAGTCGCCATCCTGGGCGCGACAGGTTATACCGCGCTGGAGGTGGTTGAAATCCTCCTGCGTCATCCAGGCGCGGAGATCGTTGCGGCCACCAGCAGGAACGAGGATCCCACCACCCTTTTGGACTTGCATCCCCGGCTGAACGGCAGGATTCAACTGCGAACCGAACCGTTCGATGCCAGGGCCCTGAAATCCAAAGGGGTCGATACCGCATTCAGCTGCCTGCCGCATGGGGCCAGTGCCACCAGCGTGGCGGCCCTTCTGGAGCATGGAATCCGGGTGATCGATCTCAGCGCCGATTACAGGCTCCATGATCCCGCCAGGCAGCTTCATTGGTACGGTCATTCCCACGCCGACCCCGGGAACCTGCATCTTGCCGTCTACGGCCTTCCCGAGTTCCATGCCTCCGCCATACGGAACGCGCGTCTGGTGGCCAATCCCGGGTGCTATCCCCAGACCGTGATCCTGGGCATGGCCCCCCTGGTCAAGCGGAAAGCAGCCAGAAAAGGCACCATCATAGCGGATTGTAAAAGTGGTGTTTCCGGGGCCGGCCGCACCCCGAGCCTGAAAACCCACTTTCCGGAATGCAACGAAAGCGTTTCCGCATACCAGGTTGGCGTGCACCGCCACACTGCCGAGATGGAGCAGGAACTGGGAGGCCTGGTCCGGGAGGATGTGCCTGTCCTGTTCCTTCCCCATCTCATCCCGATGGAGCGCGGAATCCTGTCCACCATCACCGCGACCCTGGAATCCGCCTCCGCCGACCCCGACAACCGCGAATTGCTTGAGCTTTACAGGTCGGAATATGCGGAGAAACCGTTCGTACGGGTGTGCGCCACGCCCCCCTCCACCAGCCAGACCCGCCACACCAATTTCATCGACATTCATCCTATGCGGGTTGGGGATCGCGTGGTGGTCATCGCCAGCCTGGACAACCTGATCCGGGGTGCCAGCGGGGTGGCCGTGCAGAATTTCAACCTGATGAACGGCTGGCCGGAAACCCTGGGCCTTCTTCCCTGAAACTTCACATCGTTCTGATACCGGGGCATGGGCCGGCAATCGGATCGGCCGTACAATGACATCAAGACTCTTGGAGCTATCCCCCACATGGCCAGTGCTGTCAGGGACCGGTTGCACACCCGGGTTTTCCACGCGGTTCACCGCAACAATCTCCTTTACAACACCTGCTGGGAGGATCCGGCCCTGGACAGGGTCGCCCTGCGTCTCTGCCCGGCCGATCGCCTGCTGGTCATAACCAGCGCCGGTTGCAACGCCTTGGATTACCTTTTGGCCGGATGCGGGGAGGTCCACGCCGTGGACATGAACTCCATCCAGAACGCCCTGCTGGAATTCAAGCGCGCCGCCATCCAATCATTGGATTTCGAGGACTTTTTCGCGTTTTTCGGCCATGGCCGGACGCCCAACGCCAGAATCTTATACCAGGGATCCATCCGTCCGCTGCTGCCCGGATACGCACGGGATTACTGGGACAAGCATCTGAATTTCTTCTCCGGCAAGGGCTGGCGTGACAGCTTCTATTTCCGCGGCACCTCGGGGCTGGTCGCCCGCCTGGTTTCCTTCAACATCCTGAAACTGGCGCGACTTCGGCGCAGCGTCGAAAAGCTGGTAGGCGCCAAGACCGTGCAGGAACAGGAAGCCATCTACCGTCGCGAGGTTTCCCACAAGCTGTGGACCCCCATGATGCGCTGGTTCCTGAAGCGCCGCATCACCATGACCATGGTGGGGGTGCCAGGCCCACAGCTTGAGCAGATCACACGGCAGTATCCTGGCGGGCTTTTCCAGTTCATCAAGGACCGGGTGGAGCAGGTCCTGGTCAAGCTCCCGTTCCGCGAGAATTACTTCTGGCGGGTGTACCTGGAGGGTAACTACACCCGGGACTGCTGCCCGGAATACCTGAAGGAGGCGAACTATCCCGCCTTGCGGGAGGCAATGGGTCGCCTGCACATCCACACAGGCAAGGTCACTGATGTGGTGCGCGCCAGCGAGAAGCCGTTCACCCGGCTAGTGCTCCTGGATCACATGGACTGGATGAGTCACCACGATCCCAAAGGTCTGGTGGATGAATGGAACGCTATCCTGGAAAAGGCAACTCCCAAGGCGCGAATCCTGTTCCGCAGCGCCGGCCTGCGCGAAGATTTCCTGGACCCATTGCAAGTCCAGTACCAGGGAACCCGGCGAAGCCTGGGTGAACTTCTCACCCGGCAGACAGCTCTCGCTGAGGAATTGCACCAGCGTGACCGGGTGAACACTTACGGCAGTTTCCACATCGTGGACCTGCCCTGATTTTTGGTTTCCAGGGTTTAACAGGTCGCCACCACCATGGGTTTCCGTTCCGACATGCGGGTGTTGTGGCACCTCGTGACTTCGAAGGCAGCTTCCGGGGCCAACCACCAGGAGCGCCTGGAAGCTTTCTATTCCGGGCAACGCGAGGCTTACGATTCATTCCGTCGGCGCCTGCTCCACGGCCGCGAACGCCTGATGGAATTGCTGCCGCTTCCTTCAAGCGGGGGAACCCTCATCGACATGGGCGGGGGTACCGGAAGCAACCTTGAGGCCTTGGGAGCCCGGATCGAAAGTCTGGAAAAGGCCTCTTTGTTGGACCTTTGCCCCAGCCTGCTTCAGGTCGCCCGCGAGCGCATCGCCCAGAAGGGCTGGAGCAATGTCGAGGTGATCCATGGCGATGCCACTCGCCATCAGCCACCCCAGCTGGTGGATGTGGTCACCTTCAGCTATTCCCTAACCATGATCCCGGACTGGTTTGAGGCGGTGACCCACGCCTGGAACATTCTGAAACCGGGTGGCGTGATCGGGGTGGTGGATTTCTATGTTCCCCGCAAATGGCCGGATGCCGGCCGTAAAAAAGGCTCCGGGTTCACCCGGAGTTTTTGGCCGACCTGGTTCGGGTACGACAACGTTTTTCTTTCCTCCGATCACCTGCCATTTTTATCCCTCCGTTTTGATCCGGTTGTGGTGGAGGAACAACAAGGCAAGGTTCCCTACATGCTGGGATTGAAGGCACCGTACTATATCTTTGTTGGCAAAAAGTTATAATTATATATACCTATCATCCTAGGGCATCCCGGAATCCGCTCAACTCCGAAAACGCATGGTGGTTCTGGGCTTTCCTAGCAGCCTCCATGCCTTGGGTGTAGACAGCCCGGGCCTCGTCCTCTTCCCCTTGGCGTACCAGCGCCTGGCCTAGTTGGAGAAAGGAGGCAACATGGCCAGGGTCGGCCGCCAAGGCCTGGCGGAATTCCGCGACGGCCTGGCCGTCCTTTTCTTCTGAAACACTTTCCATTCCAAGGGAGTAGAGAAGCTCGCTGTTCTTGGGAGTTTCAGCAAGCAACTCCATCAATAGTTTCCGTCTGGAGCTCATTTTTCCTCCTCCGCTTGTACCGCCGTGCTCTAACTCCCAATCGTCACAACCCGCACAACCCCACGGAAGGGAACCTTCGATCCAGAAGGCATCACCTCACCTGCAGGGCCCTCAGATTGTCCGGGAACGCCTTGCCTTTCTGGGCAGGGGAACCTTGGCCTGCCGATGGGAACGCTGACAGCGGTCCTACACCCTGAGGCTGAAACCCCATGCGTTTCCCAATCCAACTGCTACAGGCCGCTGTGCTCGCCGCCAGCGGCCCACTCTCCGGGTTGGCCCTGGCACAAACTCAGGATAGCGCCCCTTTAAAAAACACCATCCCAGCCAGCGCGACTTCAGGGTCCGGACGGGCGGCGATCAGCACCCTGAATCCCCGCACTTGGGGACCACGTCACAGCCCCATCGTCCAGGTGGTGCAAAAGGTTCGGGGCTCGGTGGTTAATATCCATAGCGAGCGACCGGGCACGGCGTCCGACCCCTCCGGCAAAGTGAATGGTATGGGGACCGGCCTGGTGATCGACCAGCGCGGCTATATTGTCACCAACCACCATGTCATCGATGAGGTCAATTCCCTGCGGGTCCGTCTGGCTGACGGAACCAGCCACGGTGCACGGGTCATCGCACGGGACCCGGAGACCGATTTGGCGCTGATCAAGATCGAGGTACCCCAGGCACTGCCGGTTGTCCCCCTTGGAACCTCCAGCGACCTCATGGTGGGTGAAACCGTCATCGCCATCGGCAACGCCTTCGGTTACGAGCACACGGTCACCACGGGAATCATTAGCGCGATCAACCGGGATGTCGCCCTGAACAAGGACATGTCCTACAAGGCACTCATCCAGACCGATGCGAGCATCAATCCGGGCAATTCGGGCGGCCCGCTTCTCAATGTGATGGGTGAGGTGATCGGTTTGAATGTGGCTATCCGGGCGGGAGCCCAGGGGATCGGCTTCGCCATCCCGGCAGACACGCTGGTTCGCGTCACCGCATCCATGATGGCATCGCGTCGCCGCCATATTCAACCAGGGTTGGTTTTGCGGGAGGAGCATGCCACCCAACAGCATGATGCCACCTGCCTGCGGAACCTGATCGTGGACCGGGTGGATTCCATGGGGCCGGCCGGAAAATTGGGCCTTCGCCCCGGGGATGTGCTCCTCCGTTCCGGGGAGCAGAGTTTCACCAACCTGCTCGACTGGGAGCGCTGCCTGTGCGAACACATTCAAAATGACAAGATACCACTCCAATACCAGCGCCAGGGCGCCGTTCTGCAAGGCGAGCTGTCGCTGGAGGGGCCCAACAACCGATTGGCCCCTGATGAAATGGCCTGGGAGCGGATCGGCTTGAGAATTCAGCCGGCGCAGCCGGACACGGTGTCGCGGATCAACCCCCAATTACGCGGTGGCCTGACAATCCTGGCGGTTCGGCCAGGGTCAGCGGCTAACCGAGCCGGCCTGCAGCGGGGCGACATTCTGATCGGGTTGCACCAGTGGGAAATGGTGGAGCCAGCCAACCTGGCCTTTGTGCTAAACCATGAAGACCTGGCATCCATGAACCCAGTCCGGTTTTATGTCCTGCGCGGCAGCATGCTCCACAAGGGGCTGATCAACCTTCTGGATACCCCCTGAACCTAGACAGTCCGGTATCACACTTAATCAAAAGAAATAGAAGCATTATTCAAGCAATCTAGATGAGGCTTGGAGTGACCTTGCCTTATTCGGCTAAATCGATAATCCTTACTGCTAGGCAACTTAAAGCCAATCGGGTCTCATCGGAAACATTTGGGATTCAAAAACCTAGGAGCATGGCATGGGTAATCGGAGAGGCAATGGTCGTAGGAAAGTGGGACGCAAGAAGCGCCGCATGCGTGCCAAGATCCGTCACCGGAAATAATCTGGTCGCCGCCTAACCTGCCGGCTTGATAATCTCGTCGCCGGTCATGGATGCCCAATCCCTTGGTTTCAGATATTCAAGCAAGGCCGCTTCCGGACTACCGGTGGCGGCCTTGTGGTCATACCACCATCTTGCTTTTTCTGGCAGCGACATCAGGATCGATTCCGTACGGCCACCTGTCTTAAGGCCGAAAATGGTTCCCCGATCGTAAATCAGGTTGAACTCCACATACCGGCCCCTGCGGTATTCCTGAAATTCTTTTTCCGCTTGCGTGTAGTTCTCGTCTTTACGCCTTTTCAGAATCGGGAGATACGAAGGATCAAACGAGTCCCCAGCCCCCTTCACGAATTCCCAGGCCGTGCGGGTTGCGTCCAGGTAATCAAAAAAGATCCCGCCCACTCCCCTGGCCTCCTGCCGGTGGGGCAGAAAGAAATATTCATCGCACCACTTCTTCAGGCAGGCATGGTCCGCGACGGCCGAGTGCCTGTCGCACACGTCCTTCCATACCTTGTGAAACTCCACCACATCGCGGGTGTAAGGGTAATAGGGGGTGAGGTCGGCGCCCCCGCCAAACCAAGACTTTTCACCCTTTTCCAAAAACCGGAAATTGGCGTGGACGGTTGGTATTTTCGGGTTTCTGGGGTGCAAAACCAGGGAAACCCCGGTCGCCTTGAACTCATCTCCCTCGCCGGGCACCTGTTTGGAAAACTCGGAGTTCATCCGGCCAAAGACCAGGGAGAAGTTCACCCCGGCTTTTTCAAAAAGTTTCCCGTTTTGCAATACCCTGGTACGGCCACCGCCCCCACCCGGACGGTCCCACAAATCCTCATGAAATTTCGTGCCATCCACGGCCTCCAGCGCGCTCACAATCCGTTCCTGCAGGCCTTTGAAAAATTCGGAGGCTTCCTCCACGGTGATTGGCGCCATCGCTAAGGTTCTCCCGGATGGATTTGCTGGCCCGCGCGGGGTGCCAGACCTGGGTATCACTCCCGGCCGCTTCCTTTTCGGAGAAAGGGATTACCGGGCGAAAACTTGCAGGAAATACTTGAAAACATAGGGCCATTAGAAATTGGCTACACTTGTCCGATTTTATCTGCGACCGTTACCTGTTTCAACCGGCCGAGGGGGCCGAGCGACGCAACAGGCCGGGCAGGTAATCACCTGTCCGGCCCATCAGTGTTGGGATGTTTCAAAACAGGAAAATTATAAGGAATCGGGTCTGTGCTAAT
>Ga0169931_10001210_pt1 | contig 42733 bp, 26 predicted proteins | sample Kivu_15m_20L_FD_129675 | JGI IMG/M metagenome (GOLD analysis project Ga0169931, IMG submission 129675) | Freshwater microbial communities from Lake Kivu, Western Province, Rwanda to study Microbial Dark Matter (Phase II) - Kivu_15m_20L... | ecosystem: Environmental > Aquatic > Freshwater > Lake... | reverse complement strand
TCCTTTCTGGTGGCCCAGACTAACACCCAAGGCGGCTCAAAATTTCGGGGTCAGGTCAGCGGCGACCGCGGGGCAGTGGGTGAGAGGGAAAAAAGAGCGGTGACGTCGCTGCGACGAGACTCCTCCGCGAAACGAGACTCTGCATCTCCCGCTCTGTCCGTCGCTGTCGGCGAGGTCCGCGCCCTTGCCCGTCGGGGCGACACTCACACCCTAAGGCGGCCATCGGCTCGTCCCGAGAATCCAGACGAAAACGAACCCTCGAAGGCCAGCGATGGAACTCGCATGTCGCGGCGTCGCTCACCTAGACACAGTGTCTCGTCGGCTGGCGATCCGCGACGGCGCGAACCGACCGGGCTGAAGAAGCGGCCGCTCACTGCGGATCACGAGGCCCCCGAGGGTGAAGTGCAAGGGGCAGCAGACGCACGCAAACTGCGGCGATGCAGGGCGCCGATTGATTCGGCTACGTTTGGGGAACAACGCTCAACTCGTGCGCGAAGCATGCCGCCGCACTTTTTCGAGCTAGGGACTTGCCGAATCATGCGCAGGGCGTTGATCTACTGGCGCTTCGTCCAACCCCACGAAGTTTTAAGCGAGTGCATCACCCCGTGCCCAAGCCCCTCTTTCTCCGCTTCGGCAGGCTGCTTGCAAGTGATCTCGGTGTCGGGCTCGGACTGGCCGCCTTGGTGGTCTTGATCTGGGCGTGGCACCACGACGCATGGTCGGCGGCCGCGTGGCGTTCGCCGATGGACTATCACGGAGATTCCCACGAAGTGCTTGCGCGGATCAAGGCGGCGGCCGAGGGAGACACTTGGCCCCTGCGGGAGCAGGTAATTTCCCGTCTGGGTGCGCCTTGGGGTGCCCATTGGAGCGAGTACCCCACCACGGACAAAGTCCTGCTGCTCATCTTGGGCGGGATAACGCACCTGGCGGGTCTGGGTGTAGCGTCGAACTTGGCTCTCGTCTTGGCTGCGATCACCTCCGCGTGGGCATTCTTTTTCGCCACGCGTCGCCTTGGGGCAGCGCTGGAGTGGGCCCTCGCGGGTGCACTGCTCTTCGCTTTCAGTTGCTCGATTTTTCAGCGCGGCCTACCGCATTTGTTCCTGCTCTATACGTGGACGTTACCCCTCGGACTCCTCGCTTGCGCGTACGTTGCCCGCAGCGCCCGCCTGACTTGGCGATCATCTGAAGCCAAGGTCTGCCTGGCCGCCGCGCTGGGTCTCGGGGTCAGCAATCCGTACCATCTGTTCTTTTGGGGCCAATTACTCGCCTGGGCGATTGTGTTTCGCACCCTCCGTCGTTCCGGACGCGAGCCTCTGGGCGTGGGCCTCGTGAGTGGGCTGACCGCCCTGGTGGCACTCTTCGTCACTCACAGCGAGGCTTGGCTATTCGCTCAAGACGGCGCGTCACCACTTCTGGTCCGCAATTACGGTGGCACGGAGATGTACGCACTGAAACCCATCGAGCTCTTTGTTCCGCCAAGCGAACACCGCTGGGACTGGATGCGTTTTTTTGGGGAGCGGTACTCGCGTTGGTCCGAGTGGCGTGGCGAGGCCTACCTACCCTATCTTGGCGTCGTCGGCATCGTCGCCCTCGCTTGGCTGATCACCGAGAGCGTGGGACGCATGATCCGCGGGCGGGCGCCGAGCGGATGGGCACTGCAAACGGGCTGGCTCTTTGTTTATTCGACCGTTGGAGGAATCACCAACCTTCTGGCCCTCTACATCGGCTTCAACCTGTTTCGCGCCACGAACCGAGCCTCGGTCTTCGTGGCGTGCATCGCCTTGTTTTTCCTGGCGATCCGCCTGACTCGGCTCCTGCGGGCACGGCCGGTGATCAGCTGGTCTGCGGCGGCGCTCCTGACCATCGTCGGTTTGCTCGACCAAATCCCACGATCGTTAGACCCCACTGTCCGCGACCGAGTCAGGGCCCGCGTTGCGGCCGACACCCGCTTCGGCGTCGAGCTCGAGCGGATGGTGGGAGAGGATGGAATGGTGTTTCAGTTGCCGATTCTCGGTTTCCCGGAGGTCGTGCCTCCTCACCGAATGGCGGACTATGAACATTTTCGACCCTACCTCCACACGTCGACCGTTCGCTTTAGCTACGGAGCCCCAAAAACCCGCTCTCGAATCCGGTGGCAGCGGGAGCTCGAATCCGCATCGACCAGCGAACTCGTAAAGCGTCTCGAAGCCGCCGGATTCGACGCCCTCTACCTCAACCGCCGAGGGTTTGACGATGGTGGCGATCGATTGATCACCGAGCTCCGCAACTTGGGCTACACGGAGCGAATCGAGGGGGACTCGCGCGAGCAAGTAGCGGTCCGGCTTCGGCCGACCACGACTCCTGCACCTCCGCTCGGCCGCACCTTCACATTCGGGATCGGCTGGTACCCGCAACCCATCGAGCACCGAGGCGCCTCGGTGCGGTGGTCACACAGTTCTGCTCAGCTGAGCTATTTCAACCCCTACCCCGATCAGATTCAGGCCCGGGTTCACCTCCGCCTCAGCGCACCGTCTGAGCGACGCGTCCGCCTCGTCCTGAATCGACGAACGCTCACCGAGCTGCTGCTTTCCTCCGAGCCCACGCAGCTGACACCAATCACCGTAACGCTACGACCGGGAGTGAATCAGTTCTCGTTGGTGACTAAAGAGGCGCCCGTAAAGGTTGACGCACCCGCCGCTCGTTTCCGGGCGATTGGTCTCCACGAGGCCTCGATCGTGCCTGTGATCGAACCGTCCCTCGTAGAACGACGATGAACACGTCTTTCCGAACACCCGCAGCACCGACGCAGGCGTAGGTCCGCATTCTCGAATCCTCGCTAGAACTCCCCTCGCTCCTCGCGCCCTGGCTTCTCCTTGCGACAGTGAGTCAAGGTCTGTTTGAGGTGGACCCCGATCGTTAGACAGCGGATCGGGTAAAGTAAGTTAAGATAGAGGAGGGGGTGCAGGGTGAGGAGCTTTGCTCCTCACCCGCCCCGACTGGGTTGTTGAAGGATAGGCGCATGGGTTTCAAGCGCTGAGGGCTAAAAAGCACCTCCAAACCGGTGTGGCCCGGGCAAGAATCAACAATCCGAGAGCCGGTTGGATCCCCAATGCTGTCCCACTTAACGGCTGAATTGATCGCGTAAGTACCTGTCCGGGAGACAAAAGCGGCGTTTTCGAGCTGCTCACGATTTGAAGCCGACGGGCGTGTCGGGTGCAAACTGGCCGGGTGAACACCGGCCAAGCTGTCTTCGCCCAGATCATGGCGCGCATCCCACATTGGGCGGGGAATAACTCTGCGCTTAGCAGTCTCCACCCGGGTGACAAGCCGCGACCCCGGAATCGCTCATTCGCCCACCGACACGCTCACCTTCAAGAGCAAGACGACATCGTCGAGGTGCGTCTTGATCCGTTCGTCGTCAGGAGTCGAAGAGCCCTGAGCGCCTCAATCGGCCCAGTTCGCCAGCACGCAGGGTGGGAGCCGGATCGGGTTGGACTCGCAGTTCCATTCCGGGGTTGGGTCGGTCCGGGCGTGAAGCCATGCGGGCGGTGCGGAGCGGACCGGGAGAAACTCCAACCAGGAACTCGGGCGCAGGGTGGAGTTCCTGCTCCGCACCGCCCCCACTCCGGGCAAAGACGAGGACGCGCAGGGCAATTCCGGTTCTTTAGCTGGGAGCCCCAGCGGACCAATCGAGTTAACGTCGTAAAATGGTCTGGACCAATTTACGATTATTCTCAAAACGGACCCATGCCTATTCGTCCACGTCTCTACGACGCCATGGTGCGGGACCACCTCGCAAGGCATCGCCAGATGGCTTTCGTGAGCGGTCCGAGGCAGGTCGGCAAGACCACGACCTGCCGGTCCGTCGCCGACGCCTACCTGAACTGGGACAATGCCGACGACCGCCGGCTCATCCTCGCCGGGCCCGCCTCGATCGCCGCCGCCGTCGGTCTGGACCAACTGCGGGGCCACCCCCCGGTTGCGGTGCTGGATGAACTGCACAAGCACGCTCGGTGGAAGGGACTCCTGAAAGGTCTCTTCGACACCTACGAGGACCGCGTCCGCTGGATCGTCACCGGAAGCTCGCGCCTCGACGTCTTCCGACGCGGCGGCGACAGCCTCATGGGCCGATACCTGCTTTACCGGCTCCACCCCTGGTCGGTTGCGGAATGCCTCCACTCGACCCTCCCGACCGAGGTCATTCGTCCTCCCCGGGAAATTGAGCCGGAAGACTGGAACGCGCTGCTCAGCCATGGCGGATTTCCCGAGCCGTTCTTGAAGCGAGATCCCCGTTTTTCCCGTCGTTGGAGATCCCTCCGGCACGATCAACTCGCCCGGGAGGATCTCCGGGATGTGACACGCGTCCAGGACCTCGGCGCGATGGAGGTGATGATGCGGATTCTTGAGGAGCGGAGCGCGCAACCACTGATCTACTCGAACCTCGCCGCAGATATCGGCGTCTCCGTCGACACCAGTCGCCGGTGGGTGGATCTGCTGGGCCGCCTGCATTTCGGGTTCCTCGTCCGGCCGTGGTTCCGGAACGTGACGAAGTCGCTGCGGAAGGAACCCAAGTGGTTTCTGCGCGACTGGTCCGGGATCGCCGACCCAGGAGCGCGGGCGGAAACGATGGTCGCCTGCCACTTGCTCAAGGCGGTGGACGGCTGGACGGACCTCGGGATGGGCACCTTCGAACTCCGCTACCTGCGTGACAAGCTGAAGCGTGAGGTCGACTTCGTCGTCGTGCGCGACGGCAAACCCTGGTTCATCGTGGAGGTAAAGACGGGAGACCTCTCGCTGTCGCAGCCTCTGGTCCACTTTCAAGCCGAGACCAAGGCCGCGCACGCCCTCCAGGTGGTGATGGATCTGCCCTACGTGGATGCCTCCTGCTTCGTCCACCGTCAGCCGATCGTGGTCCCGGCGAAGACGTTCCTAAGCCAGATGCTCTGAGCCGCAACGATGCAGTCGAGCGGTCGCATCGAGGCGATCCGGCGGCACCGCCAGAATCACAAATGGCTCTGGACTAGTATTTTGCGCAGTGCCTACTAAGTCGCAGCATTTTTGAGAGTCTGTCTCATAATTTCCGTTGACATGAGACTTAGTCTCATCCTCAATGAGACCCGTTGTCAGCTTTGTTGCGCCATGTCCCCCTCCATGTCCCCCTTTTTGCGGTCCAGACTCTGGTTGATTTCGGCCGTCCTCGGCGGCAGCGGCCCGGCCCTGCCAGCCCTGCGCGGCGCCGAGGGCGCCGGCGACGTCGTGATCCAACCGCGCTTCGAGGTGGTCGGTCACCGCGACCGGCTTCCGGTGATCGGCGGGGCGGCGGATACGGTGGGGGAACTGGCGCTCGAGACCAGTCGCACCTTCACCGCGAACGAGGCCCTGCGCCGCGTGCCGGGCATCACCGTCCGCGACGAGGAGGGATTCGGTCTCCGGCCGAACATCGGCATCCGCGGCCTGAATCCAACCCGCACGACGAAGCTGACGTTGCTGGAGGACGGCGTTCCGCTCGCCTACGCACCCTACGGCGACAATGCGTCGTACTATCACCCGCCGATCGATCGCTTCGTGGGATTCGAGGTGCTCAAGGGCGCCCACGCGCTGCTCTTTGGTCCGCAGACGATCGGCGGCGTCATCAACTACCTCACCCCGGATGGCACCCGCGCCCCGAGCGGTTTCGTGCAGGTGGGGGCGGGCAACCGCGCTTACGTCAACCTGCGCCTCCGCGTGGCGGGCCACGGCGCGCTCTTCGACTATGTGCGCAAGGCGGGCCACGGCGCGCGCGACAACCTCGAGCACCGGATCGATGACTTCAACGTGAAGTACACCGTCCGCGTCGCCGACCGCCACACCCTCACCCTCCGCGCCAATCACTACATCGAGGATTCGATCATGACCTACTCCGGACTCACGCAGGCGGAGTACGAACGCCTCGGGGCGCGGTACAATCCGTTCAAGAATGACGCGTTCGACATCGCGCGCAGTGGCGCGTCGCTGACGCACCAGATCGAGTTCGCCGACCGCACGCGCCTCACGACAAAGGGCTATTACTCGTCCCTCGAACGCGACTGGTGGCGCCAGTCGAGCAACAGCCAGGACGGGCAGCACGGCGCCGGCGCGCTGAGCCATACGATCGACGGGGTGACGGCGACGTTCCTGCAGCACCGCCTAGCCGGTCGGCGAATCGATCCAGACACGCAGTTCCCGAACACCCAAGGTCGTCTGCGGGCCTACGATACCTGGGGAATCGAGCCCCGCCTCGTCCGACCCACCGCCACGGGGGAATTCCAGGCGGGCCTGAAACTGCACTGCGAGGAGCAGAACCGCGTCCAGATCAACGCCAACCGCCCCACCGGGCGCACCGGCGCCGTGGCCGAGGACAATCTCCGCGAGACGGCGGCGTGGTCGGCGTTCGTGGCGCAACGACTCGACCTCGGCGCGGTCGCGCTCACGCCGATCCTGCGCTACGAGGCGATGGACTTCGACCGCGTCAACCGCTTGAATGCAGCACGGGGCTCAAGTTCCCTCAATCGCGTCCTGCCGGGGGTCGGCGCGACGTGGCGACCCGACGCGGCGACGACCGTGTTCGCGAGCATCCACCGGGGCTTCGCGCCGCCGCGGGTCGAGGACGTGATTGGCGGCACCGGCACGGCGACGGACGTCGACCCGGAACACTCGGTCAACGTGGAGGCCGGCGTGCGGACCCGGCTGCGGCCCGGGTTGGATGTGCAGGCGTCCGTGTTCCGCAACGACTTCTCGAACCTGATCGCCGTCGGCTCGATCGCCGGAGGCGGCACGCCGCTTTCCCAGGGGGAGGCTCTCTTTCAAGGCGCGGAGGTGGGCGTGCAGGCGCGGATCGGAGGCGGGTTTCGCTCGCGCCTCGCGTGGACGTGGCTGGCGACGGCGGAACAGACGACTCCCTTCATCAACGTCGCCACCAAGGCGGCGATTCCGGGAAGCGTCTCGGGCAACCGCCAACCCTACGCCGCCGAGCACCTCGTCACCGGCGCGGTCGGCTGGTCCCACCGCGCCTTCGAGGTCGAACTCGAGGCCCAGCACGAGGGCCGGCAATTCTCCGACTTCGCCAATTCCGTCGCCGCGACCGCCGACGGCCAGCGCGGCCGGATCGCCGCCCACACGGTGTGGAACGCGTCCGTCAACTACCGCGCGTCCGCCGCCGTGAACGTCTTCGCGACCGTGAAGAACCTCACCGACCTCACCTACATCACGGACCGCACCCGCGGCATCCAAGTCGGCATGCCGCGCCTGTTCCAAGCCGGGGCGCGCTACGCGTTCTGAGCGGCCCCGACATCCGGCGCGACGCGCGACGCACCCCGTGCGGTGGGCCCCGCGAGCTGCGCCCACTCACTCCGATTCGGCGGAGGCGGAGCGGTCGCTCAGTTGTTCAGGAAAAACTCGTCCCGCGGAAAGAGGTCCGTCAACGGTGCAACGCTCGGCGGCCGACCCGGCGTCCAACGCACCGCCTCCTCCGCGAACAGGGCGCCCCAGTCGTCAACCCAAGGGGTTCCGGCGCGGAGGTGCTCCTGATGCGCGGGAACGCGGAAGGCGGCTCGCAGCGCTTCGGGATCAAAGACGATCGGCTCATTTGAGCCGATCAGCACGGATGCCGGGCGCAGCAGCAGCAGGACGTGAGGGAAGACGCTGACGAAGGTCTTGATCGTGCGGGACGTCGGGGCCCATTGCACGTAGAGCCCGCCCGGGGCCAGTCGCTGGCGCACGCGCTCGAGGAATTCCGCGCTGTAGAGGAGTCCTGCCAGCGAGCCCGAAGGCAGCACCGCATCGGCCTCAATCACGTCATACCGGGTGGTGTCGCGGCTGAGCAGGCGGCGTCCGTCGCCCACTTCAAACGTCCCACGCGGATCCGCCTTCATCCGGCCGAGCGGCGACTCCGGATGCCGCTCCGCCACCTCGGAGAGGACGGTCAGCACGGGGCTGACGATCTCGATTGCGCGCACGCGGCTTTCCGGGCGGATGCCGCAGGCCCAGGGCGTACCGCCGCTGCCGATCCCGATCGCAAGCACCTGCCGGGGCGACGGGTGGAGCAGCGGCCCGACCGCGCCGAGGAACTGATGAATGTCGAGGAACGGCAACCGGGCCTGACTGAAGCCCTGGATGAAGAACTGTCCCCTCGCCTCGTCCGTCACTCCGGGATCGGCGCGGAAGACCGCCACCCCCGAACGATCCTCCGCGACCACGACCGCCTGATCCGGACCCACCGCATGGAATCGCGCCCACCACGCGTCCGGGCCGGGGACGGCGATCAGGAAGAGACCGCTGAGCGCGGCCAGCGCAGTCTCCGGTGCGCGCCACCGGCGCGCGCGCCACAGCCACCCGAGCAGCAGGAGCAGCGTTACGCCGCCCAGCAACTGGAGCGTCCCGGTGGTGCCCAGCCAATGCAAGGAGACGAGGCCGGTCCCGAGTGAACCGGCGACATTGCCGGCGATGGTGGCGAACTGGATCCACCCCACGCGCGCTCCGACCGAGGAGAGATCCCGCTGCACCGCCTTCTGGACGAACGCGAAGGTGAGGCCGATCGCGAAGGAAGGCGGGCCGACCACGACGAAAGCGAGGACGACCAGCCCCGCCAGCGACGCGTGGCTGAGGCGATTGCCGTCCACGTTCATGATGACCGCGAGCGGGGGGTGCGGCAGCAGCCACCAGAGCAGGCCGGTGAGGGCGGCGGCGAGGACGAATCCAGCGCCTTGGGCGATGAAGAAAGCCGGACGGGGATCCGCGATCCGGCGCAGCCATCGTGCGCCCACCACCATGCCCAGTCCATCCGCCAGCAAGAAAACTCCGAGCACCGTCGGGAACAGGTAGGCATGATACTGCCCCACCTGACCGAGCAGCCGGACCCAGAGGATTTCCAGCGCAACGATCACGTAGCCCGACAGGAACACCAGCAGGCACCAGGAGAGGAGCCCCCGACCCTCCCGGCCGGTCCGCAGCGCCGGAGCCACCGGCACGGGCGGCGGGGTCCGCGGAAGGCGGACAGCGAGGCTGACGGCGAGGACCGCGGCCACCGCCTCGAGGCCGGCGGCCAACTGCAACGCCCGGACGAAACCGAGATCCCCCACGAGCCACCATCCGCCCAGCAGAGCCCCCAACGCCGCCCCCACGTGTTGACGGCGTAAAGCCGCCCAATGCGCTCCGCCAGTCCATCGAGTGAATGCGAAACCGCCCGGGACAGCAGCGGCAACGCGGCACCCATCAACGCAGTCGGCAGGAACAGCCCGATGAAGCACAGGGCGAAGACCGCGCCCGGGGCGACGACGGAGCCACTGAGGTCGGTCGCGAGCCAGTCGTAGAGAAACGGCTTCGAGGAGAGGGCGAAGACCCCGACGCCCAGTTCCGCGAAGGCGAAGCCGAGCAGCGCGGAACGAGCCGAGAGACGATCCGCCACCTTCGCTCCCACGATCGAACCCGACCCAGGCCGCCGAGGAATGCCCCCACCACCCAGGAGGCCGAAACCGTGTCGGACCCCGCGAAGATTCCCAGCATCCGCTGCCACACGATCTGGCACAGCAGCGCGGCGAAGCCGGAGCAGAAAAACGCGAGAAAGAGCTTCAGGGACGCCACGCGCGCAGCCCTTCCCCACCACCAACCGGCCGCCAAGGCGCGATACGGGAAAAGTACCCTGGGCTCGCCTCGATCGCCACGGCCGCCCCGTCCGAGTTACACCCTACCCTCGAGCCCGGGGCTCGGGAGCACCACCCTCTCAAGCTTCGCGGCAGACGCAAAGTCACACGCCAGTCAACCATGCGACGACACGCTCGATGAAGGGCTCAGCGATGTAAATCCCAGAACCGCCCCCCGGTGCTATGGGGCGCAACCCATCGAAGAAGGCTGTCCCTGGCGGATGGCTGGGGTGCCGCCACGACGAATTCCCAGGGGATGGTGCCCGGATTGAGGTCCACGCGCCCCGCTTGCCTCCGGCGTTGACCCTTCGCGCGGGCAAAAGTTGCTTTCGGACGTGAAACGCCTCGCTCGTCTCGTTTTTCTCGTCGCAGCGGGCGCACTCGTCGGCGTCGCGACCCTGATCGCGACCGCAGCGGCCGCCCCGGCCCTGACGCGCTCGCTGCCGGACCCCGCGCTCCTGCGCAACTGCGCCTTCGTGAGCGTGGACGTGCAGGAGGCGCCGCCGCGGGGCTACGTGACCGAAGACACGGTGCCGAAGCTGTGGAAGTGGATGGGGATCACGGCGCCCGATGTGAACGCCGCGACGGATTACGCCTACGACGTCGCCTTCCCCAATGCCGTTCGCGTGGCCGACGCCTGCCGGGCCGCCGGCCTCCCGATGATCTTCATTCACTGGGGCAGCCTGTTCCGCGACGGCATGGACCTCGATCCGGTCACCCGCGCGGAATTCATCGGGCAGCACGGACTCGACTACAGCAAGTGGGGCCACAGCATCGGCGATCCCCACGCCCGGCCGGCGTCGTTCTTCAACATCCGGCCGGGAGAGTACGTGATCCCGAAGACGGCGCAGGATGCCTTCACGTCCTCCAACCTGCTCTACGTCCTGAAGAACCTCGGCGTGAAGACCATCATCTTCATCGGCGGCCACACCGGCGCCTGCCTCGGCCGCACCGCTGACTCCGCGAAGAAGCACGGCTTCCGCATGATCTGCGTCGACGACGCCACGTTTGACGCGCGGCAATCGACTCGCCGCCCCTACATCGACCAGACGGGCTACGATGCGGTGCTGACGACGGCGGAGTTGGAGCAGTGGCTGAAGGCCGCGCCGGCGCGCTGAGCCCCGGCATCCCGTCTGGACTTAGCCTTGCGGGCGACCGGTTATGCGGTAGGTTCGCCTCGTAGCCATGAAGCACCTCGTCCGGCTTCTCCTCGCGGTCTGCTGCCTCGCATTCGTGCAGGTGGAGCCGTTTGCGGCGCTGGCCAACGACGAGTTTGAATGTTCCTGCTGCGATTGCGGGGGGACTTGCGGAATGCCGGACTGCGCCCCGCCTCCAGCGGCACGCGCTCCGGTTCTCTCGCTCGACGGCGCTCGTTCGGTTCAAGCGGAGAAAGTCCGGCGCCGCGGCGAAATCCGCCATCGCGTCGCTCCACCGGCCCCGGCCGGCCGGGTGGGCGTTTCCCCAGGGACGGCGCCGATTGCCGACCGTGGGCTGCGATTCGACAGTGGACCACCCGGATTCGTCCGGCAGTGCCGTCTCCTGATTTGAGAACCCTGGGTTAGGGATCTGCGTCGCGGTGCCGTGCGCCGCGTTGACCGTCCGTCCCCGCGACGGATCGGTAAGTCCAACCCGTTGGTGTTCCCATCATGAAACGTCTCTCCCTTCTCGCACTCATTCTTGTCCTCGTCAGCGGCGCGTACCTCGTCGGTCGCCGCTCCGCATCCTTCGCGACGGCGTCGCCACCCGCCACTGCGGCGCCCGCAGCTGCCGCAGTCTACCAGTGCCCGATGCACCCGTGGATCAAGGCCGACCGCTCCGACGCCAAATGCACGGTCTGCGGAATGGCCTTGGTCGCCGCCAGCACCGGCCAAGGCTCGGGGGCCAACGAACCCGCTGACCCCAATCTCGTCACCCTGACCCCGGCGCAGGCGACGGTCATCGGCGTCCGCACCGCTCCGGTCGTGCGCGGCCCGCTGCAGCGCACGCTCCGCGTCACCGGGACGATCGACGACGACGAAACCCGCCACCGGATCCTCGCCGCCCGGGTGCCGGGGCGCATCGAATCGCTGCAGATCAATGCCGTCGGGGTGGAGGTCGAGGCCGGCGCGCCGCTCGCGACCCTGTACAGCCCGCCCATGCTGACCGCGCAACGCACCTACGTGGAACGCGTGCGCAGCGTCGGCTCCTTCACTGCGTCGGAGCGGGCCCTGGCGCGCGAGCGCCTGCTCGAGCTCGGGCTCACCGATGAGGAAGTGCGCATCCTTGAGGGCACCCTGCAACCGACCGCCATCGTCAACATCCGCGCGCCGATGTCCGGCACCGTCGTCGCCCGCTCCGTGTACGAGGGGCAGTACGTCGAGGCGAATGATCGCCTCTTCGAGATCGGGGACTTCTCCCGGATGTGGTTCGTCTTCGATGCGTACGAGCCCGACCTCGCGTGGATTCGCCCCGGGCAGACCGTCGAACTGAGCGTCCCCTCGTGGCCGGGAGAGGTGCTCACGGCCCCCATCACCTTCATCGACCCCAACATGGATCCGATGTCACGAACCGCCCGGGTTCGCGTCGTGCTCGACAATGCGTCGCGACGACTCCTGCACCGCCAAACCGCGCAGGCCGTGGTGCGCGTCGACACGCCCGAGGTCCTTCTGCTCCCTCGCTCCGCGGTCCTCCAGCACAGCGGCAGAGCCCTCGTCTTCGTCGCCCGGGGGGGAAACACCTACGCGGCCAGAGACATCCGTCTCGGACGCATCGGCGATCGCGACGTCGAAGTCATCGAGGGCGTGGTCGAGGGCGACCGCGTCGTCACCGAGGGAGGGCTGTTGCTCGACGGTCAGGCCCAGCTCGCCCACGCCGCAGTCGGAGGGGGTGGTCTGCACGAAGCCCACGCCGGGGCCGGACCCACCGCCGTGTCGGTGGCCTTGCCCGCGCATGACGCCGCGGCCCGCGACGCCCTGGTCCAGCTGGCGCTTGCCACGGCTGACGCCGGCGCCGCGCTCGCGGCGGACGACCTCAAGGCTTACCGCGCACAGGTGCCGGCGCTGCGTGAGCGACTCGAAGGCTACCTCGCCGCCTTCGCCCCGGCCACGCGCGGCGCCCTCCGCGACGCCCCCCGGCAGCTGGTGGACGGACCAGATCTGGAAGCGGCGAGGCGCGCGTTCGAGCCGATCAGCACCGCGATCGCCGACGCCGTGCGCGGCGAGCGCCTCCACGAAGCGGGCACGCTCTGGATCTACCAATGTCCCATGACGCCGGTGCTCGGGACCGGCCGCTGGCTCGCGCGGAAACCGGAGTTGCGGAATCCGTTCTTCGGCTCGGCCATGCTGGAATGCGGCGAGGAAGTGAAGTGACCCGGCCATGATCAACCGCATCCTCACGTGGTCGCTGCACCACCGCTTTGCCGTCATCAGCGGTTTCCTCGCCCTGTGCGCGTGGGGCCTCGTCTCGCTCCAACGCGTGCCGATCGACGCGATCCCCGATCTCTCGGAGAATCAAGTCATCGTCTACGCCGACTGGCCTGGCCGCTCGCCGCAGGAGGTGGAGGATCAGATCACCTACCCGCTCAGCGTCTCGTTGCAGGGACTCGCCGGCGTGCGGAGCGTGCGGGCGACGTCGATGTTCGGCTTCTCGTTCCTCACCGTCGTGTTCGAGGATCGCATCGATCCCTACTTCGCCCGCACGCGCGTCTTGGAACGGCTGAACTCGCTGGGCGAAACGCTGCCGACGGGCGTGACGGCCCGGCTCGGTCCGGATGCCACGGGACTCGGTTGGATCTATCAGTACTACCTCAAGGATGAATCCGACACGCAGGACCTGGGATCACTGCGGGCCCTGCAGGACACGTATGTCCGCTATCAACTCGCTGCCGTCCCGGGCGTGGCCGAGGTGGCGAGCCTCGGCGGCTTCGTCCGCCAGTGGCAGGTGGAGGTGTCGGCCTCGCAACTGCGCCGCTACGGCGTGACCCTCGGGGAGGTGATGGATGCGGTAGCGGCGGCGAACCTCAACGTCGGCGGTCGCACGATCGAGGAGAACGGCGCTGAGTACGTCGTGCGCGGCGTCGGATTGATCACCAGCGCGGCCGATCTCGAGACCCTGGCCCTCATGCCGCGCGAAGGCCGGCCGCTCCGGCTGAGCGACGTGGCGACGGTCCGGATCGGAGGAGATTTCCGCCGCGGCGCGCTCGACGTCAACGGACGTGCCGCAGTGGGCGGCATCGTGGTCATGCGCACCGGGGAAAACGCCTGGCAGGTGATTCAGGACGTCAAGGAACGCCTTGCGGCCCTCGCCCCCGGACTACCGGCGGGAGTTTCGGTCGCGCCTCTCTATGATCGCAGCGATCTGATCGGCCGCGCGATCGATACGCTCAAGCACGCGCTGGTCGAGGAAATCCTCCTCGTGACCCTCGCGCACATCCTCTTCCTCTTCCACTTCCGCAGCATCCTCATCGTCACGCTGCCGCTGCCTGCCTCGATCCTGATCTCCTTCATTCTCATGGATCAGTTCGGGATCCCGTCGCACATCATGTCGCTGACCGGCATCGCGATCTCGATCGGCGTCCTCGTGGATGCGGGAATCGTGATGACGGAAAACGTCATCCGACACTGCGAGCGCGCCGAGCACGCCCTTGGGCGACGATTGAGCGGATCAGAAGTGTTCCAGCAGACCCTCACCGCCGCGACTCAGGTCGGAAGGCCCATGTTCCTGTCGATGCTCGTGATCATTCTCGCCTTCGTTCCGGTGTTCCTCCTCACCGGCCAGGAGGGCAAGCTCTTCCATCCCCTCGCCTACACCAAGTCGTTCGCGCTGATCGGGGCGGTGCTCCTCGCGGTCACGGCGGTGCCGGTCTTCTGCACCCTGCTCGTGCGGGGTCCGTTCAAACCGGAGAGCGAGAACGCGCTGATGCGCGTTCTGCTCCGCGTCTACGATCCCATCCTCGACTGGGCGCTCGCCCATCGGCGTTCGGTGCTGGCCCTCGCCGCCGGGCTGCTCGGAATTTCGCTCGTCCTCGCCTTCGGCCTGCCCCGCGCGATTACGGCGCGGCTGCCCGCCGGGGTGGCCCAGAAGGCGCAGGGATTCGGGAGTGAATTCATGCCCACGCTGGAGGAGGGCTCGCTCCTTTTCATGCCGGTACTGCTGCCGGCCACGTCGCTGACGGAGGTGCAGCGCATCATGGCGTGGCAGGATCGCGTGATGAGCGAGCACCCCGCAGTCGCATCGGTGGCAGGCAAGCTGGGCCGGGCGGAGACCGCCACCGATCCCGCGCCAGTGGAAATGATCGAGACTACCATCATCCTGAAACCCCCGCACCTCTGGCCAGCCGGGACGACCAAGCAGTCGATCATCGCCGACCTTTCCGAGAAGCTCATGAATGTGCCCGGCTACGTGCCGGGCTTCCTCCAGCCCATCGAGAACCGCGTGCTCATGACCAGCACCGGAATCCGCGCGCAGGTCGGCGTGAAGATCTTCGGTGATGACCTCGCCGCACTGCAGCAGAAGGCCTTCGAGGTGGAACGGGTGATCAGCCAGATTCCGGGCGCGACCGGTGTCGCGCCCTCGCGCGTGCAGGGCAAGCCCTACCTCGAGGTCAGTGTCCGGCGGCCGGAGATCGCCCGCTACGGGCTGAGCGTGAAGGACGTCTTCACCTACGTGGAGGCTGGGCTCGGCGGCATGACCGTGGGCACGACGGTGCGCGGCCGCGAACGCTGGCCGCTGCAAGTGCGGCTGACGGAGGCGGACCGATCGGACATCGACCGAATCGCGGAGCTGGTGCTCCCCACGCCCTCGGGCGCATCGATCCGACTTGGGCAGGTCGCCGACATCCGCCGCGTCGTTGGTCCGAACGAGATTGCGTCGGAGAACGGTCGCCTGCGCGTGTTTGTGCAGGCGAACGTGCAGGACCGCGACCTCGGCGGGTTCGTGGCGGAGATCAAGGAACGCGTGTCGCGCGACATCCGCCTCGATCCCGGAATGAGCGTGGAGTACTCCGGCCAGTACGAACACCAGCTGAGGGCGCGGCGGACCCTGGCCTACGTCTTCCCCGCGGTGATCCTGATCATCTTCGTGCTGCTCGTGGTGACCTTCGGTTCGATGGCGGAGGCGGCGCACGTGCTACTGGCGGTGCCTTTCGCGCTGACGGGCGGCGTGTTCCTGCAGGCGTGGCTGGGCTTCAACTTCAGCGTCGCCGCTTGGGTCGGTTACATCGCGCTTTTCGGCACGGCGATCCAGACCGGGGTGATCATGGTCGTGTACCTGCGGGAGGCGGTGGAGCACGCGCGCGCGCATAACCCGAGCCTTTCGCGCGACGAACTCCTGACGGCGATCAAGGCGGGGGCGCGGCTGCGCCTGCGCCCGAAAGTCATGACCGTCGCCACGACGGTCGCCTCGCTGCTCCCGATCTTCTGGAGCGATCGCACCGGCGTGGAGATCATGCAACCCCTTGCGGCGCCGGTCGTCGGCGGCATGCTCTCAAGCCTCGTGCACATCCTCATCGTCACACCCGTGATCTTCGCGTGGCTGGAGGAACGTCGGGGTGGGTCAACCCGACGCTGACCAAGGATCCTTCGTCGCGACATTCACCCTCGGAGGGGATAGAGCCATCGGCGATGGACCTTCAGGAATGAGTCGCCTACCGGCAAACCATTCCCGACGCTTATCCAACCCAGCCCCCATGAATCATTCGATCGCCCGCTTTATCGTCGCCACATCCCTCTTCGTTGCGCTCGCGCTCCGTGTCTCCGCCTCTCCCGTCGTCCGCATCGACCACGCACCGGCGGGCGATGCGGTCACGTATCTCAGCTGGGACACTGAGGGTGGCACGCGGGCGGAACGCAGCCTCCTCCGTGCACCGATCAGCGATGCCCGCGCCGTCGCCTCGCCGGAGGGTGGCTTCGTGCTGACGTCGACCCGCGGCGAACTCCACCTCCCCTTCGATCCCCGCGTCACGTCGACGTGCATCATCCCGGCGCAGTGGCGTGAGGATGGCACGTTTTCCCTGCCCGCGATCATCAACGCGCCTGACTTCGGACCGATGTCGGTCACGCAGGTGAGCGGTCCGGCGCTGAGCGGCCGCTTTGAGGGCGACCGCCGCGGCAAGCTGGCGGATGTCGTCCTGCAGGCCGGTGGGCCTTTCGCGCTGGAATTTCGCCCCCTCCTGCTCCCCGCCCCCGCCGGCTTGCAGGATTCCCGCTACTGGCCGCTGGCGCGCCGCGGCTGGCTGAACGCGATCCAGCCGACCTCGCGCTGGGGCGAGCAGAACCGCCCCTTCAGCGCTCCGCCGGGAATGCTCGGGAACAATGTCATCAGCGATCCCGCCAGTTGTTCCCTCTGGTTCTACGCCGATCAGGCCTTCTTCATGCCCGAACCCTTTCCCGCCGTGAACCTCATGCCGCTCGTCCGGCGCACCATCAAGTACTGGATCGACACCAAGATGATCAAGGACGCGAACGGCACTGAGACGGGTGAGTTGATCTGCTACTGGAACTACGCGCACTTCCTCGACGCCAACGCCGGTCCGCTCATCGCGGCGTGGGACTACGTCGAGGCGACCGGCGACCGCGACTGGCTGGCCCGCAAGATCGGCCGCCTCGAGAAAGTCGCCAACTTCCTGCTGAGTCGCGACATCGACGGCGACGGGCTGATCGAGGCCACGCAGAGCGGCGACCTCCACACCCTCAAGCAGCCCAACCGCTCCTGCGCCTGGTGGGATGCGGTCAACTGCGGTCACAAGGACGGCTACACCAACGCACTCTGCTACCGCGCGTTCCGCTGCCTCGCCGACCTTCAGACGCAGCTGGGCCGGACCGCTGAAGCCGCGCGCTACACGGCGGCCGCCGACCGCCTGAAGGCCTCCTACTTCCCCACCCTCTACAACGAGAAGACCGGCCTGCTTGGGTGGTGGCGCAGCGAGGATGGCACGCTCCACGACTACGCCGCCCCGACCGTCTGCGCGCTGGCCATCGACTACGGCCTCGTCCCGGTCGATGCGGCACGCCAAATCCTCGATCAGCTCTGGCGGAAGATGGAGGAGGTCCAGTTCACGCGCCTCGACCTCGGACTCCCCACGAATCTCATTCCCTTCCACCCCGGCGCCTACCTGCAGCCCGCCATCGGCGGACCGAAGCAACTCGATGGCCGCGACACCTTCGGGATCTACATGAACGGCGGGATTTCCGCCGGGCAAAGCCTCCATTTCATCGCCGCGCACTATCACGTGGGCGACACCGCGCGGGGCGACCGCGTGCTCGAAGCGATGCTGCCGCGCCAGTTCCGCGGGGAATTCCAGAATGGGGTGCAGGATGAGCACATGAAAGGCATCGACTGGACCACGTGGGATGGAAAGCCCAGCGGCTATGAGGGCTACCTCGCCGACAGCTTCCGCTTCCTTCAGGCGGTGCTCATGCGCGAACCCGCGCTCCGGCACAAACTCCTGCGTCCGGTGCTGCGCTGAGACGGACCCCGGGCCACGCCACCGCGCACCGTGGAACGGCGCGGCTCACCGAACGCAACGTCCCGAGTGGGCCGCGTCGCGGGTCGGCAGCGACGGATACCGTCCACCTCGGCTCTCCCTCAGCCTCCGATACCACCCACGGGCCACGAATCAAGACGGTCGTAGGCCACGGACGTGGCGTGGTGGCTGCGGACGGACTCGGGCGTCGGAGCGCGACTGGCGGGCAACGCCGCGACCCACGCCGTCGGCGCCGCCCTCAGGACGCCTCCGCCGTCTTCTGACCGAAGCGGCGCGCCCGCTCGAGGTCCTCCGACATCCAGCGGCGATAGGCGAGCAACATCAAGATGCCCGCGAGTGCGAAGATCACCGAGCAGGCGCCGAAGATGATCTGGAGCCCAAACTTGCCCTTCAGCAACCCCGCCACCAGCACACCCACACCGCCGGCCCCGGCACCCACCAGATTGAGAATCCCGATCGCCGCCGCACGGTAGGGCGGCGGAACCGTCTCGGAAATGATCGGATGCTCGCTGGGCGTACCCATCGCTCGGAAGAGCGACGATGCGACCATGATCACGACCACGACCGTGAACCCCGGCGTGAACAGAAACATGGCAAGAAAGGGAGCCCCGACGAGGAAGGACAGACCCTTGACGAGGACCCGCGCCCGCGGATCGCGGCGCACCCACCAGTCCGAAAGCCATCCGCCCAGCGCGATGCCCACGAACACCGGCCCCTGGTACAGCAACACCGCGGAAGCCCCGGCGGAGCCCAGACTCATGCCATAGGTCTCGGAGAGGAACAGCGGCAGCCACGAGAGGAAGATCCACACCGCCACCCCGGCCGCCATCGAACTCATGAGCAGGCAGTGGAACGAGCGGACCCGCGCGAGGTAGCCCCACGCCTCCCGGACGCGGATGCGGGCCACGGAAGGCGCAGCGGGCGCGGCTGCCACTCCGGGCTCTTGCGGCCGGTCGCGCAGCACACCCCGACCCACCACCGCGAGCAGAATGCCGAGTCCACCCAAGAGCCAGAAGCCGGGCCGCCACCCGTAGCGCTCGGCGATGATACCCGCCACCGCACCGCCCGCCACCAAGCCAAGGTTGAGTCCGAGCATGTGTACACTCACCGCCCGTCCCATCGACTTCGGACCGTGGTGCTCCGCCAGCAACGCGCCGGCCGCCGGCAGGTAGAAGCTTTCCGTGATGCCGAGGAGAAGCCGGGCGATGACCAGCAGGGCGAAACTCTCCACGAAGCCCGTCAGCACGGTCACCACGCTCCATGTGATCAGACTGAGCAAGACGATCGTCGACCGCGAAAACCGATCCGCCACCAGTCCCGCGAAGGGTGACATGAGCGCGTAGCACCAGAGGAAGACCATCCCGGCGAACCCGATCTGCGCATCCGTGATGCCGAGATCCGCACGCAGCGGCGGGATCACCGAGGAGAGCGCCACCCGGTCAGCGTAATTCAAACCAGCAGCAAAAAAGAGGAAGAAGGCAATGCGCCAGCGCAGAGGCATGGGTGGAAGGGGACGCTCGCGGGGTTCGGCGTTTAATGTGTACACGATCCACTCCTCCTCCGGCGTCAACGACCAAGTGCAGCCTCACGCACCAAAGAAGTCCGGCTAAGGGTCTCCGCTCGCCGGAAGGGCCAAATGCCCGTTCCGCCACCGCGAGCACGACGGACGGCGTTGACTCGGGGGAATGGTTCGCAGACGACCGGGGAATGACCCCACCCCGCTCCCACCGCATTCCCACTCCCTCGTTTACCCGCCGTTCCTTCCTGCCGGTCTGCGCGCTTGTGCTCGCGCTCGGCTCCACTCTGGCCGCCGCCACCGCGCCCGTCGACCTGGGCGGTCGGCTGGAACTCTTCGTCGACCACGCCTTGATCGACCGCTTGGAGAACACGCAGTTGAAGCTCGGCACGCCCCGCCGCGAGGAACCAGCCATCGCGTTCGATCAGCCGTGGGAGGGACGCTTCGCCGGCGCCTCCACCGTGGTGCAGGACGACGGCGTGTATCGGCTCTACTACCGGGGATCCGGCTATGGACCGACGAAGGCGGAGGACCGCCTCGCCGAACTCACTGCGTATGCGGAGAGTCCCGATGGCATCCACTGGAGCAAACCCATGCTCCGCCTGCATACCTTCAACGGCAGCCGCGAAAACAACATCATCCTGCCGCCCGGGGACAAGCGCCGCATCTCCCACAACTTCTCACCCTTCATCGACCGGCGCCCCGGCGTTCCCGCCGCCGAACGCTACAAGGCCGTGGGCGGGACGCGTGAGCACGGCCTGTTCCGGCTCGTGTCGGCCGACGGCATCCGGTGGCGCATGTTTGCCGAGGAGCCCCTCTTCCTCGGCTTCGCGCTCGATACCGTCAACGTGGCCTTCTGGTCCGAAGCAGAGCAGCAGTATGTCGCCTACATCCGCACGTGGAGCGAGGGGGGCACCCCGGAGAAGCCGCAGTTCCGCGGCCTGCGCACGGTGAGTCGCGCGACCTCCGCGGACTTCGTCACCTGGTCCACGCCCCAGCCCATGTCCTACGGCGACAGTCCCCCGGAGCACATCTACACCAACGCCACCCAGCCCTACTTCCGCGCGCCGCACCTCCAGATTTCGCTGCCGTTCCGCTACGTCGACGGTCTTGGCGGCCGGGTCGCTGATCACCAAGCGCCGCCGAAGACCGGCCGGGCCGCCCTGACCGCCGCCGAGATGGACGCGTGGAACTTCGATCTCCCTTGGATGCGCGTCGGAGTCTCGGACGTCATCCTCATGACCAGCCGCGGCGGCAACACCTACGACCGCACCTTCCTCGAATCCTTCATCCGCCCCGGCCTCGATCGCCGGTCGTGGACCTCGCGCGGCAACTGCCCCACCTACGGCATCGTCCAGACCGGTCCTGACGAGATCTCCCTGTATCTGCAAGCCCACTACATGCTGCCGAGCTTCCACGTGCTCCGCTACTCGCTCCGGCTCGACGGCTTCGCCTCCGTCAACGCCCCGTTCGCCGGCGGCGCGATGGTGACCAAGCCGCTGCGCTTCGCCGGCGAGCGCCTCGTGATCAACGCCTCCACCTCCTCGATCGGCCACGTGCGCGTCGAGGTGCAGGACGCGGACGGACGTCCCCTGCCCGGATTCAGCCTCGCGGAGGCCGACGAAATTGTCGGCGACGACACCGCCCGCACGGTGACATGGCGCGGGTCCGCCGATGTCTCTTCTCTCGCCGGACGCACCGTCCGCCTGCGCTTTGACCTGCGGGATGCAGACCTCTACTCGCTGCAGTTCCGGCCCGCCCGCTGAGCCGGGCGACCTTCCTCGCCATGACCACTGCTCGGCCCCACGTCCAAGTCCTCCGCGGCTGCCGCGCGGTCTTGCCCGACCGCGTGCTGTCCGGTGCGTGCCTGCGGATCGAGGGCGAAATTCTCGTTGCGGTGGGGCCGGAGACGCCGTCCCTGCTCGCCGGGGCCGACCACGTCCTCGATGTCGGCGACCTTCTCGTCGCCCCGGGCTTCGTGGACGTGCACTGTCATGGGGATGGGTGGCGGCGTTTCCACGATGAGCCGGAGGCCGTGGCACTCGAACTCCTGCGCCAGGGAACGACGACCGTGCTGGCGACGCTGGGCTACTCCGACATGGAGCCCGATCTGGCGGCGCAGATCCGCGGCTTTGATTACGCTCTCGGCGAGTGGGGGCAACTCGGGGTCGCTGGGTTCCATCTGGAGGGCCCGTACATCAACCGAAAGTACGGGGCGCAGACCCACCGGGGTGTGATCAAGCTCCCGGACCCGGCGGAGTACCAAGCCCTGTTGCGTCAGCATGGGGCGCGGATCCGTTGGTGGACCTGTGCGCCGGAACTGCCGGGCGCGATCGCCTTCATCCGTGCCGCCTCGGAGGCGGGCGTGGTCGTCGGCGCCGGCCACACCGAGGCCACTCCGGAGGAACTGGCCGGGGGCATCGCCGCCGGCCTCAAGGTCGCCATCCACTGGAGCAACGCCACCGGCAACCGACGGGCCGACGGGTATCGCGGGACGCGCATCCCGGGAATCGACGAGGCGGCCTTGGTCTTCGACGAAATCTCGGCCGAGGTGATTCCGGACCGGGAGGGACTGCACGTGCACCCGCTGATGCTCCGGTTGCTCTTCAAGGCCAAGGGGACGGACCGCATCCTCATCATCAGCGACGCGGCTTACCGGCGGGCGGATGATCCGCCCGACCCGCCCGGCCCGGCCCGGGACGTCGCGATCGACGCTCAGGGCGACCTGGCAGGATCGCGGCTCTCCATGGCGGGCGCGGCCCGGAACTTCCGCCGGTTCACCGACTGCACGTGGCCGGAACTCTTCCGCATGGCCGCCCTCAACGCGGCTCGCCTGCTGGGTCTCGCCTCACGGCTGGGGTCAATCGAAGCAGGGAAGCGCGCCGATCTAATCCTGTTCGATGACGACCTTCGGGTGCAACGGACGTTCGTCGCCGGGCGGGAAGTGCCGATGGAGGTTTGACCGCAGACGTTCCGCCCCCGGTGCGCGACGGAAAAAGCGCCACGACCCGAGGACGGATCGTGGCGCTGGCAATCGGGCGGCGGCGGCGCCCGAGGGCCGCCGCGCGCGTGGGATGGTTTCGCTCAGCCGCGGGCGAGGTCGAAGCGGTCGGCGTTCATCACCTTGTTCCACGCAGCGATGAAGTCGTCGACGAACTTACGGCCCGCATCCGACTCGGCATAGACCTCGGCGAGCGCCCGGAGCTGGGAATTCGAGCCGAAGATCAGGTCCACGCGCGTACCGGTCCACTTCACATCCCCGGTGGCACGATCGCACAGTTCGAAGAGCTCCTCGGACTTGGAGGTGGCCCGGACCGTGTGGCCCATATCGAGGAGGTTGACGAAGAAGTCGTTCGTCAGGGTCTCCGGACGGCTCGTGAACACGCCGTGCTGGGACTTGCCATGGTTTGCGTTGAGGACGCGCAGGCCGCCGACCAGCACGGTCATCTCCGGCGCGGTGAGGCCGAGGAGTTGGGCGCGGTCGACGAGCAGGTGCTCGGCCGGGAGCGCGTAACGGGTCTTCTGGTAGTTGCGGAAGCCATCCGCCACCGGCTCGAGGACCGCGAAGGAGGCGACGTCGGTCTGTTCCGCCGACGCGTCGGTACGACCCGGGGTGAAGGGAACCACCACATCGTGGCCGGCCCGTTTCGCGGCCTGCTCGATCGCGGCGGCACCGGCGAGCACGATCAGGTCGGCGAGGGAGACGGCCTTGCCGCCAGTCTGCGCCGCATTGAAGTCGCCCTGGATCGCCTCCAGCGCCTTGAGCACCTTGGCGAGCCGCGCGGGTTGGTTGACCTCCCAGTCCTTCTGCGGAGCGAGGCGGATGCGGGCGCCGTTGGCGCCGCCGCGCTTGTCGGAGCCGCGGAACGTCGAGGCCGACGCCCACGCCGTCGAGACCAACTCGGCGACACCGAGCCCGGAGGCGAGAATCTTTGCCTTGAGGGCGGCGACGTCGCTGGCATCGATCAGCGGATGGCGGGCGGCCGGGATCGGATCCTGCCACACGAGATCCTCCTCCGGAACCTCTGACCCCAGGTAGCGGACCTTCGGGCCCATGTCGCGGTGCGTCAGCTTGAACCAGGCGCGGGCGAACGCATCGGCGAACGCCTGCGGGTCCTGCAGGAAGCGGCGCGAGACCTTCTCGTACGCCGGGTCGAAACGCAGCGCGAGGTCGGTGGTCAGCATGGTCGGGCGGTGCTTGCGCGACGCGTCGAACGCATCCGGCACCGTTTCCCCGGCATTCTTCGCCACCCACTGGTGCGCCCCGGCCGGGCTCTTCACCAACTCCCACTCGTACCCAAAGAGATTCTCGAAGTAGTTGTTGCTCCAGCGCGTCGGCGTCGTGGTCCACGTCACCTCCAGACCGCTCGTGATGGTGTGGGCGCCCTTGCCGCTGCCGAAGGAATTGGACCAGCCCAGACCCTGCTCGGCCATGCTCGCGCCCTCGGGTTCGCGGCCGACGTGCGACGCCGGGGCGGCGCCGTGGGTCTTGCCGAAGGTGTGGCCGCCGGCGATCAGCGCCACGGTTTCCTCATCGTTCATCGCCATCCGACCGAAGGTCTCGCGGATGTCGCGGGCGGAGGCCACGGGATCGGGGTTGCCGTTCGGGCCCTCGGGATTGACGTAGATCAGGCCCATCTGCACGGCCGCAAGCGGGTTCTCCAGCTCGCGGTCGCCGGAGTAGCGCTTGTCGCCAAGCCAGGTGGACTCGGAGCCCCAGTAGACATCCTCCTCCGGTTCCCAGACATCGGCCCGCCCGCCGCCAAAGCCAAAGGTCTTGAAACCCATCGACTCAAGCGCGCAGTTGCCGGCGAGGACCATCAGGTCAGCCCACGAGATCTTCTTCCCGTACTTGCGCTTGATCGGCCAGAGCAGGCGCCGCGCCTTGTCGAGGTTGGTGTTGTCCGGCCAACTGTTGAGGGGTGCGAACCGCTGCTGGCCCGCGCCCGCGCCGCCGCGGCCGTCACCCGTGCGATAGGTGCCGGCGCTGTGCCACGTCATGCGAATGAAGAGCGGCCCGTAGTGACCGAAGTCCGCCGGCCACCACTCCTGCGAATCCGTCATCAGCGCGTAAAGGTCCTGCTTGAGCGCTTGGAGATCGAGGGACTGGAACTCCTTCGCATAGTCGAAACCCTGCCCCATGGGGTCGGACAGGGAGGAATTCTGGTGCAGCATCTTCAGGTTGACCTGATTCGGCCACCAGTCGCGATTCGTCTGCGCTTGGGGGCCGGCATGCATGTGAGCGAACGGGCACTTGCCCCCGCTGGATTCGGAATGAGGGTCCATGGCGAAGGCATGGACGCGGGGAGTGAAATTCGCAAAGGCAATTTCCCGCCTCCGCTCGGCCGCGCGAAGCCAGCGCGGGACGCTCCCCTGTCTTGCCTCTACCGACCCAATTCCCTCACCCTCACTCGCTCTCCGCTCCCGCCCTCACCCTCAACGTGGAAGCTCCCCTGACCCCGCTCGAGTTCGCCCGTCGCGCCCGCCGTCTCTATCCGCACCGCGAAGCGGTGGTCGACGGCGACCGGCGCTTCACCTACGCGGAGTTTCTCGACCGCGTGGACCGCTGGTCAGCCGTGCTCCGCGAACTGGGGGTCGGCCCCGGTGACCGCGTGGCGTGCATCGCTCCGAACAGCCAGGCGCACCTCGAAGCCTACTACGCGATTCCTCAACTCGGTGCGATCATCGTCCCCATCAACTACCGCCTCAGCCTCGACGACTTCACGTACATCGTGAACCACGCGGGCGCCACGGTCGTTTGCGTGCAGGCGGACTACCTGGACCTCGTGGACCAAATCCGCGGCAATCTGCCCGGAGTGAGCCACTTCGTGGCATTCAGCGGCGAGAAGCCCGGCTGGATCTCCTATGAGGCCCGCCTCGCCGCCGCCCAGCCCGTGACCGACCTCCCGGAGATCGACGAGCGGAGCACGCTGTCGATCAACTACACCTCGGGCACGACCGCGCGTCCCAAGGGCGTCATGCTCACGCACCGGAACCAGTACCTGAACATTCTGTGCCGCCTCGTGCACACGCCGATGACCAGCGCGGACCGGTACCTCTGGACGCTGCCGATGTTCCACGTCAACGGCTGGAGCTTCGCATGGATCGTCACGGCGGTGGGCGGTACCCATGTCTGCCTGCACAAGCCGGAGACCAAGCGAATCTTCGAACTCCTGCGCAGCGAGCGCATCTCGCTGTTCTGCGCCGCGCCGACCATCCTGATCGGCATCGCCAACTCGTCGCCGGAGCTGCACCGCGGCCTGCCCCGCGGCATCCGCGTCCTCACGGCGGGGGCGCCGCCCGCGGCTGCGACCATCGAGCGGGTCGAGGGCGAATTCGGGTGGACCGTCACCCACATCTACGGGCTCACCGAGGTGTCCCCCATCGTCACCGTCTGCGAGCCTCGGCCCGAGGATGCACAACTCGGCCTGCGCGAGGTGGCGATCCACAAGTCGCGACAGGGCGTCGAGGCGATCGCCTCGGCGGAGGTCCGCGTGGTCGATGATGCGGATCGCGAGGTGCCGCACGACGGCGCGACACTCGGAGAGGTGGTGATGCGCGGACACGCGGTGATGCGCGGCTACTACCACGACCCGGAGGCCACGGCCCAGGCGATGCGCGGCGGCTGGTTCCGCAGCGGCGATGCGGCGGTGGTGCATCCCGACGGTTACCTCGAAATCCGCGATCGCTGGAAGGACGTCATCATCAGCGGCGGCGAGAACATCTCATCGATCGAGGTCGAGGGCCTGCTCCTGCGTCACCCCTCCGTCCAGGAAGTCGCCGTCGTCGGCAAACCGCATGAGAAGTGGGGCGAGACGCCCGTTGCCTTCGTCGTGCTCAAGGCCGGCGCGACCGGCGACGGCGAAGAACTCCGCGCCTTCTGCCGGGCGAATCTGGCCCACTTCAAGGCCCCGCACGAATTCACGTTCGTGAACGAGTTGCCCAAGACGTCCACCGGCAAGATCCAGAAGTACGTCCTGCGCGGCGGTCGACCGAACCTCGCCCGGCAGTAAGGCGAACGGCTTGCGGTCGCGCCCGCCGCGGCATCGGCGGCAACGACCTCCGGCGACGCGGCGCTCGGCGTGGTGCGGTTTCGTTGCACGATCGACACCGCGCCGACACCTCGACGGCACGGAGGGGACCCATGCTCCGGACCGCCCGCAGACCATGTCCAAAGCCGTTCTCCACGTCCGCTCGGCCATCCTCTCCGACGTCCATCTCGGCACGCCGGATGCCAAGGCGGAGGAGGCGACGCACTTCCTCAAGCACGTGCGGTGCGAGCGCCTGATCCTCAACGGCGACATCATCGACGGCTGGCGGCTCCGGCGCGGCACCACGTGGAGCCGGTCACACACCCGCTTCGTCCGCCGCATCCTCACCCTCGTGCAGAAGAAGGACATCTCGGTGGTGTACCTGCGCGGCAACCACGACGACTTTCTCCGGCGCCTGCTGCCGATGAGCTTTGAGCGGATCCACCTCGTGGAGGACTGCCAACTCGAGACCCCGAACGGCCGCTACCTCGTGCTGCACGGCGATGTGTTCGACGGGGTGGTCAAGAACATGGCGTTCCTCGCCCACGTGGGCGACGTGGGCTACGCCGTGCTGCTCCGTCTCAATCGCGTGTACAACCTGTGGCGGAAGCTCTGGGGCAAGGAGTACTTCTCCCTCAGCAAGGCGATCAAGGCGCGGGTCAAGCAGGCCGTCAGCTTCGTCGGCAAGTTCGAGGAGAACATCGCCGCCCTCGCCCGCGAGCGGGGCTGCGTCGGCGTGATCTGCGGGCATATCCACACGCCCGCCGACAAGCGCATCGACGGGATTCACTACCTCAACTCCGGCGACTGGGTCGAGTCGCTCAGCGCCATCGTTGAGCATCTGGACGGCCGCTTCGAGGTCATCCACTTCAAGGACTTCATCGCGCGTTTCCCGATGCCTCCGGCCACCACGACCGACGATTCGGAAACGGAGACCGAGCCCCCGCTGGGTTCCCCCCTCGAGGCCCTGCGCAACGCGCTCTCATGACGCCGCGACGCGTGCTCGTGCTGACCGCGAGCTATGGGGAAGGTCACAACAGCGCCGCCCGGGCACTCGCGGCGGGGTTGCGGCGCGAGCCCGGCGTCGAAGCCGAGGTCGTCGATCTCTTCGCCGCGGTCGCCCCGCGGTTCGACCGGCTCTCGCGTCGGTGCTACCTCAAGGTGATCAACCATGCCCCCGCGCTCTGGGCCGGCTTCTACGGGTGGCTCGACCGGACGCGCCATCTCCGCCGCCTCGCCGCCTTCCTCCCGTTTCACGTGCGGGCGCTGGGGCGATTGCTGGAGGAGAAGCAGCCGGACGCCCTCTGCGCGACGTACCCGGTCTACGGATGGCTCCTGGAGCGCCTTCGGCGTGAAGGCCGGCGGGTGCCTCCGCTTTACGTGGTGGTGACCGACGCGCTGACGATCAACGCCATCTGGTTCGGGATTCCCGCCGAGCGCTGGTTCGTCACGGACAGCGGATCCGCGCGGAAGATGATCGAGCGCGGCGTGGCTGCCGACCGTGTCACCGTATCCGGCTTTCCCGTCGCTTCCGCGTTCGCGGAGCGACCGGCGGACATCGGGCCGCCGGAGCCCGTGAGCGGCCAGCCCCGACGCGTGCTCCTCATGATCAACTGCTCGCGCCGGAAGGCCAAGGCGATCGCCCGCGCCGTCGTGGCGTGTCCCGGGTTGGAGGTGACGATCACGGCCGGTCGGAGCGAGGAGCTTCGGCAGGAACTCGCCGCGCTTCCCCGCCATTCCAGCACGACGGTTGAGGTTCTCGGCTGGACGGACCGGATCCCGGAGTTGCTCATGCGGCACCACCTCGTGATCAGCAAGGCGGGCGGCGCGACGACCCAGGAGTCGATCAACGCGCTTTGCCCGATGATCGTGAGCCAGGTGGTCCGGGGGCAGGAGGAGGGCAACTGGGAACTCCTGCACGCGCATGACGCCGGAACGCTGGCCACAACGCCCGCGCAGGTTGTCGCCGCCATGGCGTCCGCGTTCGCGGACGATGCCCGCCGCTGGCGGCAGTGGCGGACCGGACTCCAGAGCCTCGCCCGGCCGACGGCGGCGACGGACATCGCGCGGCAGGTGCTCGCGGCCCTTCCCGCCGACGGAAGCACGGACCCCGGACACTGAGCCGCGACCTCACCGTACCGGCGAACGCGGTCGGCCCGGCCCGAGCCACCGCTCAGACTTCGGACGCCGCTCGACCGCCTCAGCTTCGCGGATGCAGCGCGATGTCGACCGCCGGAACGCGCAGCGTGCGACCGCCGCCCGCCGGGACGTCCTGCGGCTGGGATCCCATGTTGAGGATCCAAAGTCCGGACTCCGTCTCGACCTTGAACACTTCGGGGAGATCGAGGTTCAGGGTTGCCGGCACCACCGCCAACCGCTTCTCGACGATCGCGCTCTGCAGAATGTCCTGGATGAACCGCAGCGGCAGCCGATGCGACTGGGCCCAACTGGCCCCGTTCTGCCGCAAATCCATCGTCCCAAAATACGAATACACCATCCCCTTCCCCAGGGGGCGGCGCCACGCCACGGCAAGATCGGCGACGTACTTCATGCCCATGAGAAGTTCGACGTCCGGCGCGAGAGGCCGGAAGGCACTGAATGGCACCAGATTCGGAATCGCCGCGACCGCCGGGAGAAGGTCCGGGCGCGCGACCCGCATCCCATCGATCCCGATGCCGCTGATGTGGTCGGTCTGCGGCGTGAATCCGGTCAGCTCGTCAAACGGCGCCGTGGACCCGTCCCAGTCGATCGGCCGGTGTCCAAGCACGAAGAGCAGCCCGCCCGACCGCACCCAGTTCGCGATCACGCGAGTCGTCCGTGCGTCCACGACGTGCGCGTTCGCGAGGAAAAGGATGCTCTTGCCCTCAAGCACGCCATCCTGAATCAGACGGTCGTCAGCAAGATCGTAGTAAACAAAGCGCCGGAACTCCGCGAGGAACTCGCCGACCCGCGCCATGCCCGACTGCGCCACCTCCGCGCTCAGGACCTGGGCTGCGGACAGGTTCGGCTGGTACACCACCGCATCCATCCTTGGCCGCTGCTGCTGCCGGAAGAGCGGGCTCAGCCTCGCCGTCTGCTGACCCATGGGGGCCCAGCTGCCGGTCTTGGCATCGATCATCAACTCGCCCGACCACGCGAAAAGCTGGTTGGCCCCCGAGGTCACAGCGTTGAACATGCGGCCCACCATGCCCTCAGCCGAGACGAAGGAGGCGGGCTCGTTCCCATAGAACGCCCCGCAGTGGCGACCCGCCGTCGCGACCAGACGGGTCAGGCGGACGTTGTAGCCGAACGAACTGCCCTCGTTGGTGATCCGGATGCCAGCGCCATGCTTGGCCGCGACCTTGGCCTGCGCCGAGAAATCGGAGCCATGCTCCGGTGCCATGTCTCCCCCCGTGCAGAGATAGGCGTCCACCCCGGGAAACGCCGCCCTCGTCTCCGCGAGGCAGAAATCCGAGAACTCCGTCATCGCGTCGCGGTACCACGCTTGAAACTCCTGCCGGGCACGCTCGGACGGTGCCTTGGACGGAAGGAAGGGGCGCACCTCGGTCCACGATGCATAACGACTCTTCCACGCCCGGTTCAGAGCATCGAGGCCCTCCGGATACAGCGCCTGAATCCACGCCCGGAAATCCGCCTCCGCGAGTTCATCGCCGCACCAGTACCCCGCATGCGAATGGTACTCGCCGGGCCAGTTGCCGATCACCGGGTAAATTGCCTCACCGTAATCGCCGGTGATGCCGATGTTGACCGACTCCAGCACGCCCTTGGGCCCATAGTGGGCGGCGAGCTGACGAAGCGAGTGGCGGACGTGCTCCCGGATGCCGGGCGACCAAAGCGAGGGGATCGCCATGTCACGGCCATGCTCCAAACAACGGTACATCACCATGCCGGGCTTCTCGCGCACCCACTGGGGCGTGACGTACCACGGGCCCATGATGATGAACGGCACCCATTTCAGCCCCGCCCGCGCGTAGATGTCCACCTCCCGATCGTAGACCGACCAGTCGATCTCGCCGGGTGAGGGCTCGACCTTGTTCCAGTAGACGTACGTCTGGACGCTGGTTAATCCCATGCGCTTCAGCTCCCGCACCTTCGCCTCGAATGCCGCCGCGTCGGTTCCGATGTCCAGACCACCGGCCGTCAGTGTGAGCGGTCCCGGCGACGGTGCCGCCGCGGAAGACGAAGAAACAAGAAACCCACCCACGGTCCCACCCAGGAGAAGCCGGAGAAACCAAGGGCGGAGGAGGGCAACGAGGCGCAACATCGTGGACAACAGGTACGGAGAGGAGTGAGCGAGACGGCAGGGGCATCGTCGTCTCACGCCGACGACTGCGCCAAGGACAGGGTCCGGACCACGGGCGTCAAGGTGTCGGCGCCAAAACGCTCACCTTTCGCCAACGCTCTGCGAGCCAACCCCGGAAACGCTCAGCATCAATCACCTTCGCCGCACCTTCGCTCACCCGCCGGGCAGAAATACACCCGGCGCGCCTGCATGCCGAGGGACGAGCGATCCCAAAACCCTCGTCGGCCCCCTTGCCGAGGGCCTTCCGGCAACGCTTGCCCCGGTCCCTCGCCACGGACAGGCTCCGCCATTCGCCGTGACTCTCACCGACATCCAAGCCGCCGCCCAACGTATCCGGGGCCGGATCCTGCTCACGCCTTGCCTGCCGTCGCAAACGCTCAGCGATATCACGGGGGCACAGGTATTCCTGAAGTTCGAGAACCTGCAGTTCACGGCTTCCTTCAAGGAGCGGGGGGCATGCAATTGCCTGACGCTCCTGGATGATGCCGCCCGCGGTCGGGGCGTGATCGCGATGAGCGCCGGTAATCACGCGCAAGGCGTGGCGTATCATTGTCAGCGCCTGGGAATTCCCGCGACGATCGTGATGCCGAAGAACACGTCGGCCGTGAAGGTCGAGCGCACGGAAGGGTTCGGCGCCACCGTCGTCACGCACGGCGACACGCTTGAGGAGGCGCGGGAGCGGGCCTATGCGCTCGCTCGGGAACGAAACCTGACCTTCGTCCACCCCTACGACGATCCAGCAGTCATCGCGGGTCAGGGAACCATCGCTCTGGAAATGCTCGAGGCGGTCCCCGACCTCGACACGCTCGTGATTTCCGTCGGCGGGGGCGGGCTGATCGCCGGGATGGCCACTGCCGCAAAGGCGATCAAGCCCTCGATTGAGGTCGTCGGCGTGCAGACCCGCCGCTTCCCCGCGATGTACAATGCCGTCAAGGGTGCGTCCCTGCCCCAAGGTGAGAGCACGATCGCGGATGGCATCGCCGTCGGCCTCCCGGGTACGCTCACCCGCCAGATCGTATCCGCGGCCGTGACCGACCTCGTCCTCGTCGAGGAACCGGATTTGGAGCAAGCCATCGTCATGCTCCTCGAGGTCGAGAAGACGCTCGTCGAGGGCGCAGGCGCGGCCGGGCTCGCCGCGCTGCTGGCGCACCGGGACCGCTTCCGCGGGCGCAAGGTCGGGCTCGTGCTGTGCGGCGGAAACATCGATCCGCTGCTGCTCTCCGCGATCATCGGTCATGGGTTGGTGCGCGCAGGCCGCTTGGTCCGCCTCAAGGTGAGCGCCCGCGACGTCCCGGGGTCGCTCGCGACGATCACCACCGCAGTGGCCCGCGCCGGCGCGAACATCGAGGAGGTCCATCACCAGCGCGACTTCTCCTCGCTCTCCGCCCAGTACGTCGAAATCGAGTTGGTCCTCCAGACCCGCGGCCCGGCCCACGTCGCCGAGGTGCTCACCGCGCTCCGCGGCGCCGGGCTCCGCGCCGAGGCGGTGTGAAACCTTGGATAGCGAACGCATCCATCGCATCCGGCCTGGGTTTGCCTTTCCCAGGAGAGTCCACCACCCTCCGACATGCTCGACTGGGGCGCACGATTCCTGCAAGCGTTCATCCCGCTCTTCGTCGCGATCGACCCGATCGGCCTGGCGGCGATCTTTCTGGGCATGGGACAGAACATCCGCTCCGACCAGCGGCGGCGTCTGGCCGACCAGGCGATCTGGACCGGGGGACTGGTGGCGCTCGGCTTCCTCTTCCTCGGTCAATCCGTCTTTTCCGCCCTCGGCATCGCGGTGGCCGACTTCCAGATCGCGGGCGGGCTGATCCTCTTCATTCTCGCCGCCAAGGATCTCCTCGCCACCTCTTCCACCGAAACGGAAAAGCTCCCGGAGGACTTCGGCATCGTACCGCTGGGCATGCCGCTGATCGCGGGCCCGGCCTCAATCACGACGCTCCTCGTCCTCGCGCAAAACAAGGCGATCGGCCTCGTCGTCACCCTCGCCGCCCTCGCCGTCAACCTCGCCCTCGTCGTGCTGGCCCTGCACTATAGCGAGTGGCTCGGGCGACGGATCGGCCCCGCCGGTCTGCGGGCCGTTTCCAAGATCGTCTCGATGCTGCTGGCCGCCATCGCGGTCGCCATGATCCGCAGCGGCCTCCGCTCCTGAAGCGGAGCCACCACGGGATGAGGAAACCGGACTCGGCGGGAATCGCCCGACGCGCAACGCACTGCCGATCCGGCTCCGCACTCATGTCCGCCCCCACCCGCCGTCACCTCGCCCCGCATCACGTCCGCGGCGTCGGCTGCGTGGCGCTCCTGCTCGGAGCACTCGATCCGCTCGAGGGTTCGTGGATCGTCCTCGCGGGCGCCGTCGCTCTGGCCGTCGTGGCCAGCCCCGGGCACACGGCGGCGGAGCGGAAGCAGGACGTGCTGGCCGCCGTGATGATCGCGGTTGGCGTCACGGCGATGTGGATTCTCAGCGGCGTCGGTGACGTCGGAGGTCCCGCCGGCCAGCCCGTGGCGTGGGCAATCACGCTGCTGCCTTACCCGGTCGGCTGGTTGCTCGCGATCTGGGCTCCGGGACGTCCGCGCTGGGGCGCACCGGCCGCGATTGCAGTCGGTGCGTGGTACGTGACGATCGCCGTCCTGGCCCTGCGCATGGGACGGGGCGAGCCCGGATTCCTTCTCGGTCTCGCGGGCTTCGGCGCCGCGGTCGGACTCGGCTCCGCCTACGTCACATGGCGGCAGCGGAGTCGCGGCTGACCGATGGTCTACAAGGTCGAATTCGATCCCGCCGATCCCGCGAGCGTGCGGGTGTGGTACTCCCGCGAGATCAAGGCGCCGGTCAAGCTGATCTACGGGCTCGGCATGGATCGCTACACCAACATCACTGACGGACGCGACATGGCGATCCCCGCGTTCGGCCCGGTCATCGTCACGCCGAAGTCCTGAGCGACCGGAGAAGTCCGACCGAGGACGCCGCCGCCTACTTCACAAATTGGGCGGCGAAGTCCCGGACCGGCATCGCTTCCAGACGGGTCCGGTCGGCGAACAAGTCCATCAGCGCGCCTGCCTTGGCGGCCCCGAAATGGGCGGCGAACGCCGCCTGCGCTTTTTCCCGCAGCACCGGGATGCCCTCGGCCCGGCGCCGCCGGTGACCGATCGGGTAGTGCACCTCCACCCGCGGTGTGCTGGAGCCGTCGCGGAAGAACACCTGCACCGCATTCGCGATCGAGCGTTTTTCGGGGTCGAGGTAATCGAGCGAGTACTGCCGATCCTCCACCACCCGCATCGTCGCCCGCAGCGCGTCGATCCGGGGATCCGCGGCTGCAGCGTCCTCGTAATGGTCCGCCGTCAGGCGGCCATGAATCAGACCGATCGCCGTCATGTACTGCAGGCAGTGATCCCGGTCGGCCGGATTGTGCAGGGGCCCGGTCTTGTCGATGATGCGGATCGCCGACTCGTGCGTCGTCATCTCCACGCGCTCAATCTGGTCGAGGCGGTCGCGAACGAGCGGGTGCAGCTGCATCGCGCACTCGACCGCCGTCTGCGCATGGAACTCCGCCGGGAACGAAATCTTGAAGAGCACGTGCTCCATGACGTAGCTGACCCAGCGCCCGGGCGGATGATCTTGCCGTCGATCCGCTGCTCCACGATGTGCGCCGCCCAGCCGGCGATGCGCGCCATGACGAAGAGCGGCGTGAACATGAGCATCGGCACGCCGAGGCGGTGATAGGCCACCGCACTGAACCAATCGAGGTTCGGGAACATGCGCTTCTCCGTCCACATCAGGCTCTCGATCCGCTCCGCGACGGAGAAGAGACGAGGGTCGCCGGCCTCGTCCGAGAGACCGCGAGCGATCTCCTTGATGATGCCATTGCGGGGATCCGCCACGGTGTAGACGGGGTGACCGAAACCGATGACGATTTCCCGGCGCGCGAGGCGAACCCGGATGTCGGCCTCGGCTTCGTCCGGCGTCGCGTACCGCTGCTGGATGTCGAGCGCGACCTCGTTGGCGCCACCGTGCTTGGGTCCGCGCAGGGCGCCAATCGCGCCGGTCACGCAGGAATGCACGTCCGCCCCGGTACCCGCGATCACCCGAGCCGTGAAGGTTGAGGCGTTGAACTCATGCTCCGCGTACAGGATCAGCGAGCGGTCCAGCGCGGCGACGTGCGACGCCGACGGCGCGCGCTGGTCAAGAAGATGCAGGAAGTGTGCGGCGAGAGTCTCATCGGCGGTCTCGACGGCGATTCGCTGTCCGCTGGTCGCAAAGTGATGCCAATAGAGGAGCATCGACGGCAACGTCGCCAGGAGCCGGTCGGCGATCGCCCGCGCTCCGTCGACCGTCGCGGCGGTGCCGCCGGCGGCGGGCAGGATCTCGGTCTCCAGATTGCCGAGGGCGGACGTGCCGGTCCGCAGCACGTCCATCGGATGCGCCGAAGCCGGAATCTGCTCAAGGACCGCACGGAGCGGAGCCGGCAGTCCGCGCAAGGCACATAGCCGCGCACGATACGCCGCGAGTTCGTCCGCGCGAGGGAGGCGCTCGTGAATGAGCAGGTGCGCCACTTCCTCGTAGGACGCGTGCGCCGCCACATCATTGATGTCGTAACCTCGGTAATGGAGGTCGGTGCGCGTCTGCATCCGGTCCACCACGGCCGCCTGCGTGCCGTCGCGGCGGATCGCGGTGTAGACGTCCAGCGCCGCCTGCGCCGAAGCCCGGGAGGCGCTGAGGGGATAGAGGACCATCGCGACACCCGCCTCGCGGAGCGCCGGCACGGGAAACAAGGGCGTTTTCCCGAACTCCGTGAGGTTCGCCAAAACGGGCACGGAAACCGCCCGCGTGAACGCCCGGTACTCGCCCAAGGTCGTCAACGCCTCCGCGAAAATCATGTCGGCGCCGGCGTCAACATACGCGAGCGCGCGGGCGATGGCCCCGTCGAGGCCTTCATTCGCGGCCGCATCGGTGCGGGCCATGATGACGAAGTTTGGGTCCCGCCGGCCCCTCACGGCAGCGCGGACGCGGTCGACCATCACTGCGGCCGTGACGAGGTGTTTGCCCGGGAGGTGCCCACAGACCTTGGCCGGGACTTGGTCCTCGAGATGCACGGCGGCGACGCCAGCCTCCTCCATGTCACGAACAGTTCGTTCCGGATCCTCCCAACCCGTATCGATGTCGACCAACAAAGGCAGCTCCACGCACCGCGTCATCCGGCGGGCATCGATCAGGACATCGCCTCGCTCCGTCAGGCCGGTATCCGGGAGCCCGTAGGAGTGATTCGCGACTCCGGCCCCGGAGAGGTAAAGCGCGCGGAACCCGGCACGCCGGGCGAGCAGGGCCGCGTAGGCGTTGATCGCGCCCACGATCTGCAGCGGTGGCTCGGTGGCGAGCGCAGCGCGAAAACGTTGTCCGGGAGACGGCATGGACTCGGCATGAAACCGCGAGCCCACGGAACAAGAGTCAATTCGATCGGCGAAAAGGCGCGAAGCGTGGGCTTCGACCCAGGATTCACGCGGAGTGAAATCCGATGCACTCGATGCCTGCGGACCCTCCCGGCTCCGAGAATGGGAGAGCCGATCGTCCGACGCCGCAGTCCCCGGCGGCGGTCCCACCCAACCCCAGCGACTGCCCTCACCGCCCGGGCCGCACCGGTGACGCGGGGAAGGCACCGGCGGTCGGGAAGACCGCCGGTGCTCCCGAGAAACTCCGCCTTAGCGGAACTTGTATTCGACCGAGAGCGTGTACGCACGACCCCGCGGGTCGGCGATGCGCGGCTCCCAGCTGCTGCCGGCGCCTGTGTTGGTGTCGTAGGCGACGGAGAAGGGAGGATCCTGATTGAACAGATTCTTGACGCCCGCGACGATCGTCATGTCCCGGCGCCAGCGGTAGGTCAGGCTGGCGTTGTACGTGATGTACTCGTCGACGTCGGGCTTCCAGCTCGGGGGAACCACGGTGCCGTTGGCGACGCCCGGGAGCACGAAATCGACGTAGCCCGCCCGATAGAGCTGGCTGAGACGACCGGTCCACTTGCCCTTCCGGAAGGCGGCGGAGGCGGTGTACTTCCACTCCAAGCCGATGTCGCTGGCGCGCGTGAAGCGACCGATCTCGCTCCGTCCCCACGGGGCGGAGGCGATCAGGCGGGACTTCTTCTCGAGCAGTTGCGAGACGTTCGTCTCCGCAGTGAGACGCCCACCCCACACGTCAAAGTCGCCGCGCAGGCCGTACTCGATGCCCTTGGTCTGGGTCTCGCCCGCATTGAGCCAGCGATTGTCGATCGCGATGATCTGGTTGCTGGCGTTGCGGATGATCGCATCCGGGAACAGCTGGTAGTTCTGGAGGATGACCGTCGGCCCGAGGATGAGGATCGTGCCGTCGCGCTGCACCGACCACCAGTCGGCGGTGAAGGTGATGTTCTTGATCGGCGAATAGACGACGCCGGCGGACACCATCTCGGCCTCCTCCGGGTTGAGTGTCGTCTTGCCGCCGCCGCGGATGTTCATCGAATTCGGCGGGATCGCGTTGCCCGTCGCCGGATCGCGCAGGTCGGCGCCGGCGTAGATGCTCTCGGTGACCGGGTCGAACTGCTGCTTGAACGTCGGGACCCGGAAGCCGGAGCTGTAGGAACTGCGGAAAAGCAGCTGGTCGGTCGGGGCGAAGCGCAGGGTGACCTTGGGATTCGTGGTCGAACCGAAGCCCGTGTACTGGTCGCGGCGTGCAGCGAGGTTGACGTCGAGGATCTTGAGCACCGGGATTTGGACCTCGGTGAAGACCGCCTTGATGTCGCGGCTCAGCGTGCCTGCGGTCGCCAGGGCGTTGTCGAACGGCACATTGAAGATCAGTGAGTCCGCCGTGCTGACATTGGCGCGCCGGTCACCGGCGAAGAAGTACTCCTCGCGGCGGAAGTCGGCGCCGACGGCGGCGTTGACCGTGCCGGCCGGGAGCGAGAACAGCGGACCCGAGGTCGTGAGGTCGAGCGTGGTGTTGGTGAACGTGCCCCCGTAGAGTTCGACGCCCGACGCGGACGCCGCCTTGAGACCGTCGACCGCCGCCTGCGACTGCGTGTAGGAGAAGGGGCTGAGGATGCCATCGCTGACGAGCTTCACGAACGGCACGGTGTAGTAGTAGCCGTCGTTGAGGCGGGACTTGCTCTTGCTCTCGGACTGGGAGAGACCGAGCCGGTACTCCCACTGGGAGAAGAAGTCGCCCGGCAGCGGGAGGGGGCCCTCGAGCGAGCCGAGGAAGCGCCGCGTGTCACTGATGGTGCGCAGCTCGCGGTTGCCGCCCGGAAGCGAACGCCAGCGGAACGCCATCGGCAGGCCGCGATTGGCCTCGAGGGCGGGGAAGTAGGCAACGAGGGCGTTGAAGATGCGGTTGTAGTCCGAGCCCTTGCTCGGGTAGAGCAGGTTGTACAAGGGATTCGGGACGACGGTGCCGTTCGCGGTGGTGGTGGTCGGCTGCGCGCCCGCCGCGGTCGACGCCGCGGTGGACCACTGGTTCGGGGAGAAACTCTTCGTCGAATCGGACCGGCCGATCACGGCCTCGACGGTCGCGAGGTGGCGGCCGAGCTTGTAGGAGCCGCGACCGACGAAGTTGGTGTTCTTGACGGGCTGCTGGAGCACGGCGGCACGGCCCGTGTCCCAGGCGGAGCCGTACTTGGAGGCGGCGGTGGCCCAGAGACGCTCGCCGTAGGGACCCATGCCGTCGAGGCCGGTGTAGCCTCCGGTGAAGGTGGGCAGATCGACGACGTTGATGCCATTCACGCGCAGGGTGGCGGTGGTGTCGGCCGGATCGATCGGGCCGGTGCCGGCGCCGGCGACCGTGGCGGCGCCGCTGCTCAGCACCGTGCGCTGACCGTTGATGGCGAAGAGCGTGGCGATCGGCGTGCCACGCGTGTCGGGCGAGAGACCGCGGCTCGGCTGGAAGGTGTTGACGAAGTCGCGCTGGTCGCCGTCGAGCCGCTTGTGGTCGGCGATGGCGAGCGAGGCCATGATGTTCCAACCGTCCTTCTCGAGACTGCCCCATCCGCCGACGAGCGAGTACCGGAAGAGGTTGCCGCCGCCGTCCTGCGTGACGTCAGCCGACGCATTCGCGACGACGCCTTGGAAGTCGGTCTTCGTGATGAAGTTGATCACGCCGCCGATCGCATCGGTGCCGTAGATGGCGGAGGCGCCGTCCTTCAGGACCTCGACACGCTCGATCGCGGCAAACGGGATGGAGTTGAGATCGACCACACCGCCGTTCAGGCCGTGGGAGGCGACGCGACGGCCGTTCAGGAGGATGAGCGTGGCGTTGGAACCCTGGCCGCGCAGGTTGGCCGAGGTGGCACCGTTGTTGCCACGCTGGGCGCCGGCGACGACGTCGGCGTTCGACGCGAGGTTGTCGAGGCCGTTGCCGTTGATGTTGAGGTTCATGATGAGCTGCTCGGCGCTGGCGATGCCCTCCTGCTCAAGGTCGAGCTTCGTGAACACGGCGACCGGCAGCGCGCCCTCATCGGCGGGACGCTTGATCGACGAACCAGTGACGACGAACTTGTCGAGCTTCACGGTTTCCGACGGAGCGGCGCCGGCCGCGGGAACCGGCGCGGGAGCCACGACCTGGGCGGACGCGACGGAGGCAAATCCAGCGAAAGCGCAGGCAATGAGCCTACGCGCGACGAGTGACGGTGTACGGGTATGCATGGCGAAAAGGGAAGGAATCGGACCACGGACCGGCTGACCGGGAGGAGGAAGACTGAAGCCAGTCCCGTGCCGCGTCCAACCTGATTTTCCAGCCCCCCCCAACCCGCGCCGAGGCCCGCCGCTTGAAATTTCAGGCTTTAGTCCGGACGCCGCCCGCCCGGCGGCGCAGCGCCCCGGGGGAAAGGCGCGTGTACCGCTTCATCACGGTCGCAAAATACTGGGAGGAAGAAAATCCGAGGTCATGGGCGATGCGGGTGATCGGGCGCGTGGTGTCCCGCAGCAACTGTTCGGCCCGCGCCACCCGCGCCCGCAGCACGTACTCGCCGGGCGGCACCCCGAGTTCCTCCTTGAACCGGGCCTTGAAACGGGGCAGCGACAGCCCAGCCAGCGCCGCGAGCGCGGGGAGCGGAAGCGGTTCATCGAGGTGATGCTCAATATGCTCAACCACGGGCCGGAGCGAGGCGCGCCGCCGGACCCCGCCCCCCGGGGCCGCCAGCGCAATCACCCTCAGGAGGAAGCCGCTGACATGGTGCCACAGTTCCGCCGGGCGCAGCGGTCCAGGCGGGCCGAGTTGAAGGTGCATGATCGCGTCACAGTGACCGCGCAGGCTTGCGTCCCCCGGGAAATGCCGCCGCGGCAGGGCCCGCAGGGCTCGCGCGAGCGCTTCGCCGCCCGGCCCCGGCAGTCCGCCTCCGCGGCCCGGGAGCCCAAGGATCAGCCAATACAACACTCCCTTCTCCTGCGGCCGGGAACCGGTGCTGTGCACCTCCCCCGGGTGGGTCAGGAAGACGTCACCGCCCTTCATTTCGTAGGCCCGGCCGTCGACGACATAGGTCTGCCGCCCGCGCAGCAGCAGGCAGATCTCGATCGCCCCGTCATGGCGGTGGTCGTCGAGCGCCGCGTGCGCCACCGTCTGGTTGTATCGCCCCAGTTGCAGCATCCCGGGCATCCCGGGCACGTCCAGGGGCAGAATCAGCTTGGGACGGTGCATCCACTCGGCGCGCGTCATGTTTGATTTCGTATCGCGCGTCGGCGGTGGAAGTCAAACCCTCGAGCCCGTGGTAGAGTCTCGGCATGAGCACCCCCGCTGCCGAAGGTCCCGATCCGCGGCTCACGCCCGAGCCGCCGCTGCGATCGTTCACGGAGGAGGCGCGCCGGCCGAAGGGCATTGAGTGGTACCGCACGCCGCTGCCGCCGGGCGCGATGAAGGCCCTGCATGTCCGCAGCGACCTGCTTGGCGCGGCCCAGACAGTGGGCTACCTCGCCGTGCTCGCCGCTCCCGCCGTGCTCGCCGTGCGCGCCGGACTCGCCCATGCCTGGGGCTGGGCCGCCCTCGGGGTCTTCCTGTACGGGGTGGTTGCCGCCTTCCTGATCAACGGCGTCCACGAACTCGGCCACAACACCGTGTTCCGCTCGGCCTGGCTCAACCGCTGGTTCTGTCGCCTCCTCGCCTTCCTCGGCTGGATCAACCACGAACTCTTCGAGGTCAGCCACGTTCGACACCACCGGTACACCCTGCACCCGCCGGACGACGAAGAAAACCCGCTGCCGATCCGCTTTACGGCACGGGACTTCTTCAAGGGCTGCATTTTCCACTACGGCTTCTTCATTCACGCGATCCGGAAGATGGTGCGTCTCGCCCGGGGTCGCTTCGAGGGTACATGGGAGCAAACCCTCTTCCCCACCGACCAACCGGCGATCGCACGCCCGGCGATCCTCTGGGCCCGGGTGGTCGTCACCGGCCACCTCGCCATCCTCGTCGTCTCGCTCATCAAGGGCTGGTGGATCGTGCCCGTGCTGATCAGCGCGGGGCCATTCTTCGGCAACGGTCTCTTCCTGCTCTGCAACAACACCCAGCACATCGCGCTGCCGTCGCACAACACCGACTTCCGCCTGTGCTGCCGGACTTTCACGCTCAGTCCCTTCGTCCAGTTCATCTACTGGCACATGAACTACCACACCGAGCACCACATGTACGCCGCGGTGCCGTGCTATCGGCTAGGCAAGTTGCACCGCTTGATCCGGCACGACCTGCCCCCCACTCCACACGGGATCGCCGCCGTCTGGCGCGAAATCGCCGCGATCGTACGGCGCCAGCAGTCCGAGCCGGGCTGGGTCTTCCAGCCGACGCTGCCGTCCGCCTCCCGGTCCGCACCGGCCTGAGGGCCGCCGCGGGAGCCGCCGCAGACCGGCCCCTCGCCGCGGTCAGCCAGTCACCCGCCAGCAGGGCTCGTCCCCGCGACCGCCCCGCGAGGCGGCTGCGGGGACGCTCACGGTCAACGGCGCCGCGAGTGCGACGCAGTCATGCCGCTGCCGGTCCCGCCGCAGCGCCACCGCGCGAGCAAAGCGGCACCCGGCGTCAGCGCGACGGACTCGGCACGCCGGGCACCCAGACGTCCGCGTAGCCGGGCAGCGTGGGAATGCGCCGCGCGCACTCCACCACCCACAGGTCCCAGGCTCCGTCGATGTAATTGCGGTTCTTCGGCAGCGGGCAGGCCTGCACGTAAAGGTACCAACGTCCATCAATGGGATAGAACGCCGGCGTCGCGACGTGGAACATCGCGTCGTCGCGGTACCGGCCGGTCCACTGGGTCTGCAAGACCGTGTCCGGCGGCAGCGCCTGCCACCCGGAGCGGGGCGACTTGCTCACCGCGAGCGCCGGGCGCCAGCGCTGACCTTTCTCGACGCCGAGCTCGATCGAGAGCACGTACGTGTCGTCCACCTTGAAGACTTGGTGCCATTCGTAGTACGCGTTTGGAATCGAGGTGAAGATCTGGCCCATGCCCCGCGGGTCATCCGCGTTGAAGTGGCGCGTCCAGGTCTTGCCGTCGAGGGAGGTCGCGAGACGCAGTCCGGGCAGCACGCCGTCCTTGCCTCGGTAAGAGTAGTACATCGTCCAGTCCCAGCGGTTCTCCCGCGGATTCCACTCGCGCAGCACCGCCGCCTGCGAGGCCATTTCCTCATGGAACGGCGCCGCCGGCTCCGGCGCGAGGACCGGGGCCGTTCCCCAGCGCCGGATCGTGGTCGGGCTGACATCGCTGTATCCATCCTTTCCTGACGGACAGATCGCGAGCCCGATCTGGTCCTGCACGAGGGAACGACTTCCGGAATAGTAGAGGTAGT
>Ga0169931_10001209_pt1 | contig 42740 bp, 22 predicted proteins | sample Kivu_15m_20L_FD_129675 | JGI IMG/M metagenome (GOLD analysis project Ga0169931, IMG submission 129675) | Freshwater microbial communities from Lake Kivu, Western Province, Rwanda to study Microbial Dark Matter (Phase II) - Kivu_15m_20L... | ecosystem: Environmental > Aquatic > Freshwater > Lake... | reverse complement strand
GAAATCTATGATCAAATTCTCTTTTACCTATTTTTTTGTTGGTTGACAAAAGAGCCGCACCGTTAAAGAACGTCTCTTCTCCTCTAAATAAATGTTTAAAAACATGATTCTCATTACGATCATAATCATATTTGCCATCTCTAGGATCGAAGTATAGATCAAAAATACTGCTATCTGTTATTTCTATTTCAGGCCACAATACCCAGAATAAAGGTTGTGTTTCATTTTCTACTATGTCAACGTACTGATCGTAATCATCTATAACATATCTTCTGTACCTAAACCGAGAAACGTTTTTATCATGTTCTTTTTTATCTATTAGGTATCTTCGATCAAATTCTTTTTTTGATATAGGTTTGTTCTTTGAAAATAAAACAACACCAGAAAAATATGAGCTTTCTCCGTTGCAGGAATTTAAAAACATATGATTCATTGACCTATCATAATCATACTTTCCGTTACGTTGATCAAAGTAAAGATCGAATACAGACTCGTCAGTTATTTCTACTTCCGGCCATATACACCAGAACATAGGCTGTGTTTCACTCTTTAAAATAGATTCGTAATCGTCATAAGTTCGTATATTATAACGTTTATATCTAGAAACAGACACAACTCGATCATGTTCTTTTTTATCTATTAGGTATCTTCGATCAAATTCTTTTTTTGAAATAGGTTTGTTTTTTGAAAACAAAACTACGCCATTATAATAACTGCTTTCTAAATTGCATAAATTTTTAAATAGATGATTTTCGGATCTATCATAAACACTATGATGATCAAAATATAAATCAAAGACCGAATCATCTATGATCTCTACTTCCGGCCAGATGATCCAAAACATTTCAGTCGTAGATGACTCGAGAGCATCTAAGTATTCGTCGTATGTCTTTATGAAAAACTTATCGTACTGTTTAGGTCTAGAAATTTTTATATCTACTTCTTTCTTTTCTGTGAAAAATCTGTGATCAAACTCTTTTTTAGAAACTTTTCCATTTTTAGGAAATAAAACCACACCGTCATAAAATTCATTATTCTTAAACACATGAATTATGTGCTGATCGTAATAAGGAACATGATAAGTTAATTCTTTAATTAATTCAATATCTGACCAAACTACCCAAAACATATTTGTTTTACATTCATTTAATACATTAAGATATGCTTCGTAGGTATTGATATTATGTACTTCGAAAGGAAGAGGTTCGCTGGCTTTTATGTCTATTTCTTTCTTTTCTGTGAAAAATCTGTGATCAAACTCTTTCTTAGTTATTTCTAACTGCTTAGGAATTAAACAGATGCCATCATAAGATTCACCGTTTTTAAAAATATGCACGTACATATCATCCCACTTTGTAGATCTATATTTTTTCAAATCAAAATCATCGTCTAATATTAAATCATCCCATACTATCCAAAACATCTTAGTAAATGTTTTTTGTTTTATTTCATCAATAGATTTAACATTTTCTAACTTAACAGACAAAGGATACTTTTCATGGAATCGTTTCCATGTGTCGTCATCTATGCAATTTTTAGAAACAAAAAATATATCATACATTTGTAGGTACCGGCATTTTGAAATAGGTATCATTAAGATTCATGGTTTCGTTATATAAATCTAAAGTGTATTTGCTCTGTTGCTTATCGAGCCATGGCCAATCTAGTCCTAACTCGTGTCTTATTTTAGTACCGTAATCTTGTGCATCTTCTTCTACAAAAGTATGATTAACTGTTGTTTCATAGATTTCTCTCAGTACTTCAAAGTCTCGGACCTGTACATAATCCCAATCTGTGCAATTGGTCATATAGGTTCCCATCCTGGCGCCTAGTACAGCGTATTTTCCGTTTTCTTCGTGCATGCCGACAGTTGACCACATACGCAGTCTATGTATATTATGCCACCATATATGTTGTTGTATTTCTTGCGGAGGGACTTTTACTCCGTCAAGTAATGTCATTTTTACACCTTCTCGGAATCCTGCCCGCCATGCTTGGAAAGGACTTCCGGTAATTATACTTTCACTAAATGTCAAAGGAAAATTTCTATAACCATCTTCCCAACAGAAATCAACACGAGCTCTATCAGATTCGCTGGCCTCGTGTGTTCTCATGTTTTTTACAAATTCTTTGTTCCATATTTTTAATCCGCCATTTCCATAGCGTAAACCATTGATTCTATTTCGACCGCACCACCCGTAAACACGGATTTTAGGATCGCTCATATCTAAATCTATGTTAAAAAATTTAGGATCTACTATATTGTCAGCGTCGACGGTGATAAACCAATCAGTTTCACTCTGTTCTGCAGCAGCCTTGTGGGCCGCATCGCTGCCTTTTACTCCATGAATTCTTTTAGCCCAAGGAACTTTGGAGCACAAATCTGCGTAGTGTAGATCAGAATTGGATTCATCATAACTTAAAAAAATAATGTCAAATTCGATAACTTTCATTTGATATGTACCATATAATTTTTAAAAATACGCCTAGTATAAATGCTAAATTTTTCAGGTAAACTGTTAACACCGATAGTTTTAGTTTTTGAAATCAATTCATCAATCGTAATTGAAAACGTATCTATTAATATATTAGGATCATTATATTCGGTAATATAAAAATCCATAACCGTATCTCCGCTCCATGCACATTTTCTTTTTACTGGCATCGATGATTTTTTGGTTCCTCCATATTCGGTAGTCATCTGGATCTTGATTTGATGTTTTTTCTTTTCGCATAATAAAAAAATTTCGGGATCAACAATCGTCGACCACTCCTTTTCTATTATTCTATGGAGTATATCATCAATTTTTCTTATCTGATGTTTTTCTATAATATCTATAGATTTATTATGAAGGTCGGCGAAACAATGATGTATTCTAATTTTGCCTGATATAATTTCTTCTGCGAGATTTTCATCTATAGAAATCTTATATTTGGTATTCACAAAAGCAATAGAGGGTCCCACACTGATAATCATTAATGTGTCAGGATCGTATACCGCACAATATTTTACATTTTCAATCTCAGGAAAATTAAAAAAATCTATTTCTTCCATAAAATTTCTTCCAATATATTAACAATTTCATCAGTAATAATATCTTTCTTTACATAATGGACTATAGAATCGTGTTTATAGTTAGCTATTTTTAGTTGCCCAATTCTGTTCAAATAAAAACCTAGATGATTGGTCCAATCATCTGCCGGCCAAGGCCAGTCCTGTATCATCGGCTTCATATGAACAATTTTAGGAAATTCCATATCGTAAGAAATTTCGTCGGAGATACCTAAAATTTTAGAGGCAAGTGCGAAGACCTCATCTGTGCCTATTATCTTCGGTTTTCTTTTAGTTAAGAAATTATTAGAAAAATAATTTTGATTCTTTGTTATTAATCTCGAAAGCTCAAAAAATTCTTTGTTTTTATTTGAATCTTTTTTAAAAAACGTATACAAAGAATATAAGTTGGGCAATTGATTTTTAACAAAACATTCCCTGTAATAATCTGAAGAAACTATATCATTTCTATAATTGAAAACTTTATTAGGAACATAAAGGTCTATATCTTCTTCTAAAAAATAATCAATCCAATGACTATAATCTCTTAAAAATAACATGTCAACGTCGAGACAAACAGTATGATCCCAGGGAGTTAATTGGTCCATCCAGGCTCGTCCATCCCAAAACGTTTCTTGATCCCATTCGATTATCTCATCAAATACCCACACAGATCGAAATCGATCTAAAGATTTTTTATCGTCTATTACTAAAGCAACTTTATCATATCCTTGCTTCTGTGTGTTTTTAATGCTCATTGCCAAAGCATAGGCTAATTTTAAATAATCAATTTTATCGTTTTTAGACACAATTAAAAGATATCCAAAATTCATAATAACTTTAACTCTTTCTCGAATCTCAATAAATTCTGCTTATTCATGACATGGATATCTCGATCAAAAACACTGCATGCGGTATACGATACCCCGCTTTTGTCTTTGATTAAAAATGTTAATTTTTTATTTCCAACATTGATTAATAAATCAGTATCTAAAAATGTTTTAACTGGGGGCAAAAAATTTATTTCCTTTGTTGAAAATCCATTTAATATATGGACAGCAATACTAAAAGCTATATCATTCCTATATTGCCTAGGATCGAACCTAAAGAGATCTGCATAATATTGATAATTAGATGATATAACTTTACATAGATCAAAAAAAACTTTAGTTTTTTCGTTTTTCGTAAAGAAAAAAGTAGTAGCCCAATTAAGTTTTATTCCTGTATCAGAAATATATCTATCATGGTATCCTAATCTATCATTGGGGTCGATATCTGACGCAGATTCGGCAATTAAAAAGTCGTCGTCTAAATCCCAGTACTTGTTTAAATTATTCGATAACACTAAAAAATCACTGTCAATAACCAATGTTCTATCGTATGGGGAAAGATCCCAAGATAAATTCCTGTTGCTATTAATAAAAGGAATCCGTTCTGATATATCACCATCTTTGAGATTTCGTTGATTGGCCATGTTTGGTCGATCCGATATGATTATATTTTCAAAAATCTGAGAAAGAAAACGATATTCGTTATTTGATTTCGCCCATCGCACGGTATCATCGTCTGTAATTAAAGTAGCAGGCATCCCTAACTTTTCAACAGCTAATTTTCCGGATATGCCGGCTAATCTAGCGTAGTCAAGATATTGACTATTATGAGCAAAAATTAAAATTCCTTTTTTGATCATAGGTCTAGAAGCTTTTCTACTGATCTAGATTTTTTTATTCTTTCATTCTCGTTGTAGTATTCAAGAACACCAGCAAAATATCTATCTAATATTTCTATCTTGAATGTTTCGAGGTCTTTGACTAGTATAGGATTATGGTTATAATCTAATAAAGGAACATCGGTTTTTCTGTCGTTATCCAATAAAAATTGTACGAAACTTATCAATCCTCGATCAATTTTAAAGATACCACCACTATAACCAAAAGTCAATTTGGCATCTAGCTTTTCTCTGGCTTGATTTTTTTGTATTTCGAATGTTTCTTTATACTTAGCGAAATCTAGAGCTTGTTGCAATCTTGCATCCATAAACGTACCCATTAAATAGTAGTTTATTTACTCTAGAGATTTATAGATGAAAAATTATCTGATCAAATCAAGAACCAGAAATCGAAGAATAATTAACCACAGGTGATTCTACTGTAAAATTGCCGGCGCTTACAGGAACCAACGCACCGAATGCCTCCTGCGTTGACACCGATACCGTTATTAATCCGTCTACTTGATCACCCGGAGGCGGATTCCCCGGTAGTCCAGCCGTAGGATCTGTGTATCCGTCGATCCATTCGACCAAAAACTCCATCTGTTTACATGTGCCTGTTGAATTGTTTGCGGTATCGGTGGCTCTGGCTTTGACCCTCCATACATTTAGCGAATAAGGACTAGATGCTGATACGGTATAAAACGGAGATATGCTACCAAATGCAGAATTATTTAACCTGTAATAATTCTGGCCGTCGGCAGGTGATGTACCTATCGATGGAAAATTTCCACCAAATCTAGCGTTAGCACTGGCCAATAGAGTCGTCCAAGCATTGTTTTGTATATGTCCCGGAAATGGATTAGCTGTTCCTCCAGACCTCGACGAACCGAATCTAATTTCGCCACCACTATTAAAAAAGAATCTGGCCTGATTGGCTGTGGTGAAATTAACAGTAATCGTACACTCCAGTCTCGTAGTCCACACTGAAGTAAAATTCCTACTTTGAGATCCTTTAGAGGCCGTGATAGCCTGGCTTCCTGCTACTGTAAACCTATTCGCGATTAATTGATCTGCCCAGGTATCATACTGTGTAATAGGACTATTTGCTGTTGAAGGTGTAAATGTTGTACTATATCTAATAGTATTTCCTTCGGCAGGAGTAGCTAAAACGGGATTCGAACCAAAGATATGTCTGTATGCATTAATGATGTCATTTCTCAGCAAAGCATATTCATTTACTGTAACTTTGCTGCTTATTGACACATCAGAACTGCTTAATACCTGACCATAACCAAAATTTCCGCTTCCCGCTCCTAAGACTCCGATCACTTTAGCTCGAATATTATTATATTCTAGCACTCTAATTTTATCGTTTACTGGCATAGGCTGTATTTATAGATTTAAAATTTGAAAAAAAAATTATGCGGCGGTAATAGAAGATATAGAGAACGCAGGACTGGTTATAGAAAAACTGCCTGACGGAATCAAAGATCCAGTAGCTTTCAGTTCTTGTATTTGGACATCTAATGTTCCATCGACTAAATCTCCAGGAGGAGGCGATCCTGGATCGACATAATTATCTCTCCAAGTTATTCTAAAATCTATCGTGGTTGCAGTACCTGTATTATTGTTAGCTACATTGCATTTTGCAGCCAATTCATAAAAATTAGCAGAATAGGGTGTGCTTAAATTTACTGTGTAGAATACATTGTCATTATAACTATTAGTTAATTTATAAAAATGCGAGGGCAAAGAAATATTACCGCCAAATTCGCGTGCTCCTGCTGCTGTTAGCAGATTAGACCAAGCATTATTTTGTGCAGAAGACGAACCTCCCGATCGAGAACTGGTTATTCTAATTTTGCCACCGCTATTGAAAAAGAATCTAGCCAGATCTGCGCTCCCAAAAGTGACTGTTGCCACACACCGAGATTGAACTGACCAAGAACCTGTCCTGCTCTGGCTTATACCGGTAGATACCAAAGATCTTCCTGTTCCTATATTAAATCTATCAGTAAAAGCACCAGCCAACACTGTATCAAACCCGAAATTAGGAGCGGCTGCAGATAGTACGACAGGTTGCCCTGTCGCAATCGTTGGAAGGGTAGGAACAGCTCCGGTTTGATGCAATCTGATGTTTTCAATATCCGTCCTGAGTAAATTCCATTGGTCAGCTGTGATCAAATTGCCCGATGCTACATCAGAACTTTGTATACTTTGACCATATCCCGATGTGCCTGACCCGGTACCTAAGATTTGTAAAATCTTATTTCTAATAAGATTATAATCGCTGGCATTTATATCTGTCATTACAATACCAATGCTTCAATAAATTTCACTTGGGGATCGCTGCTGGATTCTAGAGCTATTGCAAAAACATCTACGTGGTGGTGATATTCGGCCTGCATAGCACACCCATTATTTGTCGCTATCAATCGATCGCCTTTCCTCACTGTTCCGATCACCTTTGTCGGAACCCGACCTTTAAGTGCCACATATATACCACCTTCTAAATCTTTGTTCATCATAACCGCTGGGTTGGTACTAATTACCCCAATAGCTCTGTCGCCTATCATCGACGCACGAATTTCAGCCGTACCGCCTATCGAGACCACAGTCCCTGCTTCATATTCTTGATCAGGAAGATATTTTTCTGCTAAATCAGCATATCTAGCGGCAGTTGCTGTTCCGTCAAATAATACCGCTAAAATATTTCCAGAACTATCTCTGGCGGCCACAGTATTCGCTGTTGCTGATGTTTTCGCCGATCTATAATTGGGATCCGAATCGACTGCAGCATCATTTATTCTTAATCTATCTGATCTATCTGTTGTGCCGATAAATTGATTAGCTGTAATATTACCGGTAGCATCTCTTATCGGAATCGTAGCGGTTAATGGTGATGGAATAGCTATTGACGGTGGAATGTTATTTATGCTACTTGCACTACTGGCTGTTCCTACTACGTTTCCTTGAACGTTTCCTGTAAGCTCACCTACAATATTTGCCAATGGATAACCTATCTGCTTAGTGGTTGCATTTACCATTACTGTAGAGTCAGCTGCTAATAAATTACCAGTATGGGCTCCCACAGTATTACCTGTTAAATTTCCTATGACGTTAGCATCAACAGTTCCGGCATATATAGTTTTCCATTTTAGTGTTGTTCTTCCTAAATCGTAAACTAAATTGTCTCCGGGATCGATTCCGTTGGAATTAAAAACTCCTACGTTTCTTTTATCTATTGGTGATAAAGAAATCCTAAAAGTAATATCATTACCCAATCTATTTTCAAAAACAACTTCGTCGTTGTTCTCAACCCTCACGCGAAGATCGTTTCCATCACCTAACTGGAAACCGGGATCTTTAAAAGATATTTCTTGATCAAATGCTACATCACCTTTTTGAACAAATTGATTAGCTTCGATTCCTCCTAATCTCAAAGAATTAGAGGCCGATCCCCAATATGCGAAACCGTCAGAACTAACACCGCTAGCATTGGTTCGAACGAGATTAAATCCTTTACGTATTAAAGAAAAATCTTCGATTGGATTTAAAGTGCTGTTAAGGGTAAACTGTTCATCGGTGTTGATAATTCCTATAGTTTTACCGCCAGCAATAAGTTTCAATATAGTATGATTTCCACCGGTGATATCTTTCACTACCTGAGATACTGCCGAAGCCGATCCGAGATCGGGAGATGCTTCTGGACCTATAAGTACAAAATCTGTTCCGGTCCATGTGTATAATTGCTTGGCGGAAGTATCCCACCAAAACTCTCCTATGGTCAATCCAGATGGAGCCGTAGTTCCTATTTCGGCGCCGCCTGCTACTCTAAATCTAGTTCCATCGTAAAATTTTAATTTTTTATTAGCATTATCGTACCAGATCTGCCCGCTGATTACTTTGGGTGGCGGAGTCGTATTAGCAAAATTTTCTAGAAGATGCAAGAAATTTTCGTTTTGAACCTCTCCGTATCCCGCATAATTTTTACCTACGAACCTTAAATCAGTTGAATTAGTTTCTATAGAACCATCATCAACATTAACTAAAAATGTCCCATTAAATCTGTCTAATTGATATGCCATTATTAAGACTCCGAATATACGATATTTATGAAATTATACGAAGCGCAGCTTCTTGTCTGGTTATTTCGAGATCTCTAAATTGATCTTCTGTTAGGCTAGTATCAATTCCCAGAGTCTTTTGACGCAGATGTCTTAAAATCATCCAATCTGTAGAATTTAAATACTCTCTCTCTACAGAGTTCTTTTTATCTATTTCTAGTTTTTCTACAGAAAAATTAATATTAGCAGAGATCTGCCTAGTTTCTATATCGAAAATATGAGAACCTACTTTTAATAATTCATATTGTTCATCGGAAACCTGACAGACCGACACTGTAGGAGGCACCTGAGGTTCATAATTCTGTATTCCAACAATTCTATTATTTTCTATACAAATATAATACATTGTTAACTCCAAATTGCTAGATAATTGGCTGCAGGAGTAGAGCGTTGTTCAGTATTCTGTACATAAACTCTAATCCTATCGCTTAGGCTCACCCAAGTGCATCTCGTATGGTCATCACCATTAACTGTTCCAGCATAATATAATACCGCGATGCTGGGAATAAATGCTGTTAGATTTACCATAAATTTTCCGCTAGGCGGAAATACATCAAAAAAGTTTGCACCATCGCTCCACGAGCCAACTATATTCGTAAATCCAGAAGTACTGAATACTGTATTTCCCGTAACAAAAGTATATACAGGAAGTCGGCTATCTACATATGATTTATTAGTCGCATGTCCGGGCTGGGTAGGTGTCAATGACAATGTAAGCTGACCGGTCATTGTATCGCCGGTCTTGCTAACTTTGGTAGGATCAGTTCCGGTCGTCAAGGGTATATTAATATTTTCAGTTCCATCAAAACTGATTCCATTGATTGTTCTTGCTGTCTGCAATCTAGAAGCGGTAGCTGCATTTCCGTTCAACGAAGCTGTTATAGTTCCTGCAGAAAAATTTCCCGAAGAATCTCTTGCTACAATTTTGTTAGCGGTATTAGTGATAGTTGCATCTACAGACCATATAGAACTATTAAACCCGTCATAATTATCGCCTGTTAAATAATTTCCTCTCTGTAAAACTGAAAAACCTATACTTCCCCAAGTCGGAGGAGATCCAGATCCTTGAGTTCTAAGTACCTGTCCAGGAACACCTGGAGATAAAAATGCCGTGCTTCCTGTCGAAGACTGATACGGCAACGATCCAGAACTACCGCCTGCAATATTAGTAGTCGCAGATGATAGCGTTGAAGTATTCGAATTTCCTTGGAGATTAGCTATAACGGTCGAAGCATAAACTTTATTAAATTGATAATTTGGATGTCCCAAGTTAAACTGATTTGATGGAATTATCGCCGATAGATTATCACCTGCTTGAGAAAGTGAAGTAGAAGATGCTATAAAAGAAAGTTTTGCGCTGTTAGAGGGGCTGGCTAGATCGTTTATTTCTAATTCTAAGGTTCCGTTGCTAGCAGAATTTCTTACATTCGTAGTAGAACCGGAAGATGTAATTCTTAATTGGCCTCCATTGCCTATAGATATACCATCGTCGTTAACGTTGAGATTCGTTAACGTTCCTACCTGGGTTAAGTTTGAAAAAACAACTGTGGAATTTAACACATTTCCTGTAAGCGTCGAAGCATTTGCTGTAATCGTTATATCTTGAGTTCCGTCAAACAGAGTACCGTTGATATTTCTAGCAGTTTGTAATCTCGTAGCAGTCCTAGAATTACCAGTAAGGTTAGCTCCAATAAATTGGTTAGCTTGAATTATATTAAAATTACTTGTTCCCGATTCCGCATTTACATTACCAGATAAACTTCCGACAAAGTTAGAAGCGTTTATCGTTCCTGCTGAAAAACTTCCCGAAGAATCTCTCGCTACAATTTTTCCAATGACGTTATTTGGGGTTGCGTCTACTCCCCAAGAAATCTGTTCTGATCCATCAAAATCGCTTCCGGTAAGAAAAGTGCCTCTGATTAATTTATTTGTTGTCGAAGATTTAACAGTTATGTCTGTTTCTCCGTTAAAACTAATTCCGTTGATTCTTATAGGAGTATGGAGTCGTTCTGCGGTAGTTGCTTTTCCGGTTAAATTACCAGAAACAACAACACTAGTAGATAAATTAATCCCGGGCAATAATTGAGAAAATCCAGGTATCTCATTTTGTAATCCTATAGTAAATGAATTAGAAGAAGCTATAGAAATTACTGTTCCGTCAATCGTGAAAAGTATGACCGGCTGAGGATTATTGACTATATCTAATAAAATTTGAGGTTTAGCACCGGTCGGTCCAAAATTTTGAATTTTGTCGGGACCAACCAAGATCCATTCGTTTCCATCATAGATATACAAAATACCAATCGGAGTTTTGTACCAAAATGCGCCGATAGACGGATCTTCCGGAGCAGTTTCTGACAACGGAGCAGAACCCACAACTATCCATTTCGTTCCGTCATAAACATGAAGAACATTACTTAGAGTATTAAACCAAGCCTGTCCCGATATCGGTCTAGATGGGGGATTATTTCCCGCAAAATTTTCTAAAAGATGTACAAAATTTTCATTCTGTAATTCACCGTAGCCAACAAAATTTCTTCCGACTAAGGATAAGCTAGTTGTAGTATCTAATGCTCCATCATCTAGTGTCAGTAGAGGTTGTCCATTAGTCTTGTTGATTACATAAGGCATGGGTCAATTCGCTCCTTCATGATTATGCTGGTAATGGTGTATCTGATATAAATGACCAGGCACCTAATATTACTTGAAATATTTTTACTATTCTGATCGCTGTTATTCCTTGTCCTGGTATCGACGGTGGTGAAAAGGCTATGTTTGTAACTGCGCTAGCAGTCCCCGGCGTTGGAGTGACGAACACATTCGTAGAGAGAGTTGTGATTGCATTCATATCAAATGTAGTGCTAGAATTACTTAAAATCGTGCATAGAATCCTAGCCTGTGTTCCTGATCTATATTCAGCCGGAGGAGCTATATTATTAAGAATATTGTTAACAATGTAGCTATTAGATTTGCCGTCAGATATATCAATACTTAAAACTATGTTTCTACTTTCTACTTTATTATCAACATATCCTTTAGTTGAAGCATCCTGAGTAGATACCGGATCTGACAAATTTGTAATTTTGGCCGATCCTGGTAATACAATATCTCCCAATGGGTATAGTTCTAAATCTAAATTTAGAGGAACTCCTACTCCACTTAAAGTCGATATGCGATTATCTTGAATTCTAATATAAGGCGGATCACCTACTAATCCAGGACCAACGTTTAAAACATTTTGTTTACCAAAGTTTGTAACACCATCAATGGCAGTGACCCTATCAGTAAGTTTGAAAGTCTGTAATCCTGGTGTTGTGCTTGTCTGGATTAACAAAGGAATTCCATCAATTGCATAATATTTGTTTGTTGCTAAATTGATATGCTCGCTGCTGTTCCACGCCTGAGAATACAGAGCCGGCAATTCCGGTGTAGCTGGAGATCCTGTATTTGACCACAAAAGAACATGATTAGAAGATCCTCTTAAAATAATTCCTCCACCATCGGCGTTTACATCTGTAGGTGTGATGCCTGTCTGAAGAGCTAATTCTATGTTTTTATCTTCGATTGTTAAATTACTTGTGTTGACTGTGGTAGTCGTTCCGTTAACAGTGAGATCACCAGATATCGTAAGACTTCCACCAATTTCAACTTCGCTATCACTAAATCCAGGATATATCGAAACCGTCCTATTCGAAGGCGAAATAATTAAACCGTCTTCTTGATCTATACCTCGTCGTACACTTAGCCTTATATTTTTTTCTGTAGCAGCATTAGCTATAAGAAGATTTCCATCGTTAATAACAAAATTACCCTGTCCGCCACTGCCAATTACTAGTCCTAGATCACTGGTTAGTCTAAGCTGACCGTCAATGGTATTAGACGTGTCTCTTCTCACATAAGTTAACGCATCTTGTCCTCCTAATTTTTCGGAGTTTGTAACCGTTACTTTAAATTTAATTCCGGAAAGTGAACCTGCATTAAATCCCGGTTCTATCCTACCGCTAAAACCGGAGATCGCATTTTTTAAATCAAATTGGTCCTTCGCAAAGATACCCAGCAATACTCCGTTATTATAGAGCAAAGTTATGACACGGGTTTGATTAAGTGTATCTAGCACACTTTCGACTTTTAGTCCGCTGAGACTCTGACCTTCACTGTAGGCAGGAGCCAATAACACTGGAGAAGTACCGTCAAAGAAAAATAGTTGTTTAGCAACATCATTGTACCATAGATCTCCTATGCCTAGATTAGTTGGCTGAGAGTTTGAAATAGTGGCTGAACTGACCGGAACGAACCTAACTCCGTTATAAACCTTTAATTTTGATTCTCCGGCATCGAACCATATTTGCCCCCTTACTGGATTTCGAGGAGATGCTGACGACGAAAAATGTTCTAAAAGTTTAACAAAATTTTCATTTAAAATTTCGCCGAATCCGCTATAATTTCTGCCGATGAGAGTTAAATCGCTAGAATTCTCATCTATTTGTCCATCTGCCACCGTGGATAAAATCGTTCCGTCAGTTTTGTTAATTTGATATGCCATTTGCTATTCCATTAAAATCTCTCAGGTCCTGACCTGATCATATAGTTGACTGTCAAATAAGGATTCATTATACCTACAGGAGCACTAAGATTAAAATCAATACTGGGTTTTCTAACCAAACCAGAATCTTCTAAGTACTGTGCTTGCCCCGGAGCTGTTGGTCCTAATCCGGTTTTTCCTGGGACATTAATCGAAGTATCCACTCTAACTGCTGCGTACTGAATACCGTTTACGTTTAAAGTATGTTGGTGATCAGGCAGATTAGACAAATCAAGAACTACTCTCGACTGGCCAGCGGAGCCTCCAATTATGTCTGCATTCACGTCATCTACTCTGTTAGTATCTCCGCCGCCCGCATCTACTATTCCGCCAGTTAAATTAGGAACCGTAAATCCGTTGTCCATGTTATCTCTGCCTAGAGCAAATCGTCCTCGCAGATCTGGCAATTTAAAACTATCAAAGCCTAATGTAGCAACTCCATAGGTATTACCTATCACATCAAACAAGTCTGGATATTTTACTTTTTCAATTTCCGAGCCATCGCATAACAGATAACCTCTGGGAACATTGATTCCTGCGAACGGTAATATAGTACCTATAGGAACTCCTAGATCTGATATGAAGACATCTCTTTGTTGCTTTAAAAGACCTTGAGAGGGCCTGTAAACTAAAATTTCATCTTCAGAGGAAGAAAAATTCGGAAACGGTTGAGGTTTACTTACAATAATATTGGCTGTTAACTGTGTGTTAAAAATTTTAGTGTAACTACCAACTTGTCCATCAAATTGTATGGCTGGAGAAACAACGTCGCCGGCCAATTGAAAAGTAGTGACATTTTTTAAATTTGTTGCTGTATTAGCATTTCCACTGATGTTTCCCTGTAATACCCCTTCTATAGTATCGGCTATAATACTTTTTGCTCTAACGGTGTTCCATCTCCTTGCAGCAGTTCCGCAGTCATGGATATCAGTGGTTTTTGGTTGTATGTTTCTTGTCTGGGTGATCCCGGCAACATCGAGATCGGATCCTATCAAAAGATTTTTAGAAATAGCTGCTCCGCCAGCAGTTCTAAAACTACCATTATTTAAATTTGAACTTTCAGTAGTATTAGTTAAAATTATCGATCCGCTGGTTCTAATATTCCCATCAACATCTAGTGCCTCTTCAGGAACTGCCTTGTTTATTCCTACATTATCATCTAATATTCTTAATATAGTGCTAGGTATCCCATCTCTATTGGTTTGTAGATCTAAGCTACTCCCTTCGGCAGAATTATAAATTTTAGCGGCTGTAGAAGTCGTTGATAAATTAAAAGTTCCATCAACTCCTAATGTTAATCCGCCAGAACCTCTGATATTAAAAGAGTTTTCAACTGTATTAATGGTATCACTTCTTAAAAATCTTCCGGCAGGTATCTGCACATTTGAAATAACTAAGTTTTCGGCGCCCACAGATACCCCGTGGTATTTCGGAAAAACATCCGAGATAGAATTAGAAGTAATATTAATGCCAGTTCTAATAATGTCATACCCGTCAATGATGATTTTAGGAGTAAAAGTATCCTTGCTAACAATTAAAATCGGAATATCGGCTAGATAAAAAATTAAAATTGGTCTATTGATATTGTCAGAATCGATGACAGTCTCTATCACAGGACCATATCTTAATCCGTCTATCGTGCTTTCTACTGGACCAACTAATATCCATCTAGTTCCTGTATAGATTCTCAACTGCTGATTAGTAGTATCTACCCATAACTCTCCTACGTTCGATTCGTCTACTGCCGGTTCTGTAGGACTTTTCTGTATATTAGAAGCCGCTTTCCATAAAATTCCATCGTATAATTTTAAAACATTGTCTTCAGTATCGTACCACAATTGGCCCTCTACTGGATTTATAGGGGCTGAAGTCGAAGCAAAATTTTCTAAAATTCCTATAAAATTTTCAGCGATAATTTGTCCATAACCGGCAACGTTTCTTCCAGGCAAAATTAAAGAGGTATCAGTATTCGATGTATTATCAAAAACCGTTATAGGAGCCTTGTTATCTTTATCAGTAAAATTAACGATGTATGGCATCTTTAAACCTCAGTAAAGCCGGTCAGGCTCTGCACCCTAACGGTATAATCTATTTGTAAGAGTCTATTCAACGATTTTTGTACAGGATGAAAAATAACATGTGTAAGCAGTTTTCCTTGACCATTGGGATTGAATGCTCTCAGTCCTAGTTCATCAAAAACGAAATTTCCATCCAAACTCTTTCCATTATCGAAAGCTTCTTGCCCGATCGGTTCTCCGTAATCTAGGAGACAACTAACCAAAATGTCACTATAAGTAGCTCCACTTATGTGTCTGATCTCCATTTTATTTCTGAAAGAATCGGTATTTTCTACAGCATTCTGATCAATTATTTTCGTAAAAGTCTGATTGTAAAGGCTAGAATTAGTACCTATAGTATTTGGTGTAAGATAAGTTATTAATCCAGTAGGATCTACCGTAGTACCGCCATTACCAAAAGACATTTCATATATACTACCTAATCCTTGATTAGATATACTCTGAACCATCGCAATACTCATATTTTCGTAATGAATAGCATTTCTTTTATCAATGAAAATTTCGCCATTTTCGGGATCATAAATTTTAATATGTCCTTCAAAATGAAATCCTCCTTGTTCATTCGGTTCTGCATGTTGGGGGGGTTTATCAAGATCCATAGTTTCTGTATTATCCATATGTATATTTATTCGGGAAGTTTAGTAGTCTTTTGAGCTATGAGTTTAGCTATCGAATTAGAATTCGATAACAATTGATTTCCAGTAAACCCGCTGTTAGTTCTATCATACCACACTTTTCCGGTCTTTTTAACTATCGTAATTCTAGATCCTGCAGGGGCCGGCACAGATAATCGAATAACTGGGCTTATGCCGTCTACTGAAAAATCTGCCTCGAGCGTTCTGTTTCCTTCTGGACTAGTAGCAGCTAGCGTTTCGTCAAAAATTTCTATCGATGTTTTTCTTAATCTTCTTCCGCCGACAAACACTTCTACTTCATAACAAGGCCCGTTTTCTTCGGGTATAGATGTCTTAAACCAATTATCTATGTTCGCCTTATTTGGAACATAAGGAAGAGGACCTATTAACAGTGTACTACCATCGCTAATAAAACTTTCTTTTTGCTGTTCTTCAGAATAGGGCAGAGCTTCGGTATCACTCGAATCGTTGATATTCGAGCCTTTTGCATGAATTTCTTTTATAGAAGAGCCGCTAAGACCCCTTCGTAATTGTAATAATCTATTACCGGTTTTTTGAAAATATGCAATCCTTTCACCATTAATTGTGATTATTCCTGGTTTGTTAGAATTAATCTTAGGATCGGGTAAACTGTCTCCGTTTAAAACAAATATTTCACTGTCATAATATAAAAGATCTTTTTCTAGAATAACTGTTCCGACAGAATATCTTCTAAAATAATTAATATTCAGCATATCTTTATACAATTCGTATGCAGAAGGATCTTTATATAAGCTATCACCAAATTGAACTATTTTAATTAAATCTTGACTTGAAGTAGCATTTTTTATATAAACAACTCCTCTCGGAATAGAAACTGAATATTCTACATCCTTAATAAGTCGTTGTCCGTTTTTGTAAACCCACACGTAAGATGCGTCCAGCGGAACTGTTGACAGTTTGTAATTTACTTTACCACCAACAAATTCATCAGAAATTATATCCATAGTAGGATATTCTGAAAACCAAGTTATAGTTATTTCATCATCTTCTTGTAGAGAAACCGAAGGAAGAATTATTAAATTGTTATCAACAAAAGCATATTCAGACCTTAGATCGACTTCTATTTTAATCCTATCACCTATATTTAAAAATTCAGAATTTAATGTTAGTGTTTTTGTAATTCCGTCATAGTCATAATCCTGAACCAACAATTTTAGAATTCCATTTATAAAAACTTTTATATTAGAAGGTAAAATAGCTCCAGACGTTTCAAAAGGATCAACTCCTAGCAATATGTTATCTTGGCCATCATATATTTTAAATATAGAATCAACGCCTCTTAATGCAATGTTATTAACTTCGACTATAGAACTAGCCACTGTCGATCCTCTAGATAAGTTTACAAAATTGTCTAGATCAAATGACCGTGTGCTTCCATCGTAATCAAATTCTTGTCTGTTTATACCTATAATCGAAAGTCCGGAAGAATCTGTATCTACACTAGATGATAGACAGATTATTTTAATCACAGACAATACCGAAGGCGTAGTTGCAAACCTTATTAATGTTCTGTTTTTTACATCTAATAATTCATCGCTCGATAAAAATGAAGCTTCGACAGCTACTCCATCCAATGTAACAAAAACCGATGTCGTATCGGAATAATTTGCTGATGTTAAAAATAAATTTGTTTCTCCGTCTGCAATAAAATTTTGATAGTCTAAAATTCCCAGGCCGCCGACACCGATAGAAAAAATTTCTATCACAGAATTGTTTATAGGAGCAGAAATGAAGTTTATCGAATTGTTCAAAAAATCAACTTCATAGTCTTGATTTACGGTCTTTTTGACTTTATCTACATATATTATAATCGAGTTAATATCAACTATTGGTAAATTTATTTTATAATTTTTTGTTATACCGTCGCTCAATCTTGTAAAAGATTCCAATGGGGTTGAACCCGATCTTATCGTCGAAAATACCTTAATACTTAAACTATCTAATACCTGTCCGGGTATATTTTCCTCGGGAGCGAAAACTTGTTCGGGACTAATAAATTTTCCTGCATCCAAGACTATTTCTTCTGAAGTTATTCCATTAGCTGTCGAATAGGCGCCAGAGACTGCAGATAACGTTCCTCCCGATACCAATGTATCTAAAATATTATTGTCTGTAATTGTTACAGAACCATCACTTTCTTCGGGTCTGAATATCAGCGTATCGCCGGCATTCAAAGAAATGTATTCTCCAATTTCTACAATTCTTGTAGATCCATCGCCAATAAATGTTGGCATCTGAGCATTAGGATTTATAACCGAATTAGAATTCCATTGATCGCTGTAATTAGGATCGTCGATTCTTATCGTAGGGGGTTCCGGTATTTCATCTTCAAATTGAAGATTTAATATATCTCGATTCCTTCTTTCCCCGGCCCTTTTAAGATAAATGTTTATCCGTTGTCCGACAGGGGGAACATAAGGTAGTACTACTGCAGTAGTGCTACCGTCTACCACAACATAATGATCCGCACCCGATTGCACTGAATCCCACGTATCTGTGAACCAAGGTAGTGCATCCCAACCTCCCGTAACATCAAAGGTCGTTCCTTGAATTTTTACACCTCCAAAATCTATACCAGTCATTAGCTGATTAAGATCTCTCGATTTCATTCCGGTTCTCGGATGATAATATTTTTGAATTCTGTTTACGCTATCTAAAATCTCATCGTTTATTTCATAATTAATAGTGATTACATCACCGGAAGCAGGAACTACAGTAAAAGTAAGTCTACCTTTTAAAACTTCATATGTATTGTTATAGGCTTTATAGACAGATAAAGAATATTGATCTTTTAATATGAGTTGATCATTTAAACTAACTTTAATTTTTGTTTTATCTAGAGTAGATGGGTATCTTAGCTCAAATACACTACTGGCCCCAGTAGCTATAAATGTTTCTGATTTAATAAATTCGCTGTATTCGCCTTGTTCACTTAATCTATCAAATTTAATAGAAAGATCAAAAGTTCTAATTTTAGAATCGCCTAAAATTGCGATAGCTCTAGCAATTCGCTCCGACGAACCATTACCGCCCACTAAAGAAATTAAAGGTGCAGTTCTATATCCCGAGCCTGGATTAACTACCAATATTTTAGAAACCGTTCCATTGGAAATGTATGCTTTAGCGACAGCCCCGTCCCCATCTCCGATGATTAAAACTTGAGGTGGAACTATATAGTTTGAACCATTATCTACTATTTCAATGGAGGTTATTCCGAATCCTGTATTGTCTAAATACCACTTCCAAGGATATTGATTAACGAGTCCCGAAGATTCATTAACTTCGATTATTTTTCCTTCTACTTTAGAATAGACTGACGGAAGATCAAAATCAGAAGCAGAAGATCTATAATCTTCGTCCTGTTCGTATCCGCTTATGAAATTTCTAACTGTAGTTCTAAAAGGCTTCACCTCATTTAGATAATCTAGATAGGAATCGATATTATCATTTTTGTAATTTAATTTCTTCTGTAGTTTACCAACATTGTGTGTCGCTTTTACAAAACTGGTTTTAAATGCCCAGTCTACATACTCTTGCTCGACAAAAACATATCTGATCGATTTAAAAAATAATTTATTCCATTCGATTTCATAATCTGCTACAAAAATATCTTTCTGTACTGCTCTCAGAATATTTCTTAATTCTTTGGTATTCTCGATATCATATAGGCCAGTATCAAAAGACGTGATTGTGTCAAATCCTACTCCAGAAATATTGCGATTATAGAGACTTTCGCTCAACTCTATTGTACCGTTTCCCCTTCCTACCAAAACATAATTAGATTCTGATTCTGAAGGTCGATCAGATATTTTTTCTAAGACGGCCCATCCCGAATCACCATATGATGATAATCTTAATAAATCACCCACTTCTATTGAGACAGAGGGTTCTTGATAAAAACCATCTAATTCTTTAACTATTCTATCAGACGGAGAGTATCCTTCCTTCCACCAGTCAACATATTTCCAAAATTTTGATGTATCGAAAGATTGTGTTCTAGTTCTATAAAATACCTTTCTTGCATCGTCCCAAGAATAAATGCTCCAAAGATTATTTTGAGTAGAATCAAAATTTACCAGAACAGAAAAAGGTCTTGCGGTAGCGAATGCCGAAGAATACTTTTTACCTTTGTTTGATACGAGAACAGAAATTATTCTCCCTTGATTGTCTATTTCGGCGACCGCCTCGGCTCCCTGGCCTGTTCCGGAAATAACTACCGGTGGCGATTTCTTATATCCGAAACCAGAATCTACTATATCTATCGTATCTATCGCACCATCAACTATGTTAACCTTTAAAATTGCCTGTTTAACTCTAACTGTTCCAACATTATCTAGATCAATATCTCCATCAACACTTTCATCATATAAATTTAATTCTTCTACTGGTATATCTTCTTTAGAAGATAGTAATGTAAAATCTACAACGTCCGAGAATGCTTCTTGTTTTAATATCATGTTGATATATTCAATAGTATCTTTAAGAATCGGTGTTCTATTCTTAAACATGCTTTGTCTCGGCCTAAACTGAACTCCATATTTTTGTTTTTCTGATAATAACGGATCCGGAATTCTATTACCCACCTCGTCTATTCCGATCAGACTATCAATCCATTTTTTCTCTAACTGTTCGTCGGGTCGACTGCCTAACGAATCTTCTGCTAATATTTGAAACTCTCTATGAGAAATATTAGATAAGGAATTATCGATAGAATAGACCATGTTAAACAAAAGATTTCCGGATCTAAATAATCTTTCAAAATTGTAAGCAAGAATCGTTTTAGAATCAATTATACTATAAAACACTAGACCAACACTCGACGGTTCAGATATTAAGATATTCACATCGATAGCTGAAATTTTTCTTCCGGGAATCTTCGGAGTTATATTTTTATTCACTACCCAGTAATAGAAGCGTGTTTCTGTCAACTGTCCTGTAATAGGATTGAATAATTCTTTAATTGTAATAACATCGTCATTAGGATATAAAGGCTGGCCGCTTATATCGTTCGCTAATCCCTCTGTTGTATCTGCCAAAGCCGCCCATTCCGATGGTAAAAGAGTCGTAGACACCCATTCGCATATAACGATCCTAGAACCTGTCGCTTGTTTCCCCCAATTAGCTATGCGGTAAGAAAGATCTCCCTGTTCGTAATCTAACCACTTAGCTTTAGAAATATCCCACCAAAGCTCTCCTACATGTGTATCTGTCCATGCGAGATCTTTATCTACAATTACTTGATCATTACCTATATTATAAATTGCAGGATCAAACTCTGTTTTAAATTTTAATTCTTGTTCAGCGATTCCAAGAATTTTCATTTTCGCAGGATCAACAAAATCTAAATCTGCAATTTTGACAGATGTGTTATTGTCAAAAATAGATACAGTTCTAATTTTATCTATATCTACAACATCGTGCTGAGATGAAATTAATTCCCATGAGCTCAAAGAAGGATCTTTCCTAAATAATCTAATTATTCCAGTTTTTGGTCCTTCATAGGCTACAACAGCTCCGTGAGGTGCGGGGGCTATATAATCAGGCGACCCGACCAGAACAACAGAATCAGAACAGCTAACACTAGCTCCGAACGATTCAAAAGGACTCGGATCAGCCTGAAGCTTCTCTACGAGAAAATATCTATCATCTTTTCTTTCAAAGATATAAGCTGCGCCAGCGAATCCGGTCGAGAAATAAAATCTAGTAGATGCTCTATCAAAAGTGGTAGATGATAGATCAAAATTAATAAATGAGGTAAAAGGAGAATTTTTGGCTCCGACTACTATTTTCTGCATATTGGGACTTATGCAGACCGACTGGCCAAAATATTCATTAGGAAATATTTCGTAGCTTTCTAACTTTTGTGTCAATCTAAATTCACTAGACAGCCCTTGCGACCTAGTAAAAAGATATACCGATCCTTGATTTTGAAAGTTTAGATCTGCTTCGGGGCTGGTTATTGTTAATATTGTTCCTGAATTATCGATATCAAGAGAAAATCCAAATTTGTCTCCGGAACTAATACCAATCCCTGACTCTAAATCCGAGTATAAGGATAGACTATCAGCAGTTAAAGTTTGTTTTAAAATATATCTGTCAGATGAATTTCTTTCATATATAAAAACTTTTCCTGTAGTTTCTATCGTGCTATCACCTACTTCTTGCCAAGGTAATCCCACTGGTTCTTGATTGTAGCTTCTTATAGTTGAATCAGCTGGAACCGAACCATCATTAACTAATCTGTGATATCTGTTTTGAAATTTAACTACGTCGCCTTGGATATATTCAAAATCTGATCTATAAATTCCTTTATAATTCGTAAAAAACTGGCCGTCGCTGTCAGGGGCACCTATTATTAAGAGAGAACCGTCTCTGTTCATTGTGATGCTAGATCCAAACTTATCGCCGATTTTGACTAATTCTGCTACTTGTGATTCGCTCAGGATACCTTCTGATAACGTGGAGCCGTCGTCTTGTATCGAGATATTCTGTGGCAAAGACGTTGGAGTTGTAATATTATCTAGTCTCAACCAATCTGCAGAGTCGATCGTTATTGTGCTAAAATCTCCTATGTTATCTGCTTTAGATTCCCATAAATATCCATCATAATAAACTATAGAGCCAATAGCATAAAATGTTGTTCCTTCGATTGTAGTTAACGGAACATTCATAGATTTGTTCAATATATACTGACCTATACCGCCTTTGGTCCCTGAAGACGAAATAAAACCCGTTATATAAGTTTGAGGTAATATTCCAGAACCAGAAATCTGCATTCCAGATTCTATCAAGGTTCCTTGGTCTATACTATTAACATTTAATACGCTACGACCGTTAATAAAAGAAACACTTCCTTGAAATCTCGTTCCTGGATTGTATCTGCCTTTGTAATTCGAATTTTCTAAAATTTGCCATTGATTGTTTCTATAAACAAATATATAAACTCTTCCTATATTATTATTAGCGCCTGGGGCAGAAATCGCGGCATAATAAGTTGATCCAGATAATCCGATCGCTGCGGCCGATCCAAAATATTCGTACGAATCGGGCCTGGGGCTAACAAAGTTTTGTCTTAAAACCCACTGTTGATTAACAAATTCATATATCGATACCAACCCCTGTTTTGCGAATGATTGTCCCGATGCTGTCGAAAAGGCAGGAATAATAGTAGCTGGGGACCAATCTTGAGAATAAACCGTGATGGAACTTCCGTCTCCTACTACATCACCGTTAGCTTTAAATAATCTTCCTTCATAAAGTACTATGTCATCTTCTACGTAAACAGACAACGGATCAAAATTTCCTTTGTAATTGCTTGAAATATCGTCGGCTGATGGCGAACATACAAATAACCATCTAGAGTCGGGACTTAACGCCATTTCTTGTCCGAACGATCCTATTAAATTGTCTTCAAAACCTCCAGGCGTTTGTAATATCTGTCTTAATCCAAGCCCCCTCGAAGTTTCTATATATGTCATAACATAACCAGATCCGGGTATAGATGCAATAGATAATTTATTTAGGTCATCATAAACGACCTTCGAACCAGCGCCGAGGGGAGATGAAATGCCGTAGTCTATTAAATTTTTTGACTGATATTGTTTTTTCTTTTCAATTACTTCCCATTTATTGTTTTGGTTTTTATCAATCCAAATTTTAGATCTGTCTTGTAATAATGCTGCTTCATTTAAAGAAAGATCTTTATAAGAAGCGTATCTAGCCAGAGTTAACGTATAAATCGGAGTGATTGTGCTTATATCGAATAAAGGATCGGGATTTTCTTCCTGTATACTTACAGAAATGCTTTGGGCCTCAACCGATGATATTTCATAGAAACCTGTAAAACCTTCTACTCTAAAGCCGAGATACTCTCCGACAACAAAATTATGTCTTCTATTAAAATTAACAAGAACAGATGTATCTGATGTTCTTTCTATTCCTACGATATACAAAACAGAAGACCTGTCAAAGCGATAGACACTCCATGAAAAATTATCAAAAGTAAACCATATATGGTTTCCTTCTTTTAATTGATTAATATCAAAAGTTGTTAATTCTTCTTGGTTTACAAGAACCAAATCTATCTGATCAACGTTAACATACCCTGCTGTTAAACTTGCCTCTGCATAAGTTTTTAGTGGATACAGATCTACATCAGCTCCAGTAGGCATGATAGTGAAATCATCTTTGATAATTCTTAAATATCTATCTGCTGGAAATTCAGGTAGACTCGATACATACGATACCGGTTGAGGATTTAATAAAAATTTTTCTTTATCTAATTTATATTCAAGTTCTGTTGATTGATCATAGCCTCCAATTTTGCCTAAACGTAAGGCCCACTCTTCGCTAATTTTTAAACTAGGTTTGTCAATTTGGCTAAGTTTATCAAATACCTTAGTGACGGAATTTTTTGATCCTTTTTCTCTTATAAATCCTTGATAAATCTGAAATTGAGAAACCGGATCTTCTGCTAAGTTTTCTAAGTACTGTCTAGCCTGATATCCTACAAAATGCCTTGCTAGGTCTCTTTGAACCTGACCTACTCCGTTCGAATTTACTTCAAAATAGTCTTCGAATAAATTAATCCTATAATCAAAATTAGGTATCAACTTTTTAACAGGAGCAGAATCCAATCTCGACCAAAAAGAATCATCAAATACTTCTGTTCCTTGTTGATTAATTTGGCTTACCCAGTTAAATGACTTATAAGAAACAATATCTCCTAATTTGTAATCAACAAATGGTTGCCAAGATTGTATGTTAACATTATCGAACAAGAATCCCGGACTAGTATAATCTCCATCCCAATCCAATGTTCTGAACCCATTAGTCTTGATTCTTTCTTGTCTATATCCGGTCGTTTTATCGAATATAACATCATTGAATACTGTTCTACCATTGAATATAGTTACATGTTCTTTTAATACATAGAATAACTTTAAATAATATATTCCGTCTTGTGTATCATCAGTTGTGCTAACTTCAATATTCTGAAAATCTCGCTTGACATTAATTAAATCTATCCTTAATGGTCTTCCGTCGCTTTTCAATAATTGATATTCGTAAAAACTGTCTAATATGCTATCTGCAACTCCTATAGGAAAATTGATCTTAACTTTTTTCGCCGACGGACTCAAAGAAATTAAAGATCCAACAGCCCAGTTATGTCTGGTCCAAAACATAAATTCTTTTGCCGATAACGTCCAGTTTTTTGAAGACTGTAAACTTCTTTCGTAGTCATCAAACACAAACCCTTGACTTTCTAGATATTTTTCATATCCTAAAAGAAAATCCACAATCTGCTGGATCGTTTTTAATTCTTCTCCGTAGCTTAAAGTCGATAATGTAGTTTTAAAGTTTTTTCTAATAACTGCTTCTACTCCGCCATTTATCGGAAGTTTAGGCAATCGTGTCCACAGACTTTTATCAAACGATTCTCCAGAATTATGTGTTTTTATACTTCTGTAAAAATCACCTCTATATAATGTTATTTCACCGTTTCCGAAAATAATGTTTTCATTCCAATCTTTGTATGGTGCGCTTACTCCGCCCACCGAAACTACAGGGTCTTTCTGTCCAGGTATCGGTTCATAATAATTGAAATAAGGCTGCAATGAATCATAACCTTGCATGACCCATCCTGTTTCGGTTTTTTCTATAATAACACCGCTGTAGCTCAAGGCCTCGATAGGAGAACTAACATTAAAAATTATATCATAATCTTCTGCAGGAATAAAAATACTGCTTGTAGTCGAACGAGGACTTTTACTATCTAAAAGATATTTCTGTTGATCTTTATCTACAAAGCCAGAAATCCTCGAACTTAATTTAACATCAATAGATTGAACTTTTTTTATAAAATCTTTTGGCGCGATTCCTTGGGCCTTGAGATAATCATTGATATAATTAACCAATCCCGAAGACAGGTTGCCGCCTACTTCAGGAAGAAATGTGTCAGTTAACAAAGAAAATTTATTAGTACTCTTGTTAACTGCTTGTCCTAACTTATTTTTTATTTTAGATGAATTATCGAGATGTTTATTGATATAATCAAAAGGTCTTAAAAGACACAGGGCTGCCACTAACGAAAAAGGAAAATTAGAACTAGATCTCCACGCATATTCTACAGGCGACACGTCTCCAAATTTAAAAGATCCCCTATTGTTGACCAGCGTAAAATTAGATGCTAGACCAGAATCCAACGGACTAAGCAATTTTCCATCGCCGTCGACTGGGATGTATTTTAAAATTCCAGCACGTTTATATCTATTATACCTTCCTTTTCGTTCTCCCTGACGGATGATTCCTTGCTCTAGATCTTCCCATAACAATAGATTTCCATTTGTATATGGGGCTGGACCGTATTCCTTTTCCCACCAGTCCGGTTGTTCAGAAAAACCAAGCATTTCCCATGGATAACGATGTGGACGATCAGTACCGTAAAACCATTTGTAAACGCCTCTCCAATATCCCGGCAAATTTACCGACTGTATATTATCAGTCATGTTTGAATAGGTATAAGTAAAACTATTTTCCGAATCAAAATATGTGTTTTTAGAATAATTTAATCCCGAGTTAGAAATCCAACCGAGAAAATCTTGGTTTAAAATCTCATCTAAATGATTTTTGTCATAATCAGATTTATGGTAATATGAACTGACTATGTCATCGATGTTGAAATAATTTTCATCATAATTATTTTTTAGATTATTATAAATCCTTTTTTCTAATTCTAATAAAATATCGTCTCGAAAATCTCCGTAAGCAACAGTGATGCTTCCATCGTGGCCCTGTATTACTTCTATTGGTTCAGAATATGTGTCATCTACAAATTTCTTAGGAAGATATTTTTTATACAATCCTAACTTTGTAGGTGTAGGAGGAATAAAGTTATAGCTAGTAGAAAGATATTCTCTTATCTGTAATCTATCATTTTCTTGTAGGTTAATACTTAATCTTAAAAAAGCGAACGTATCATCGAATGTATAATCCCTTCCATGAATCAAATGAGTATCGTTATGATAAACATAGACTGCTTTTCTACTTAATTCAGTTAAATTAAACTTTTCTTTAAGGGCAAAAGTTTTAATTCCTTCGTCTTCGACAATATAATCTATAGACTTATAAGCACCACTTCCTATCATATCCGAATCAGAAAAAGCAGTAGTGCTATTTTTAGTCTTTGTAATTTCATTGATGATATTATCGACGAAATCGGGTATATTTTCATCGAAAGACAATTCTAATGATTTAGAAATAAAATTATTTTTAAATTCAAAATAAGTTTTACTTGAGTATTTTATTGATTTAATAACATTAAAAACTTTATCGCAGAGCAATAAGAAAGATACCGGTGATAAGTCTTCATGTTTTAAAAATCTTTTTCCGAATTTTTTAAAATTAGAAATATCTCTCAGATTTGAATTACCTGGATACGTTCCTAAGAATTCTTTGCTGAAATCTAAAGAAGATCCCACATGATCGACTGCTTCGCCGTATGTAAAATATTTTAAACTTTCATTTAAAGGATTTTTTTCTAGACCAAGAGGAATCTCGTAATAACCATTTATTGGTTCAGTGTCGGCTAGTATTTTAACAGTTAAAATATCTCCTTGTTTTAATCTTTTATTAAAAGAAAAAATATTGTTCTTTCTTTGGTAGTCGAGTTTCTCCTCGAACCCGTTTATTTCGAATTTTATTTCGAATACTGTCACCGAATCCCAGTCGATAGACTTTAGTTCAATTATATCTGTATCATTTTCGAGAACAACAGAATCTATTAGTATCTGTTGATATTTAGGATCTAACAGTTTCCAGCCATTTTCAAACCCCTGGCCGTTTATTTTATAATAACCCGAAGAAATTGATTTGGTGATCGGTGTTCTATCTTCTAAAAAAGAAAATTCCTGATTATCCCAGACCCACTCAAATTGTATATCTCCAACATTATCAATATTAAGATATCTTAAAGAAAATCCTAATTCTGTATCTTTTAGTCCATTTCCTATCCTATATGAAAAAATTGTCGTTCCAGAAAATGTGCTGACTGGATATTTTTGTATATCAGAAAAACTCACTTCGCTTTCATCGTAGGCGTCAAACAAAGGAGGCTGATTTACTCCGGTCTTTTTTTGACTAGATATCCATTTTTCTTCTTCGCCCACTATTCTTTTATTGTTTTCGTCGAACTTTGGTATTTTGGCATAATGATACATCAGGCCCGAATTTTTTTGTCCGCGTCTTATTAATACTCCTTGTCCGATAATAGATTCTGCGTCCGGCTCTTCTGCTAAATGTATCTGCCTACGACCGTTGTGCGTTATAAATTTAACCTTATAGATTTTGTTGTTTGTTAAAAAATCTTTGTCTGCTGTTACAAGAATCCTAGCACCGTCAAACAAAAATTCTCCGTCGACATTATATCCCGAACTACCTTCTATTTTACTAAAAACATCGTCAGTAAAATCTTCTATATAATCTACAGTTGTTTTGGCAATAGATCCATGATTGAATAATTGTAAATTAGAATTAAACTCTATTATCGGCCTTTTTGCTCTTGAATTTTCGTCTGCCGGAAAATCAGAACCTCTAGATTTGTAGGCATATTCTAAAACAGATCTGTGAAACCATCTATTATATCGACTCCACGGATTGCGATCTCGGCTATCTCTAGCAGATACTATGTAATCTTTGTTAGCTGGAAAGGCCGAAGCATCGTCGAAAGGTTCTGTATCAAATCCCTCTATATCGAATAAAATATCAGGGGCGCCGGCGGAGAGAGAAGGAACAACTAAATCTAAGACATTTGTCAATGTTATAGATTCTCCCACGCCCTCAACTATCCAGCTTCCAGAAGAATATTTTCCGGGAAACACTTGTCCGGTAAATTCTATAGTTAAACCGTTTGTGAATTCTACTCCATTACTGCTTTTATAATTGACTTTACCTAATATTTCTTTTTCTATATCTATAAATGTATTTGTATCAATATTAGCTATTATAATTTTACCTAATCTATTAGGATCGATCGCAGACTGATAAAAAAGTATATCGGGAGCATTTTCAGGAACTTCAAAAACTAGTTCTCCCACCTCGATTCGATTGTTTATAACTCCCTGATCGTAATCAAGAGCCTTACCTGCCGATACTGGTTCGACTAATTCCCAATCTTGAGAATTTTCATCTATAGTGCTGCCATCTAAAGGACTTATTTCTCTTTTAGATCTCCAAACTTTATTATCAAATACCACTAATTGATTTGTCTGATAACTTGCATTGGGATTAAAGATCAAAGATCCGGTATCATAATTTGTTCTTAATACGAACGGTTCGCCGGGAGCATTAATTTGAAATTTATATTTCTGTCCTCTATATAAAGTTATCATAGGATTATTCGTAGCACCGTCAGGAGATAATATCCACGATGATCCCAACCCTAAAGAAACCCTATAAGAACTTATAATCTTTGTATAATTTCCAGAAACTTTTATAGGTGGCGGACACAGCGGTTCCCAATAATATTCTCTATAGTTGACATATTTGTCCCAATTAATAGGAGGAGACCAGGTATAATGCTGTTGCTTGGTAATCTTGTCATCTCTTTCTACAGTGTTTCCAAAGAATTTTATCTGATTTTTTAAATCAATATAATCATAAAACTCAGAAACCGATTCATTGTCGCCATTAATCACAACTCCCGGCTCTAATTGATATCGACTTCTTAGAGTGGCATCATTATCTAAGTATATGTCGGAAGAATTATAAGTCTTTCCGTATCTTCTTCCGATATAGCCTGTGATTTTTTCTAAGATACCTGGCTGTACGAGAGGGTCAACAACCGCTCCAAAAAATTTCTCATTATTCTCAGTCTGAAATACCTGAGGAAGCAATTCGGTCGTTCTTCTCAGAGGTAGCTGACTTTTCGGAAAAATTTTGTCTGTCATGTTAATTCATACTCTTATTAATTTCAGCTAAATCAATCGATTCTACGATATCAATGTCATCAACAACTGCGCCGCTAATGAATATTTCATCAGCCCTAGATTGTATTTCAAATAGATTTCCAAACGTCTGTGTAGTTTGTTTTGGAATGATAGCTATGTTGGTTATATCTGGAGAAACAGAATTAAGCACGTAGGTCGTAAGCTCTCCTAGATAAAACCTGTCTCCAAAATCCCAATTATTAATATTAAAAAATTCATTCATTGAAGAAATAATTCTAACTTTTAAATCGTTATCATTAATAGATCTTTCTTTATTTTTTACAATTTTAAATCTAGCTTGTAATTTTTCATCAGCGGTTGCACCAAATAATACTTTATATTTTGCCGGATGATATATTATTTCATCGCTTATAGATTTAATAGAATCTAATTTTGAACCAAAAACGATTCTCAATGTATCGTTCGTTGGAGGGGTTGGCTCGTTGGTCAATCCCCCAGATAAAAATTTTCTATATTCTAAATCGTATCCTCGGGTAAGAAGATAAACATCGATAATATTGCTTGCACTAGGATCTATCCTTCTATCTTCAGATGCACTATGCATATATTGGAATTTTAAATTAGACCTTCCTATATTGGCTTTGTATGAACTTTCTAAAATTAGGGTATTGGTCGTAGCATCAAATCGCTTGATTCTGTTTTCTGAGCCATCATAAAAATAAATTAGCTGACCGTCTGGCAACATCTCCGTTGACAAATTTAATTGAGATTCTCGTTGTCTCAGAATGACCGATTCGTCATTAACTATTTCATATCCAAAATTTCCAAAATTATCTTCTACTACTTTGAAGAATAAATATCTCAGATTTAAATCTGTTCCTGCTATCGATTCGAAAGATTCTGGATCATCTATCACTCCGTCGTTGTCTCTATCTGTAAACGATATTTTAATTTCATCGGTTTTTTCAAAACCGTCCTCGAATTTTATAGGACCTGCCACGGTAAAATTGACATCCCTAACCAACGGATTGATAAAATCGTTTCCGGTGTTTATTCCTAGAACCTTGATGTTGTCTCTAATGACCTTCGAAGTGCTTGGATCATAGATCTTAGAAGACGAATCAACATAAAATCTATTCTGTCTTAGGCTGCCGAATCTATATTCTAGGCCCCTAATTTTAACTCTATATTCATCTGCTTTTTTAACAAACGATATTAGCCACGATGCATCTAAATTGTTCCTGGTTGTATCACCGGTTTTTCCTAGACTAAAATCTGATGTAAGATCAATATTAGGTGAATCGATAATTTTCCAAGATGTTGAATTGATATCATATCTCAGACCAAAATTTTGATTCTCTACTAGCTGATTTATGATTTCAATTTCGAGAGAATCAGAAATAGTATTAATAAATCTGGGCACTATTCTGCTCGCAATGGCTCCGCTAGGGATCACATCACTAAAAACAATCGGGCCAGATCCATTAGATAAAGTACCTCTACCATTATTGGTTCCGTCGCCAACTATTCGTACTACTTTAGTCCATAGATAAGAAACCTGATTAGGATCAGATATGTCTTCGTCTACGAGACTATTATTTTTAAATTTTTTGCCACTAGGAGGAACAAATTTTATAAGAGATTCTGCAGAAAGAAATTTTAAACTGCTTGTGCTAAAAGATCCTACTCTTAATAAAAAGTCATCTATACGATTTTTAAAATACCCAGTAGATTGATTTATTCCGGAAGTTATTCTAACCCACTCTTCTCTTTCATCGAGAAATAATATCTTATCATACTTGGTCAAATAAAAATTATATATAGGAGAATCTTTAATTTTTTTCTCTATATCTTGCCTTAAAAAATTTAATATTTCAATTCTATTTTTAAATTTTAAAGTCAACGTATTTTCAATGTCTTCTTTATAGATGTAACCGTCATCAGCAAACACATTTATAGAACTATATTTCCCAGAAGAATCGATCAAATCAAAATTCCTAGAAATACCACTGCTTATTCTATTGATAGATTTTACTTTTAAAATTTCCTGGCTACTAGATAAAGGCGCCAACTGATAATCTTCAGCTGTTATCATTCGATTCTGTGTATAATATACTGCAGGTGCACGTTGTTTGATAGAATCTATATCTTCGGTAGGTGAAGAATTATTTACGGTATAATTTAAAGCTAAATTTACATTGAGAGTTTCTAAAGATCCAAACTTACTAATATAAGGAATTGAAATATTAATTCCTCTCATTTCGGCAGGAGTGATAGAATAATTTAATCCGTTGCTAACTCTATAATATACTCTAAAATTTCCTCTAGGTAAATTACCATAAACTCCGTCTGCAAATAAAAAGTCCACCGCATCATTTTCTTTAGTTATGACTGAATATATATTTCTTATATCGTTTGCGATGCTATTGTATGCAATGTTTGATCCTACTAAACTTGACACCTGCTGCCATTGATCTTGCTGGACATTTGAAGAATTAATCGAAAATAACCATAGATCATCATTGTTGATATTTTCTGCGTTAATTGCTACTCTTTCATTTATAGTAGGAGCATCTATAGAAAAATCAGCTACTTCTAGACTTCCTTGTTTAAACATCATAAAAAAGCCCGTGTTTGAACTAGCTGGTCCTCTGCCGTCTTGACGATAAAGAAAACCTAGCTGATTACCGGGAGTAGGAGATTCTTCGTAGATAAATTCTCGTCCTTTAAAAGAGGTGCTGATAATTTCAAACACCATGCTTCGACTAGCTACTGTTTTATTAAAACTAAAAAGAGGAACATCTCGTATCGCTGATCTAAAGCGATACTGTTCGGTAGGTATTCCCTGAATAGTTGCCGATCCTTGATTTCTTCCAAATTCGGTATTATCAGACATGCTGGCATTTAAAACTAATAAAAACTGTTCTAACCAGTTAACATTGGTTGGATCATTCCAACCTATAATTTGTTCTGCTAGGTTTCTGCCGTTGGCATCGAAAATTTCTTCTGAGGTAGAAATAGATGTAAATTTTAACAGACCATTAGCAGCTATATTTCTTTTTGCATTATAACTAAGCATTCTAGCCAGTCGAAGTACGCTTTCTTTTCTATCAGCAAGCTCTAAAAAGTTTTCTCGACTCGCTAAGTCTATTCTAAAACTTAAACTTTGACCGAGGAATGCGACAGCATCAATCAATGCCATGTATTCTGAAGACTCGATATAATCGTTAAAATCTTCTGGATAATTTTCTCTCAGGTAGGTGAGAATTACTCTGCGAAGATTTTCGAAATCATAACTTTTAAAATCAGCATTTTTAAAAGTCTGATAGATCCTAGTCCAATCTTGATTTAGTATTAAATTGTTCTGTCTAGATGTAGTAGTCATTGTTTTCCATAGCTTTTTTTATATTTATTGGGTGAAATTAACTTATAATATTATTATTTCTATCAAAATTAAAAGTCATTCTTTCGCTGATATTAAAAGGCAAATAAATTATATCTGCTTCTATCCGTATTCCTTGATCTGTGGAATCTACTATCACAGAATTGACCGCTATTCTTGGATCATAATTGATTATTTCTTCCACATCTCTGGCTATAATTTCTTTTACTTCCTCGGTAAAATTTTCAAACAACATGTCCCAAATAACCGTACCAAATTGCGGATTTTCTAATTTTTCTCCTCGTTTGATATAAAAATGATTTAGCAGGTCTTGTTTGACTAAATCTATATCATACAACTTGAAATTTCTTTTATTATTAGTACTGCTGAACCCTTTATAGGTAAATGTGTTCGAATTCTGTTCGGTTCTAGCAAATTGGCTAGCTACTATTTTTTGATTATATAAACGTGCCATCACGATATCTCCCTATCGGTTTTATCAGGAGTTACGAGATCGGGGGCAAAATTTTCGTGCAGTGCCCAAGGCTCGTGCATGGGGATGCGTGTCATAATGCTTTCTATTTTACCGTCCTGATATTTTTTCTCCCAACCTACGTCTTTGGATGTTTTTAAATTTTCTCTAAGCTCTAAAGGTTCTAAGATACTGGCTTCTGTAGCTTCGACGGCGGTTTTTGCAGGAAAACTGTTCATGTCAATCCTAGCGGCCGATTCTGTGTGGTTACCGCCTGTCTTGATATCCGTGTCTCCACCTGCTGTGTATTTCTGGTTTCCGCCTGTTCGAGCATCTAGATTACCAACTGTAGTAATTTTTTGATCGCTGCCTACTTTGAGATCATAATTTGATCCCGTGGTTATTTTTGTATCAACATCGATCTTTATATCTAAGTTGTTTCCAATGGTGATTTTTGAATCATTAACGATGTAAAATTCTAGATCAGTGGCTATATCGGCGTGCCAGCGTCCGGTTTCTGTGCGAAAATTTATGTTTCGACCTGCCTCCATGTTGACATCTCTGTCAGCTCGAATATTAAGATCGTTTTCTGTGTGTATACTAATGCTATCCTGCGAATAGATATCTATCTTGCCATTGCTGGTTAATTCTACCCATGCTGTACCTCGAGCATTTCCTATATAGATTAGATCTTCAGAATTATGAAGAAGTATTTGATGGCCTGTTCTTGTCCTTACTCGAAAGTATTCTCCGTAAGGTATAGTCGGATCTCCTTTTTCTTTGTTAAGAATATCAGCATACGCATTTCCCTGTCCTAGTTCTCCAGCTGGTTTTTTGCGTTGGTATCTATCATCGCCGTCATCAAATACCAACTGTGTTCCGCCTAGCCTACTTACAGGAACAGGTGTTGGTGTAGGTCCTTGAATTTTTCCAATCGGTGCTTTTTTTGCCCCTGGTCGTTTATCTAGGGGTCCAGGGGTCGAAATCCCAAAAACAGAGCTAGGTACTTCTCTTCTCGCCGATGCCGTTGTAAATCCTCTAATATCGTCTTCTAACAAACCCTGACCTAAAAATCGATCAGCTATAGGATGCACTGGTTTTTTTATCTTGTCAACGTCTACTCTCTGTTCTGTGCTGTTTATTTTTTTATTAATTTCTGCTACGGGCAACGGCAGTGTTGTGTTATATTTTTTCTTGTCGGCTTGATCTAAATCGTTTTCCAAAGATGCTCCGATCGCTGGTACCATGTGATTGGCAAATCGAGGAGGAACACATGCGAACCAATATCCTTGACTAGGATCGCCATCTACGAAAAGACACAAAACATTTACTCCAACATCCGGCGGGACAAACCACATACCATAACTTTTCTGAGTGTCGTTATAAGCATCGAATGTAGAAGACTTGCTCGCGGTGTTAAGTCCCATAAATTCAAATCCGGTGTTACCGAAGAATGGGCTAGCATACTTGACTATGTAGGTTTGATTAGCATCACCCGGAGTATTTCCTTGTTCTCTCATTAGAGTTACTTCTAATCCTCCTGTAAATGTTGGATCGAGATGACTGATTACCCTAGCTAGATAAGTACCGGTTCCTACGTTTGCCTTGCTGGTTCGATTAACTGCTGTTCTTTTTTGTTGTGCCATGTTAATTTATGTCTCTGTTTTCTTCTAATGGTGGCAGTCCTAATCTAGCTCTTACTATAGGATCGTCTCCGGTGTAAGGAGGTGCATTAGGATCTCCTAGACTGTTGACAAATCTATCGATCCGGCCTATCGACGGAGGGCTGTTATCGGAAGGAGGTGGCGAAGAAGAAAAATCAGGGAATAGTTTTAAAGAAAACTGAGGATTATTGCTTTCTAACATGCTAGACGGCTGTTTCTTCTCTTCTTCAATCTTTGTTAGTGCTACAGTTTCTTTATCTGTCTTAGGTGGATCACCTTCAAAATCAAATGCCTGCAATGGCATTCTTAAACATTTTAATTTCTGTTTGAAACTTCCATCCGTAAAATGGCTTTCTACCATCGTGACTTTGTATATTCCGGTAAAAGGGCTGATCTTTCCTTTATTTGGCCACGCATATAAACCCGTGGTAGTGTCGACATCTGCCGGTGTTCTAAAAATAACATAGATATAGACATCGCTTCCTGTATAATTAGCTGTCCCGTCTTCAGAAATTTGAGTCGATCCTTCTTGAGCCTTCGAATAATAATTCGCGATGGCTGAATCTACTAGCCAGTAGGTATCTCCCAATACTTCTAGATCTACCGTGATTAGATCAGCACTAGATCCGTTTAAAAAAGCCTTGTGGAAAGATTCTGCAACTTTCTTTTCGGTATCTGCCGAGCCATCACCACCTTTGTTATCTTTATCTAACAGTTCGGGAGACGGATATGTTCTACGTCTTCCAGAATAGGCCAGCTGCGCTTCTGGTGCCGTGCCTTCTCCTATAACAACTGTTTTTCCTGGTTTAGGAGCAGAACCTGTCTGATCTTGATTTTGTATATTTGCAGAATTTGCTTCGGGACGAGGATTGCTTCCTGTGTAGAATAAATTGTTTATGTTGATATTAAATTTCAGTATGTCTACATTCTGTCCGGTATAGATATATTCATATTTTTTAACAATCTGTTTTTCTAATTCTTTATAACCATAAGGCACCGAATTAGGATTTGAAAAAATACTATGATGCACTAGATAAGGAGAGACTTTATAGACTATTTTTCTAGCAAAATCTCCGATTTTAGTATCATATTGTAAAAACTGCATCTGGACATCTAACTTAAACCACCTGATAAATCCTTCGTTGGTTAGTCTTCTAGGATTAACGGCATCTTTGGCATATTTAGAACTGATCACTAACTGCGTAATGATATCAGTAATGCTCTGTTTTTGTGCAAAAAGAAATTCTCTCTTTGACGGGTCTATGGTTATTTTGTCTCTCTGTATCTTGCCGGTATTGGGATCCACTTTGTCCCGCTCGAAACCAAAACCAAAATTTCCGCCATATGACGGGCCAAAACCAAAGACCGACGCTCCTATATCATTAGGATCATAATCTAAAGTTTCAGATGCCACAGGACCAGAAGCGGATGAAAGGCCTTGGAACGCCCCTTGCGAACCGGCGGACGAAATTACTGTCACTCCTGGTATTTCTCCTGTATCTCCTCCAGAAGTAGTCGCACTTGGTGCATCCGGTAGGGGTTTTTTAAAGACCTGTGATTTTTCAGACTCTGTAGGAAACTCTATTACATATTCGTCTGGAAAATTTATTTTTTTCTCGTTGACTAATGTTTTTTCGACGTCGTTTAGAAGTTTTGTTAGGTTATCGCAGACTTCTTTAATGCTTCCTCCGGTTAATTTCATGTCGGTATAAGTTATATTATGCACATCACTAAAAGCGATATGATTAAAAGGAATTCCTTCTACTTTATACTTGCTTCCTCCTTCGTTGACTTCAAACTTTACCGACGTTAGTTTCATCACAAAATATTTAGGTTTGACGACCTTATACACATTCATTAATTCATCATAACCTAAAAAATCTAATTTTAAGACGTACGGTGCATTATCAAGATAATTTGCATATCCATTTTTCCTTGCCGCCACTTGCATGCTTTGTAACAACAGTCCCATACTAAAAGGCTCTATGATTTCAAAACTGAATTTTATTGCGTTTTGATTCCCTGTTTTAGGCGTGGCAGAAATGATAGAATTCATTTGAAAATTATTAACAAAATATTCAGGAACACCGCTGGCTGTAGAAGCACGTTGCGATCCGTATCTTCCACCTGAACTAAAAATAACTCCTGTTAAGGCGCTATCTTTATTTCTATACAAAGTAGGATTATTAAATTGATCTTTTGTTAAACAGGCCATGGTCCACATCGGGCTGTATGAAGCAAAATTCAAAAGAGGATTTTCCACTAGCTTTTCAAATTTTGATCCGCTTTTGGAATGTATTCTATCTTTGGTTTTGTCTTCCAGCGAACTATTTCCGTTCACTATTTTATCAGCGGCAGATTCTTCTTTTTTACCTGTTAATTTTTCTATTAATCCTTTGGACAACGAGGAACTATTTGGCAATACAGTTGCCGAAGTACCGTCGGGTTTTGTAGACGGTGAAATTACACCAAGATTCCTAATCGTGCTAGAAAATGAATCAGCAGCCGAAGAAAAATTTTCTCCTAGCCTAGCTCTGGTGGAATTAAATTGATCGATCCTTTGATTTACGTTGTCGACCGTCTGATTTCTATTTTCAAAAATAGACATTTATACTCCTAAAAATTTTTCTAGGTTGCTTTTTTTAGGTAGAAAAATTTTTACTCCAGGAATGAAATCATATATCGGATCTTTTATGATATTCATATTCCTCTGCACAAATACCCACCATAATTTAGATGTACCGTATAGATCGTAGCTTAAGAGATCTGGTCTATGTTTATATTGATTTTCTATAACGTATTGAAAATCGTCTGGCTCTGCAGGAACCGGACGTATTCTTAAAGTTTCTAAATAGAAATTGTTCTGGGGCGTAGAAGACCACGGACTAGTATTGGTATAAATTGCCATTATAGATATCCCACACCTTGATCGCTGACCATTTTGCCGGCCGCATAATTTTTAAGATCAAATTTTCTCAACGATTGCCTGCTGTAAATCGGCACGCAGGTTATAGTTATCGTACTGAGAATAGGAACCCAGGTGTTGGTGCCAAATAAATTGCATCTTATGTAATTAACATCGTCTTTAAACTCTACAGAAAACGCTGTAATAATGATAGGAATTCGATCAAACACGCTTGCTCCATATCCTGTCAGGTTGCATATGATAGGGGGGTTTCCTGCATTTTCACCTTGACCAAAAAACATTTTGGTCGCAGTCTTGAAAAACGTAGTGGCAGCGATCCAATAGGCTGCATCTGTTTCGGTCTCTGCTGGAAACTCGCATGAAATCTGTATGTCGTCGATGGCACTATTTTTATAAGAATAGTACGGATAGTTGGTATGTACTGTTTCTACATTGGTGTAATTAGCTTTGGTACTCAGCGTAATGTTAGGTAAAAATGGAAAAACCACGCCACCGGTCTTTTCTAGCGCATCAAACATAGAAGAATTGAATACTTTCCATGGGGCTTGTATCCTGACCCTCCAATCGTCTTTGCTACCTGGATTTAGTTTAATCGCAGATCCTTGGCTTTTAACGTATTCTGCTCCAGATGGAATGTTTCCTCCTCTTCTTAAACTTAAAATATCGTTTAGTGTGCCTGCTGCTTTAGATATAGAACCCGCTAGTTGGCTGATTCCTCCTGCAAGACTTCCTCCTGACAGTTTGCTTAAACTGCTGGAAATATCGGCTGTGATCTTACTGGTATTGCCGGCAAGGCTCTGTAGTCCTGGAGCGGCCTGTCCCAGTGCAGATGTAAATTTTCTAGCGTCATCGGCGAAATTATTAACTCCGTTCTTGATGGCAGATGTAGCTCCGTTTAGACCGCTGCCCAATTCCCCGCCGAGATCGCTGATTTTTTGATCTAGATTTGCTTTAGAAATCTGATCCTTTAGTCCAGCAGCGCCGGCGGAGATAGAATTACTAACTGGGGAAATAGCTTGGCTGACAGATGATACTAATTTAGCAAAAGGATTAGTGGGTAATGGCATTTGATAATATTTCTCTCAATAATGGTATTTATTATTGGAAAAATGTGCTAATATAATATGTACTAGGAGAATTCTATAGAATGACACCACAACCAAAAATAAAATATCTAACAAACAAGGATCTTTTAAGAGAGATACATCTTTCAAAAAATACATACTGTTCTTTTGTAAAAACAGAATATCACGAATACGATTTGATCGTTCCTAATCTAGAAAAAATCAATATCAGAACCATAGCAGAAGCTAAAAGACACAGAGCAACTAGATTAGGAAAATTAGCTCATTCTGTAGCCCAAGAAACAGATAAAAAAGCATCTGCCAAAGATTTTGAAATCAACTACAAAAAAATCCCTAAGACAGATCTAATATTTCGAGTGATGACGTTTGAACACGTTCCATTAGCACCGGGCCGTAAGAAGACGCTAAAAAACACCGCTGACAGCCACGAGAAAGTGAACTTTCCTCCGTTCCAACACTGGAAATTTGATGATAACGACAATCTCGTCTGCGTAGGCAAAAGCCATTGGCAAGGTCCGATGAAATCTGGCAAATTCAACAAAGAACACGGCCGCATGACTGACAATCTAGCACGCATGTTCCTGAAACTCTGCGAGCGTTATGCCACACGCGGCAATGTCCGAGGTTATACCTACAACGACGAGATGCGTGGACAGGCCATCCTACAGCTCACTCAAATAGGTCTTCAGTTTGACGAAAGTAAATCTGATAATCCTTTCGCTTATTACACCGCTGCTGTTACTAACTCGTTTGTTAGGATCATCAACATCGAGAAACGAAATCAAAACATTCGGGATGACATACTGGAGATGAACGGTATGAATCCTAGTTGGACAAGACAGAACAGCGGAAACAATAACGGTATGGTCCAAGAGCGCACCTCCGGAAGCACTTCCGAAGGCAGTAGCGACTGGGATTGATCTTTACTCACAAAGGTTATACAATATATCTATGAATCTATTTAAAAAGGTAGCCTGTTTCACAGACATACATTTTGGTCTGAAGAGCGGTAGTAGGACACATAACATAGACTGCGAAGAATTCGTCAAGTGGTTCTGCGAAGAAGCTGAACGAGAAGGTGCGGAAACCTGCATCTTCCTAGGCGACTGGCATCACAATCGTGCCAGCACTGACGTTTCTACTATGAACTATACTCTGTCAAATCTCGAGCGCCTGAGCAAGAGCTTTGAACAAATGTATTTCATACTGGGCAATCACGATCTTTTTTATAAAGACAAACGTGAGATCAACTCCGTAGAGTTCATGCGGCTGTTCCCTAACATCGTGCCGGTGAGAGAACCTATCACGGAAGGAGAGGTCACTATCCTTCCTTGGCTGATAGCAGAAGAATGGAAAGATATTCCCAACATCAAAAGCAAATATATCTTTGGTCATCTAGAGCTTCCCAGCTTCTATATGAATGCCATGGTGCAGATGCCTGATCACGGTCAGTTGCAGCGCAGCCATTTCGTCAATCAGGACTATGTGTTTACTGGGCACTTCCACAAGCGCCAGCAGGCAGGCAACATCGTCTACATGGGCAATGCTTTCCCGCACAATTATGCCGACGCCGGAGACGATGATCGAGGTATGATGATATTAGAATGGGGTGGCACACCGGAATATCGCACATGGCCTGGTCAGCCTACCTACAGATTGTTCAAGCTCAGCCAGATCATCGATAAGGGAGACGAACTGTTGAAGCCTAAGATGCACTGCAGAGTAATTATCGATGTACCGATTACATTTGAGGAAGCTAATTTTATCAAAGAACAGTTCATTCCCCAGTATGATCTTAGAGAGCTGATGCTGATTCCAGAGAAAGTAGAAGTAGAATCTAATGCTGTGCCCATCGATCTAGAGTTCGAATCCGTGGATACCATCGTGATGAATCAGATCAATGCCATCGATTCAGAAGCCTTTGACAAAACTCTGCTGCTAGACATATACAAAGACCTATGACTATCAAGATAAAAAATCTAACCGTGCGTAATTTCATGAGCGTGGGCAATCAGACCCAGGCCATAGACTTTGATAAAGGTCAACTGACATTGGTCTTAGGTGAGAATCTAGACCTAGGCGGTGATGACAGCGGCGCTAGAAACGGCACAGGCAAGACCACGATCATTAACGGACTTAGTTATGCTATCTACGGTCAGGCGTTAACCAACATCAAGCGAGACAATCTCGTAAACAAGATCAACGGCAAAGCCATGTTAGTAACCTGCTCTTTCGAAAAGTCAGGTGTAGAATATCACATCGAGCGTGGTCGCAAGCCTAATCTGCTTAAGTTCAGCATCAACGGCCAAGAACAGCAACAGAGCGATCAAGACGAGAGCCAGGGAGATAGCCGAGAAACCCAGAAATCCATAGAAGTGCTGTTCGGAATGAGCCACGACATGTTCAAACATCTAGTGGCATTAAACACCTATACAGAGCCTTTCCTGTCTATGAAGGCAGCAGATCAACGAGCCATCATCGAAGAGCTGTTAGGCATCACATTATTAAGCGAAAAAGCGGAACAGCTCAAAGAACAGATCAAGTTTTCAAAGGATGCCGTCGCCGCAGAAAACACCCGCATCGAGACCGTCAAGATATCTAATGAAAAGATCCAGCAGAGCATCGAAGCACTGGAGAGGAAAGAACGCCTCTGGACTGAAAACAAAGGCAAGGCCGTCGTTGATCTAGAAACCAGCATAGGTCATCTGGAAAAGATCGACATCGAAGCGGAGATCGCTGCGCACAAATGCTGGGACGACTATAACAAAAAGAAACAGCGCAAGGATGCTGCGGAGAAATGGATCGCTAACATCACTGCGGACAATCAAAAGCAGGAACGATTGATCGAAAAACTGAAAAAAGAGATAGCCAGCCTCGAAGCCCACAAGTGCTATGCCTGCGGACAAGACGTCCACGACACTAAACAGGCGGAAATACTGGCAAGCAAAGGAGAGCAGGTTCGAGAAGCAGCTCTGCAGATCTTAGCCAACCAGACGCAGGAGCAGGAACATCAGGACACGCTGAAAGAGATCGGTGAG